>ENA-UOJM01001053-UOJM01001053.1-human-gut-metagenome-genome-assembly--contig:-P116-NODE-1053-length-29019-cov-7.018920_pt1 | contig 29019 bp, 24 predicted proteins | sample MGYA00242349_ERZ723896 | MGnify/ENA metagenome assembly ERZ723896 | reverse complement strand
AAGGGAAAAAGGAATGTTAGAAAAGCCATTGTTACTGATGCTACAAACAGCAAGGTAATGAAGAAGATTTTACCGTATTTATAATTTGTTTCGGAATTAAGATTAAGGAGGAAATTAAGCAATGGCAAGAATTAAAGGTGGCTTAAATGCCAAGAAGAGACATAACAGAGTGCTCAAGTTAGCCAAAGGTTACAGAGGGGCTCGTTCCAAACAGTATAGAGTAGCAAAGCAGTCCGTAATGAGAGCTTTAACAAGCTCCTACGCTGGCAGAAAAGAGAGAAAGAGACAGTTCAGACAGCTCTGGATCGCTCGTATCAACGCTGCAGCTAGAATCAACGGCCTTTCTTACAGCAAGTTCATGTACGGCTTAAAGCAGGCTGGTGTTGTTATGAACCGTAAGGTATTATCCGATATGGCTATCAACGACGCAGAGGGCTTTGCAAAGCTTGCTGAGTTAGCAAAAACAAAACTGGCTTAATTAGTCGATGAGAATAGAAAAAACCTTTCCGGTGGAGTGATCTGCCGGGGAGGTTTTTTTGCGTTTTTTGGGGAGAGGTTCATAGTGGTGGGAGTTACGCGCCGACGGGCCTCCGGGCGCGGACGCTTCACGGGATTTCGGGAGGGTTCCTCTAAGCTCCCAGAAAAATGCTAAGGGCGGAGGTCCGAGGACACAACTCGCAACTTTCGTTGCTCAAACAAGTGTCCCCGGACCTCTAACGCATTTTCCTGCGAGCCAAGAGGAAGCCAGCTCCCTCCACCCAGGCTCGTCCGTGCCCGGAGGCCCGTCGGCGCTGTGTATTGGCGGGATGAGGGAAGGAAAAGGAAGGGTGTGGAGGGAGAGATGGGATTGGCGAAAGCCAGACGATGCGCGGGGCCCTTTGGGCGCCGCGGCATCGCGAGATTGTTGATGTGAAACTAAAAAAGGCTTAAGTCTTTCGACTTAAGCCTTCGTGCAGAAGAAGGGACTTGAACCCTCATGATATTGCTATCACACGGACCTGAACCGTGCGCGTCTGCCAATTCCGCCACTTCTGCATCTCGTCAGATGACGTATCTCATTGACAAAACATATTATAGTATAAGGCGTGGGATTTGTCAAGAGTTTTTTTAATATTGCTAAAAAAACATTTTTTTTAAAAAATTCAAAAAAGTACTTGTCAAACAGAAAGAACTATGGTATATTAATATGCGTCGGTGAGAGATACAAAATCTTGAAACACCCGATACGCGGAAGTGTCGGAACTGGCAGACGAGCAAGACTAAGGATCTTGTGGTGGTTACATCGTGTGGGTTCAAGTCCCATCTTCCGCACGAAAGACTCAAGTCGAAAGACTTGAGTCTTTTTGCGTTATAAAAGCTACTTTTTTCAGGGGTTATGACAAAAGAGTAAGGGACCAATCATTAAATAAACGTGCGAATATGCTTTGCACAGAAAATTTCAACACGCCGCTGTCAGACAGAGAGCGGAAGAGTGCACTGGAGACATGGATCGAGCTGATACAGCCGGGGGAGACCATGAAATCGGTAGGCTGCGAATGGACCGATGATGGAAAAATATCAGCCGAGAGGGAAGGAGAGAGGCTGGTATGAGGATCAGGGAGAAGAATACCTCTTCATCAAAGCCCTGGCAGTGAGTTGCGGAGAGTCCGAGAGGAAGAGGGAGAAAAACTCTGTAAACAGGTCCGACTGTGATCATTAAGGGCGATGAGCTTATGAATTAGGCTTGTCGCTTTTGGTTTTGACAACACAAATGATCCGGGGGAAGTTTTATAGAAATGTAAAGAAAAATCAATAGGTCTGTCATGAAAGTTGTGATAAGATATTAGAACAGAGGGACGATTCGGAACGTAATACTGAGATGTGCGCGCGGAAGGATCGGAATACCGGAAAGACATCATACATGACAATAGAAGAGAGGTTTTACATATGCCGGAATTAAGCAGAAGAGTACAGACATTTACAGACTCCGTCATCCGCAGGATGACAAGGATCAACAATATGACACCGGGAAGCATTAACTTAAGTCAGGGATTCCCGGATTTTGATCCGCCGCAGGAGATCCTGGACGCGTTAAAGGAAGCGGCGGAACATGGCCCGCACCAGTATTCCATCACCTTTGGGGCGAAGAATTTCCGGGACGCGCTGGCAGAAATGTATACAAAGAAATTTGCCCGTGAGATCGATCCGGAAAAGGAGATCGTTGTGACCTGCGGGGGAACGGAAGCGATGATGGCGGCGATGATGACCGTGTGCAATCCGGGAGATAAGGTCGCGGTGTTCAGCCCGTTCTATGAGAACTATGGGGCGGACGCGATCCTCTCCGGGGCAGATCCGATCTATGTGCCGCTTGTGCCGCCGGATTTCCATTATGACAGCGAAGCTCTGGAACGGGCGTTTCAGGCCGGTGCGAAGGCACTGATCCTATGTAATCCGTCGAATCCCTGTGGAAAAGTATTTACGATGGAAGAGATGGAGGAGATCGCGGAGCTCGCAAAGCGGTATGACGCCTTTGTGATCACGGACGAGGTGTACGAGTACATTATCTACGGTGAGAACCGCCATATCTCCATGGCTGCTTTGCCCGGAATGTATGAGCGGACGATCACCTGCAGCTCCCTCTCAAAGACATACTCCATGACCGGATGGAGACTCGGCTATCTGATCGGACCGGAACATGTGATCGAGGCGGCGAAGAAGGTCCATGATTTCCTGACCGTAGGCGCTGCGGCACCGCTTCAGGAAGCGGCAGTCACTGGTCTGAAATTTGGACCAGAGTACTATCAATGGTTAAAGGATCTCTACACAGAAAAGAGAGATTATCTCTGTGGAAGGTTGGAGCAGATGGGACTTTCCCACACGACACCTCAGGGCAGCTATTTTGTTCTCGTTGATATCTCGGGATTTCTTGAGAAGCCGGAGTTTACCGGCTGGACAGATTTGGAATTCTGTGAATGGATGATAAAGAATTACGGTGTGGCAGCTGTGCCGGGTTCCAGCTTCTTTAAGGAGCCGGTAAACAATTACATCCGCCTGCATTTTTCCAGAGGGAAAGAGACGCTTGAGGCGGCTGCTGACCGTCTGGAAAAGATGGCGAAAGATTACGGATTTTGTTAGTTATCCCTTTTGTTTTTATTTCGGACGTACTTTAAGATCAGCGCGTAGCCGTAGAGCATCACCGGGATGACGATGACGCAGAACAGGAGCGCCAGGATGACATTCTCCGGGCCACCGGTGAAGGTCAGGACGATGAGGGCGAGGAAGACCGCGGCGATGATGAGGATCCCGGCCCAGGCGAAAAATCGTTTCATATATTTAGGTTCCTTTCATGTACATACTTTGAGTTCCTGTTTAGTATAAGGTATTTTAAAGCGGGATTCAAGATAATGAGGCATAAAGAACGTAATTCCGGTTCCGGAAGGAAGATTTTTGAACAGAATATATTGTAACCATTCAGCAGGTCTGTGCATTTGCTGCGCTGACCGTAAGAAAACATAGGCCGGAAGACAAAAATCCCATCAGCAAAGCTGATCTGGAATGAATTTTTGCGCGTAACTATGAAGGTACTGAATAGTTACCAGCATTTGATAAAAACGGAAAGGAGGAGTGACCATGAAGAAAAAACGAACACTTATCCTGATCGGCGTTGTCGGCATCCTGCTTGCTGTGCAGACTATAACATCTTTCGCTGCGGATGGAAAATGGACGCTCACGGATGCCGGTTACACCTTCACATACTCGGATGGGCGCAAAGCCCGGGGTACCTGGGAGGATATCGACGGCGAGTGGTACCATTTTGACAGAAACGGAATCATGGAGACCGGATGGAAGACGGTGGGAAACATCCGTTACCATTTCAACCAGGACGGTTCCCTCTCCGAGGGCTGGCAGTACGACGGTCCGGGTGGCGGAAACTGGTACTACTATGATTCCGCGGGGAACGCGAAGATCCAGTGGTTTCAGGATAAGGGAAACTGGTACTGGTTTGACTCGGACGGAAAGATGAACAAGGAAGCTGTCCGCACAATAAAAGGAAAGACATACGCGTTCCGCCCGGATGGAAGCATGCGGGTAAATGAGTACGCGGGCTTTTCCTACACCGACTACGACGGACAGCCGGATCCGGCGGGGGATATTCTGGCGGTCAACGCGGATGGAACGGCGAAGACGGTGAGCGAGGCCGAGAAAAATGAGATCGCCGTGTATATCAACGCCTTCCCGGATGGTTGGAGAAAGAAGTTCCGGGATGACGGATGGAGGTTTGTGTACTGTCCGTCGGGCGGGGCATATAGAACCTTCAAAGATAAGAGGGGAAACGTACTCTATTCCTGCAATTATTCTCTGGATGAGGAGAAGAAAGAACTCCGGTTTTCGAAAACGGATGCCGTGAAGGGCGGATTCGGGGCGTATGTCTATGAAAATTCCGGGGATGAGATGAAGAAAGACCAGTTCCCAAAGGCGGCGAGGTACCGGTTTGCGGAGATCGCCCAGGCGACGGGCCTGCCGGAAGGCGCGAAGAGAGAGTATGACGTGATCTTTGGAGCGCTGTTTCATATATATCAGGACCCGGATGTCTGGAACGCGCTGAAAGCAAAAGCTTCAGATATTACTTGGACTATCGAGCGGATCGCGGATAACCGGTCGGCGGATGGACGTCTGGACTTAGAGTAGGAAAATATAATACTTTGAGGCGAAACTGCAAAGCAGGCAAAAATGGAAGTAGAACATACGTACGAATAAACTTTGGTTTCACTTGACGAACACCACACAATCTGTTACTATACACATATAACAAATGGAATACTATGATACCGGAAACGCATAAACGGTCCCGGCATCAAAAATATTAAGAAAAAAGACGGTGATCAAATGGTACTGAAGATCGATTTTGACAGTGAGGAAGCACTCTATACCCAGCTCTGCAACCAGATCATCTGCGGCATCGCAATGGATGTGCTTCACGATGGGGATAGTCTCCCGTCGGTCAGACAGCTTGCTGATGAGATCGGAATTAACATGCATACAGTCAACAAGGCATATGCTGTATTGAAACAGGAAGGATTTCTGCGCCTGGACCGCAGACGCGGGGCCGTGATCGCCCTGGATATGGATAAACTGCGGACGATGGAAGAGATGAAGAACGACCTCGCGCTGATCGTTGCCCGGGGAATCTGTAAAAATGTCGGCAGAGATGAGATCCACAGCCTTGTAGACCAGATCTATGATGAGTTTGGCGGACAGGCATAAAGGAGGGGCAGTATGCTTTGTGAACATTGCAAAAAGCGGGAAGCAACCGTAAAATACGTGGAAGTGATCAACGGCGTGAAGACAGAGCACAACCTCTGTACCCAGTGTGCCGCCCATGCGGACCTTGGACAGTTCTCAGCTCTCTTTGAGGGAGAATTCCCGTTAGGAAAACTTCTCTCCGGACTTCTTGGAACCCAGGAGACGGAGGAAGAAGATGAAAAGTACTCCGGCGTCGTGTGCCCGACCTGCGGAACGACTTATGAGGAATTTGTAAAGGACAGCCGGTTCGGATGCCCGGACTGCTACAGCGTGTTTGATCCTCTGATCAGCGACAATATCCGTCATCTTCAGGGCAGCGAAAAGCACGTCGGAAAGCGTCCGGCGGGATACCGGTCCGAGATGGAAGAAATGAACGGGGTGGGAACTACTGGAGAGGATCCGGTGAATATTCCGGAACTCTCAAAGGAAGAGAAGATCCGCCTGATGGAGACGAGATTAAAAGACGCGGTGCGCCGGGAAGAGTACGAGGAGGCCGCGAAGCTCCGGGATGAGATCCGGGCGTTGAAAGAGGAGAGACAGAATGGATAAATGGTATGAAGTACCGGGAAAAGCAGGCACAAATGTGATCTACAGCCGTGTCCGTCTGGTTCGAAATCTGAAAGAGTATCCGTTTCCTGGCCGCCTCACCAAGGAGCAGAGCGCGGAGCTTTCGGAGAAGCTTCTCGGCGGACTCACCGGCATCGCGTCCATGGATCGGATGCAGTATCGGTTTACACACTTAGAGCGGATGGGCGACCTGGAAAAAACAGCGCTTTTAGAGCGCCGGGCGATCAACCGCAGTGTAATGAAGAAGAAAGACCCGACGGGAATGATCCTGTCGGAGGACGAATCAACGGCGATCCTCCTAAATGGGGATGATCATGTGCGGATCCAGACGCTGCAGACGGGGCTGACCCTGGAGCAGCTTTACGAGAGAGCAGATAAGATCGATGACTATATCAGCGAGCGTTTTGATTACGCCTTCGATGAAAAATACGGCTACCTGACCTCGTTCCCCACAAACGTGGGCACAGGACTTCGGGCAGCGGTGGTCCTGCACCTGCCGATGCTGTCCAAGAATAAAAATTTCAACAGTCTCGTTGCGGATATGGGCCGGTTCGGGACCCAGGTCCGGGGCGTGTACGGTGAGGGCGCGGAGAACTTCGGCTCCCTGTACCAGATCTCAAACCAGAAAACCTTAGGACAGACGGAGCGGGAGATCATCGATATCGTCAGGAAGGCAGCCCTGGAGCTGGATGTCCAGGAACGGCGGGTACGCCGGGAATACCGTCAGAGAAAGCCGGTGCAGGCGGCCGATGAATGCTATAAATCCTACGGCGTCTTAAAGTACGCGAGACGGCTGACGAGAAAAGACGGAATGGAATTCCTGTCCCAGATCATGACAGGAATCACGGATGGGATCTTAAAAGTGAAGGAACCGTACTCTGTATACGGTCTGATGCTGGGGATCCAGCCTGCGAACCTTTTGAGTATGGCGGACCGCCCGCTTGACAAGGATGAGCTGGATGCCGCCCGGGCAGAGTTCCTGAGAAGGCGGCTGCCGGAGATCATAGAGATAGAAAATTAGTTGACGGTTCAGCAGATCTGCGCTTTTGCTGCACCGACCGAAAGAAAACATAGGCAGGGAGGCAAAATTTTAATCGGCGCAGTTGATTTGGAATGGAGTTATGTTCGTAACTATGAATGGATTGAATGGTTACGCAGTTGACGGAAAAGTTCAGGAGGAAATTAGAACAGATGGCACAATATACAGAAAAAGCCCAGGAGGCACTGGTTCTCGCCAGTGAAGCGGCGGAGGATATGGGTTCCCCTGTGATCGGAACGGAGCACATCCTGGTTGGGCTGATCGAGGAGGGGAGCGGTACCGCTGCCATGGTCCTCGAGGCCAACGAGGTGAAGCTCGACAGACTGCTGGCTCTTGTGGAGCAGCTTGTCTCTTCCTATCAGAATACAGCCACCAAAGAGCGGGACGGCTACACTCCAAGCGCGAGACATGTGCTGGAAAACAGCTATAAAGAGGCTGTCCGGTTTCATGCGCCGTTAATCGGTACCGAGCATATTCTGATGGCATTATTAAAGGAATCGGACTGTGTGGCAGTCCGCCTGTTAAACACCTTAAATATCAACATTCAGAAGGTCTACATTGACCTTTTATCCGCCATGGGTGAGGACGGAAACGCAGGAAAAGAGGACCTGGCCCAGGGACGCCAGCAGCGGGGCGGACAGAGCGCCACACCGACACTTGATGCCTACAGCCGCGACCTTACAGTCCTCGCAAAAGAAGGAAAATTGGATCCGGTCATCGGCAGGGAGAAGGAGATCCGCCGCGTGATCCAGATCTTAAGCAGAAGAACAAAAAACAACCCGTGCCTTATCGGAGAACCAGGTGTCGGAAAGACGGCTGTGATCGAAGGTCTCGCGCAGCTCATCGCTTCCGGCGACGTCCCGGATACGATCCGCGGAAAACGCGTGGTGATCCTTGACCTCTCCGGCATGGTAGCGGGATCCAAGTACCGCGGTGAGTTCGAGGAGCGCATTAAAAATGTGATCAACGAGGTGACAGAGGCGGAGAACGTCCTCTTATTTATCGACGAGATCCACACGATCATTGGCGCAGGCGGAGCGGAGGGCGCGTTAGACGCGTCTAACATCTTGAAACCATCCCTGGCCCGCGGTGAGATCCAGCTCATCGGTGCTACGACGCTTGAAGAGTACCGGAAATATATTGAAAAGGACGCGGCATTAGAGCGCCGGTTCCAGCCGGTGACCGTGGAGGAGCCGACGGAGGACGAGGCGTTCCAGATCTTAAAGGGACTCCGCCCGAAATATGAGGAACATCACCATGTGACGATCACCGACGCGGCCTTAAAGGCGGCAGTGCGCCTCTCCGCCCGCTATATCAACGACCGGTTCCTGCCGGACAAGGCCATCGATGTGGTGGACGAGGCGGCCTCCAAGACGAGACTGACCGTCTATGTGGAGCCGAAGGGAATTAAGACTCTCGAGGAGGAGATCAAGAAGCTCGAGAAAGAGAAAGAGGACGCGATCCGTGACGAGGCATATGAGCTCGCCGGTGAGATCAAGAAGAAACAGGCCTCAAAGCGGGAGAAGATCCGCAAGCTGAAGGAGAAATGGGAGAGTGAGAAGGAGAGCCGGGAGCTGACCGTCGACGAGAATGACATTGCAGACGTGATCTCCGGCTGGACAAAGATCCCGGTGAGCAAGCTGGCGGAAGGCGAGACGGAGCGTCTCTTAAAGCTGGAATCCATTCTCCATGAGCGCGTGGTCGGGCAGGACGAGGCGGTGGTTGCCGTCGCGAAGGCGATCCGCCGCGGAAGAGTCGGCTTAAAAGACCCGAAGCGCCCGATCGGTTCCTTCTTATTCTTAGGACCCACAGGTGTCGGAAAGACGGAGCTCTGCAAAGCCCTTGCGGAGGCCATGTTCGGAACGGAAAACGCCCTGATCCGCGTTGATATGTCAGAGTACATGGAGAAGCACAGCGTCTCTAAGATGATCGGATCCCCGCCAGGATATGTGGGATACGAGGGCGGCGGACAGCTGAGTGAAAAAGTCCGCAGAAACCCGTATTCTGTGATCCTCTTTGATGAGGTGGAGAAAGCCCATCCGGATGTTTTCAATATTCTTTTACAGGTGCTGGACGACGGTCACATCACGGACTCCCAGGGCCATAAGATCGACTTTAAGAATACCGTTATCATCATGACCTCCAATGCGGGCGCCGAGAACATCATCGCGCCGAAGCAGCTTGGATTCATGTCCCAGGACGATGAGAAGGTCCGCTACCAGAGAATGAAGACCGGCGTCATGGACGAAGTGAAACGGATGTTCAAGCCAGAGTTCTTAAACCGTATCGATGACACCATCGTGTTCCATCCGCTGACGAAGGATCACATGAAGGAAATCGTGACGATCCTCTTGAATGTCCTCGCAAAGCGGACAAAGAATCAGATGTCTATCCGCTTAAATGCCGGGGATGACGTGAAGGAATACCTTGTGGAAAAGGGATACGACGAGAAATACGGCGCGCGACCGCTTAAGCGCACGATCCAGAACCTCATCGAGGATAAGCTCGCGGAGCTGGTCCTGGAAGGAAAAGTGCGGGAAGGCGATTCCGTGAAGATCACCTGCAAGGACGGAGAACTGAAATTTTCAGCAAGACATCCACAAACTGCTGGAAAAACTTCCGCCAGTGTGGTAAAATCATAGGCACGACGTAACGGTTAGAAGGGACGGATGCCTGTGACCGTTACCTATTACAATAGCAATAGCAATAGGGAAAATTTAGTCCTTGTTGAAACACACAAAAGGAGAGTAAGCATTATGTCAGTAATCAACGAACTGATCCGCACAGAGGCAAATGGAACCTTAAGCTTCGGAAACTACAGCCTCGCGGCAAAATCCAAGGTAGAAGACTTCGAGCACGAAGGTGATCTTTATAAAGTTAAGACATTTAAGGAAATCACAAAGTTAGAAAGAAACGGAATGTTCGTTTACGAGTCCGTTCCAGGAACTGCAGTAACAGAATTTGCAGTGACCGATACAACCGTTACCTTCAAGGTTGAGGGCTTTGAGGATGCCCAGATCACCGTACAGTTAGAGGACGACTGCGAGTACGAGATTTACGAGGACGGCGTTGGCGTCGGCGGAATGAAGACAAATATGAGCGGCAAGCTGAGTCTTTCTGTTGAGCTCAATGAGGGCAAGGAAGTAGAAGTTAAGATTGTTCGCAAGTGATCAGGAAATTGAAGATTGCTGCTGGCCGGGGTATGGACGGTAGTATTTTATGGCGCTCCGAGGGATGAACTTCGGAGCGTTTCCTGTTTTATGAAATATTTCTGTTCACCAAGAAAGCATTGCACAAAGGTCGTGCGAATTCACGCAGGAATATCGATTGGCGCAGGCAGTCAGGTAAGGCAGCTAAACGTATCATGGCATTTTGACTATAAAAAGGGAGAATATTGTGGCAAAAGCAAGAAACACAGCTTTTTTCTGTAAAGAGTGCGGCTATGAGTCCGCAAAGTGGCTCGGACAGTGTCCGGTGTGCAAGGAATGGAATACATTTGTTGAGGAGCCGGTGGCCCAGGCGAAAAAGGCACCGTCGGGGCAGATCGCCGCGGTGGGAGCCGGAAAGACGGCGGTCCCGGTCCATATCTCGGAGATCTCTCTCGATGAGCAGGACAGGACGCCCACAGGCTTCGGGGAGCTTGACAGGGTCCTCGGAAGCGGGATCGTGAAGGGAAGTCTCGTGCTTGTCGGCGGTGATCCGGGGATCGGAAAGTCGACGCTGCTTTTACAGGTCTGCAGAAACCTCGCCGGGGCGGGAAAACGTGTCCTCTATATATCCGGTGAGGAATCCTTAAAGCAGATCAAGATGCGCGCAAACCGCATCGGGATGATCACAGGAGACCTTTTATTCCTCTGCGAGACGAACCTTGATACGATCCATGGCGCCATCGAGAGGTCGAAGCCGGACATTGTGATCATCGACTCGATCCAGACCATGTTCCGGGAAGATATTTCTTCTGCACCGGGCAGCGTGAGCCAGGTCCGGGAGTCCACGAACCTTCTGATGCAGATCGCGAAGGGATACGGGGTGACGATCTTTATTGTCGGACATGTGACGAAAGAGGGCGTGGTGGCAGGTCCCCGGGTGCTGGAACATATGGTGGACACGGTGCTCTACTTTGAGGGGGACAGAAACGACGCCTACCGGGTCCTCCGGGCGGTGAAGAACCGTTTTGGTTCCACGAACGAGATCGGCGTGTTTGAGATGGAGGAGAAGGGGCTTTCGGAGGTGCTGAATCCGTCGGAGATGCTGATCTCCGGGCGGCCGAAGGAGGCGTCGGGGGCGGTTGTTGCCTGCTCCTTAGAGGGAACGAGGCCGATCCTTCTGGAGGTCCAGGCGCTCGTGACCGCAACAAATTTTGGTATGGCGAGACGGACGGCGAACGGAGTGGATTACAACCGGATCAATATTCTGCTTGCAATCCTGGAGAAACGCTGCGGCTTCGCCATGAGCCGGTATGATGCCTACGTGAATATTGCGGGTGGAATGAAGATGAATGAACCGGCCCTGGACCTGGCGGTGGTGATGGCACTCGTGTCGAGCTTCAAAAACCGGGAAGTGGATCCTGGAATGCTGATCTTCGGAGAGGTAGGTCTCTCCGGCGAAGTAAGAGGCGTCTCCCAGGCAGCCCAGAGAGTGTCCGAGGCTATCAAGATGGGCTTTACAAGCTGCCTGCTGCCAAAATCGAATCTGGAGAAGCTGAAGGATGAGAAACGGATCAGGCTGATCGGGGTGGAGAATGTGAGAGAGGCGATACAGTTGATCTGATGTTGGCTGGGTGGTGCGATCTTCTTGTTTTCATTTGCAATGAAAACAAGAAGCATATGCCGCCTGTTCAAACTGGCAAAATAAATTTTCAAATTAGTGTTGACAATTAAAACATTTCATGCTATTATAATGAAGCATTAAGTGATGAGCAACAAAATATAGGGGAATAGTTCAATGGTAGAGCAGCGGTCTCCAAAACCGTAGATGGGGGTTCGAGCCCCTCTTCCCCTGCTTCTGATGTACCGGAAAATTTCGATTTTCCGGTTATTTTTTTATACCGGAAAAGAGGCAGATCAGTTTGGAGAAATTATCTAATGGATTGATAAAAAAGCGTCCGCGGATCCAGGGTGCCGCATGGCGGCGGCTGGACAACACGGCGAAGCTCTTCGCGGCGGTATCCGGGGAGGACTTGAGCAGTGTGTTCCGGATCGCGGCGGTCTTAAAGGAGCCGGTGGAGCCGGAGCTTCTGCATAAGGCGCTTCTTCTGACGCTTCCGGAATTTGAAAACTTTCGAGTAAAGCTTCGAAAGGGCTTTTTCTGGTACTATTTTGAGACAAATAACCGGGATCCGGTGGTGGAGGAGGAGCAGAGTGCGCCCTGCCGCTTTATCGATCCCCACCGGGGCGGGAGGTTTCCATTCCGCGTGAGTTACTATGGCTGCCGGATCAACTTTGAGGTGTTCCATGGCCTTACAGACGGTCTTGGGGCGGTGGGGTTTGTCTCGCGGCTCACGGAACATTATCTGGAATTAAAGAATGGTCTTCCAACGGAGATAAGGAAACGTGAGTTTTCTCCGATGAGGGCGGATGATTATCTCCGTTATTATAAAAAACTGCCCCACAAGCGCTACGAGAGCCGGCCTGCGATCCAGGTGAGCGGGGAGTTTCTTCCCTTTGACCAGATGGCGGTGCTCCATGGGACGTTCCATGTGGATGACCTTAAGAAACGCAGCAAAGAGGTGGGAGTCAGTATCACGAAATACCTGGCGGCAGCCCTTTTGTGGTCCATCATCCAGACCGAGACAGACGGAAAAGAGATGAAGCATCCGGCAGCGTTAAATCTTCCGGTGAATCTGAGAAGTTTTTTCGAGTCGGAGACGTTAGCAAATTTCTTTGCGGTCATCAATATCTCCTGGTCGGAGCGGCGGGCACCGGAAAGCTTTTCGGAGGTCCTGGAGGCGGTGAGCCGCCAGATGGACGAACAGATCGTGAAGGAGCGCCTGGAGAAGACGATCTCCTACAATGTGGGGAACGAGAAAAAATGGTATGTGCGGGCGATCCCACTGTTTGTGAAGCACCTGGCGATGCAGATGATCTTTCTGCACAGCACCCGCGCCCATACAATGACATTTTCAAATATCGGGCGGATGGATGTCCGGGAGGAGCTGCGGGATCAAGTGGAATCTTTCCAGCTCCTCGTGGGCGCGTCCCCGAAGCAGAGGATGAAGTGCGGGGCGGTTGCCTATGATGGAAAACTCTGCCTCTCCTTTGCCAGCGCTATGGCGGAGAACCGGCTGCCGGAGTATTTCTTCCGGTTTCTGGAAAAGCAGGGGATCCCTGTGGAACTTGAGAGCAACGGGATTTCCGACCGGGAACATGACAAAGGGCGGTATCCGGTGGTCGGCGGCGATAAGAATAAGATAAAGAGGGCTGTCAGGCTCTTCTATATTTCCCTGGCTGTCGTCTCGGTTCTTGCGGGGGCCATAAATCTCGCCACTTACCGGCAGATCCCGTTCAAATGGGCATTTCTCACCTGGGGAGCGGCGGCCTATGTGGCGATGACGCTGCGGTTTTCCGTCATGCGTCACGCCAGTATGTCCGGGATCCTGGTACGGCAATGCCTGGGAATCCAGGCGATCCTGCTGCTGGTCGACACGATGACGGGGCTGCACGGCTGGTCCGTGGACTACGCGATCCCTTGTGTGGTGCTGTTTGAGGTGGCGGCGATCCTGCTCATGCTGCTTGTAAACCGCATGAACTGGCAATGCTATTTCATGTACCAGATCGCGATCACGTTTTTAAGCTTTGTGCCGCTGGTGTTCTTGAAAATCGGATGGACGAAGCATCCGATGCTCACGGTGATATCGGTGGTAATCTCGGTGAGCGCGCTGGTGCTTACGATTCTATTGGGAGATAGAAGTGTGAAGAGAGAACTGCGCCGGCGGTTTCATGTTTGAGAAAGAACAGAGCGAAAAAGAACAGTTCCAGAAACACGCAGAATAAAGAAGGAGATGAACTATGAGCCGGAAAGAAGTCAGCATGATCGGGAATCTGACCCGGGACATGATGAGGGATGTGATGGAGACATCCTTAAAGAAGCCGATCCAGACGGGAGAGTTCCGGAAAAATCCGGTGGAACCGGCCTGGAGATGTCCGGGTGACTATATTTATGAACTGGTTCCCACAGAGAAATTTATGATGGAATATTTAAAGCCGAAGCAGGCGGTCACAGGCCGTGTGGTCTTACAGCTCCACGGCGGCGGCTATATTGGTCCGATGAAAAACATTTATCGCCGGTTTGCGGTAAAATACTCGGAACTGGGTCTCGGTGCGGATGTCCTGACACCGGACTACCGCGTCGCGCCGGAACATCCGTTCCCTGCGGCGCTTGAGGACGCTGTTTACGCCTACAAATGGCTTTTAAACGAGAAGAAATACGATCCGGAGCAGATCGTCGTTGCGGGAGACTCCGCGGGCGGCGGACTTGCCCTGGCGCTCTGCCTTTACGCGAAGGACCACGCCCTGCCGCTCCCTGCGGGCATCATCACCATGTCCCCGTGGACGGATGTGACCCTCAGCGGAGCGTCCTATGAGGAGAATTACACGATAGATCCCTTGTTCGGAAATTCGAAGGAAAACATGCTCTACCAGTGCAGCTATATCGGGAACGCGGACAAGAAAGACCCTTATCTTTCCCCACTTTTTGGAAACTTCGAGGGATTCCCGCCGATGCTGATGCAGGTCGGCGCCTACGAGGTCCTCTTAGATGACACGAGGGCCGCCGCAAAGAAGGCGAGGGAAGAGGGCGTAAAGGTCCGCTGCTCCGTCTATGACGGCATGTTCCACGTCTTCCAGATGGGCCTCGACCTGATCCCGGAGAGCCGCGAAGCCTGGGAAGAAGTCGGAGAATACCTGCGCATCGTCTACCACATCCGCCGCGACCAGGAGGGAAAGGTCGTAAAAAAGGTGAAGACGAGGCGAAGAGACACCGAAGAGCGGGCGAAACTGAATCTTCTGGCATTTTTAAAACGGGAGCTGAAAAGCAAATGATTATTAAAAAGCCTTCTTTCTTAAGTTTTCATGAAGCTGGGCTTTTTCCAGCCCTTAGCGCTTGCGTTATCCTGAAAACCCTTGTATAATGGCTTTAGCTGATAAAAACCCATGAAGGAGTGGATTTCAAATGAAATTAAAGAAAGTTATGCTCATGACAGCTCTCGCTGCAGCAATTGGCAGTGTAAATATGGTGACTGCACTTGCAGATGAGAATGAGACAGAGACAAAGTACGGTTGGGAAGGCAGCGGAAATACCTGGCGCTACTATGATTCCAACGGAAACTTAAAGAGTGGCTGGATCAAGGCTGAAGAAGGTGATGGACGCGGAAATGATGTGTGGTATTATATCGATCCGTCCACAAACCTTATGATCTATAATACAACAAGAACCATCGACGGCGTATCCTACACATTCAGCGATGATGGAAGCTGGGTTGCTCCGGTTCAGACAGCGCCGAAGGGACACGTTACAGGCGGAAGATACTATAATACATGGTCTAACCTCTGCATCCCGCAGATCATCGGAACAACAGAGTCTGATTTCGAGGCAGCTGACCAGTACACAGGCGGCGAGTATGCGGCAATCGGAAGACCGTCCCTGACACATGATCTTTATATGAGCACAGACTTCGGTGATGTGGAAGTCTACTATCTTAATATGAAGGACAAGCAGGATATGGATGCCCAGACATTCGCAAATACTCTTGCAGGAATCGAGAAAGGTCAGAAAGGTCAGGCTACAACAGCTGAGACTGTGACGATCGCAAACCAGCAGTACTTCAAGGTAACAGTAAGCGGAAAGAAGACATCAAGAACGTACTACTGCCGCAAGCAGGACGGCTATATGGTAGTTGTCCAGACAACTGGAAGAACCAAAGATGTAGCTTCTCTCAACAGCATCGTTATGAGTATGACAACAGCACAGTAATTAAATAAGACGTGACATTTGCCCCCGGTCCCGATGGCTCTGGGGGCTTTTTAATATTGTTTTTGAGAAAACGAAAGTCTTAAATAAAGCATGCCGCATAAAATATTCAGAATGGGATCTGTCTTTCAGAACCGGCATGGAAAAATGCGGGACAGACAGAATATAGAATGGATGTGGCGCGGCAGAGATGGAAGATCAGAAGGCGGAAAATTTATTGAATCTGGCGCTTTCCGTCCCGGAGGAGATGAGGGAGCGGACAGAAGAGCTGAATGTGGGCTTTAACCGCAAGGAGCGGACATGGGAGATCATCGTGAAGTACCATGGGGACCTGGGGAGTGCTTTGAATGAGCAGTTTCCGGGTGTCTCCGGAACATACCTTTTAAGCAGCTTTGCGATCCTGCGGGTCCCGGAGCGGGATGTCCCGGGGGTGATCGCACTCCCCGAAATTGAATATGCGGAAAAACCAAAGAGGCTGTTTTTTGCCCTGAACCGGGCGAGGGCGGCCTCCTGTTTTCTTCCGGTGCAGACAGGGACCGATGGGCTTACGGGAAAAGGTGTCCTGGTGGCGGTGATCGACTCGGGAATCGACATCTTTCATGAAGACTTCCGGAATGAGGACGGAACCACGAGAATCCTGTATTTGGATGACCAGATCAGTGGGAAAACATATGAAAGGCGGGAGATCAATGAGATCCTGCGGGGAGAGAATAAATCCGGCGGAACAGGCGGTCTTTCCCTGGATACCAGCGGCCATGGCACGGCGGTGGCGGGGATCGCGGCTGGAAACGGGAGAACAAGCGGCGGACTGTACCGCGGGGCGGCCTATGAGAGTGAACTTATCATTGTCCGTCTCGGAATCCCGGATTCAGTTGGATTTCCGAGAACCACGGAACTCATGCGGGGGATGGATCTCGCGGTGCGGAAAGCTCTGGAACTGGGACGCCCCATGGCAGTGAATCTGAGCTTTGGAAATACATATGGATCCCACGACGGCGGCGGACTTTTAGAGCGGTACCTCGATTCTCTTGCACAGATGGGGCAGTTTGTCTTCGTCACCGGATCGGGAAATGAGGGGGACTCCGGGGGACATGCGAGACCTGTGATCGAACCCGGGAAGATCACGGAGATCCGGCTCTCTGTTGGGACATACGAGACGGGATTCGGCATGCAGATTTGGAAAAACTATGAGGACGGGATGCGGATCTTTCTGAGGGATCCCTTTGGCGGTGCGGAGATCGAGCTTGTCCCGGTGAGGGGAACGGACCGGATCCGGGTCGGAGAGACGGAACTTTTGATCTATTACGGGGAACCGTCCCCTTTTAATGCGGCCCAGGAGATCTATATTGAGTTTGTGCCGGAAAGAACTTATGTGGAGAGCGGGATCTGGACATTCCGATTCCTCGGGACAGGGGATGAGGAGACGGCAGCAGATCTCTGGCTTCCCTCCGCGGCGGCAGTCGGGCGGGACACGGAATTTTTGGAATCGTCGCCGGATACGACCCTGACGATTCCCTCCACGGCGTTCCGACCGGTGACGGTGGGCGCCTATGACAGCGGGACCGGAATCTATGCCCCGTTTTCTGGCCGCGGGGACACCAGGGTCTATCGCGCCCAGAAGCCGGACCTCGCCGCCCCAGGGGTGGGAATCATGGCCCCGGACCGGGACGGCGGCTATTCCCCTGTCACCGGAACATCCTTCGCGGCGCCCCTTGTCACCGGGGCCGCGGCGCTTCTCATGGAGTGGGGGATCGTCAGGGAGAATGATCCGTATCTTTATGGGGAGAAGGTGAAGGCGTACTTAAGAAAAGGAGCGAGAAGACTTCCTTCTGAGCTGGCCTATCCGAATCCGAGGCTGGGATATGGAGCGCTCTGCGTGGCGGACAGTCTGCCGAAATAATTTGTAAATTTTCTTGAAAATTTCTAATAAGAGATATATTATAGAAACATATACAAAATAGAACTTGGATTTTTAAGAGATGAGGCATAAATACTTTTAAATCTTAATGGAAATCTGAATTCAAATGAGAGATGCCGGGGATCATTGCGGAGAATCATCCCAGAAAAATTTCCGACAGTACAGAAAAATTGAATTATGAGGAGGAAAAAGCTATGGAAGCGTTGTTTCAGGCCGTAAATGTCATATGCGGAAAGATCCAGATCGTCTCGAACCTGTTCTGGGATTTCCCGACGAACTTTGACTGGTACGCGAATATCCCGATCCTCGGAAACTTCAGTCTGGCGATCATCCTTTTAGTGGGAACAGGAATCTATTTTACATTCAGACTCCGGTTTATCCAGGTGCGGAAATTCCGCCACGGACTCCACGTCCTGATGAGACAGAAGAGCAGCGGCACAGGAATCTCATCCCTGGCATCATTCCTCCTGTCGACGGCCATGCGTGTCGGCCCCGGAAATATCTTAGGCGTCACCGGCGCGATCTCCACCGGCGGTCCGGGCACCCTGTTCTGGATGTGGATCTCCGCCTTCTTTGGTATGTCCACAGCTTTCGTTGAGGCGACACTCTCCCAGATCTTTAAGGAGAGAAAAGATGATGAGTATGTGGGCGGCCTGCCGTATTACGGAAGAAGACTCTTAAAGAATGCGGCATGGGCAGGAGCGGCGCTCAGTGTCCTCTACATTATCTATGCGTTCCTCTGCTTCCCGGCCCAGGGCTTCAACACGATCTCCGCGGTGGGAGCGATCGCGGGCGTATTTACGGGAACCGTCATCGAGACAAACTCCGCCCTGTACTGGATCTCCTTCGCGGTCCTCATCGCGGCGACGGCGGTCATCAGCTTTGGTGGAATCAAGAAGGTGACAAAGGTTACAGACCTCTTAGTTCCTGTGATGGCAGTGATCTATATCCTGACAGTCATTCTTCTCATCGTATTTAATATCCCGAGAATCCCGTGGTTCTTCGGAGCAGTATTCTCCGAGGCTTTCCGGCCGGAAGCAGTCTTCGGCGGTGCCTTCGGTATCGCGCTGAGCCAGGGAATCAAGAGAGGCCTTATGTCAAATGAGGCTGGACAGGGAACGATCACCATGCCGGCAGCGGCGGCGGACGCAAAGCATCCCTGTGACCAGGGCTGTGTCCAGGCGCTTGGCGTTTTCTTAGATACCATCGTGATCTGCACCCTGACAGGATTCGTCGTTGTCATGGGAAGAGTGTGGCTCACGGAGGACAGCGCAGCATGGTTTGAACTCGGAAAACTTGACAGGTTCTTAGCATCCTGCGGAGCGCTCACCGGGAACGGAACGATCTATCACCTCGTGACGATGCTCGTCAGCGTCTGCTTCGGTCTGTTCGCGTTTACCTGCCTTGTGGGATTCATGTCCTTCACGGAAATGTGCGCGAACCGGATCTCCACGAGACCTGCCTTTATTAACACGATCCGCGTGCTCTGCCTGGTAGTCATCTCCTTCGGCGTTATCACGAACATTGCGGGCATGGACTTAAGTGCCCTGTGGGATCTCAGCGATTTCGCGAATATCCTCATGGTATACTGCAACCTGCCATTACAGTACATAGGCTTTAAGTATGTGCTCCGGGCATGGGAACACTTCGAAAAGAACGATGGAACCGCATTCACATCAAAGATCGCCGGAATCGATGTTACGGTGTGGGATGAGCGGGCAAAGATGAAATAAGAGAAAAAAGATGCCGCCCGGTGGATTCAGAAAGAAACGCAGAGCGGCATTACTATGCGGATAATAACAGAACCAAAGTACAGGAAGCAGGGCAGTTAAAAGACCTGCGGGAAGCTTCCATATTATATTAAGTAGAAACGGATTCCGGACAGTGGAAAAAGAGGCTGCCGGATCAGCCGTCAGCCTTCTCCCAGAAATCCCTGAGCGCAAAGCGGCAGACGCTTTCCACGAAGGTCTTCGCGTCATATTCATCCGCCAGCTCTAAATAAGATCTTAGCGTCGTCAGATAAAAGCTTGACATAAACGAAACATAGAGTGGGAGCGGGATCTTTAACCGAACGCCCTGGTTCTCGCCCTGCCAGCCGCTCTCCGTGAGGATCTTCGCCAGGTCTCCCTGGATCGTGGACATCAGGGAACCATTCTTGTTTGTCTGGTAGATCCTGCGGTAGAGAGTGATATTCTCATCCACCTGAGCGATCAGATATTCTAAAAACTGACGCAGGGAATCGATGCTTTTAAAGTGGATCAGATCCTCCACCGGGCGGAGTCCCTCGATATACATTTTCACGCAGTAGTGCAGAAGATCATATTTGTCCTCAAAATACCGGTAGAACGTGGACCGGGAGATCATGGAGACCCGGCAGAGATCAGTGAGGGAGATCTTCTCAAAAGGCATTTCCGCCAGAAGGTCCAGGAGCGCCTTCATCAAAAGCAGGTAGGTCCTGCGGACAGAAACATGTTCTTCCTGGATCGGTAATTTTATCATAAACTACAAAACTCCTCTATCCATTCCAAATTGGACAAAAAGTGATAATTTGTCTCATTTGGTACACTTTTCAAAAACTGGTTCTTGAGTATTTTAGCATAAACATAGATAATATTGCAAGTGAAAAGAAAAGAAAAAAGCGGAGGCGATCATATGATCCGAGGAAGAGAAGTACGAAGAATGGCAGCGATCCTCTGCATGATCACGGGAATGACAGCAGTTCCCGCATATGCGGCAGCTCCGGAGACATTCGGAGCGGTACCGGGATGGAATCAGATCTCGGGAAAGTGGTACTACCTTATGGAAAACGGTGCCTGGAGCACAGATTTTATAGAAGATGAAAATACATGCTACACGTTTACAAAGGACGGGACGCTGTCCTATGCGCGGAAAACCCCGAATACGCAGGGCGGCGCGTATCCTGTATACGTGCTGGATCAGAAGGAACAGGAACTCTTTGATGATATGAATGATGAGAAGAGCGACCTGTTTTTTGACACTTATCCGGAGGCGGAGGATGATTACGACAACGGGGATGTGGAGTTTTACGATGGACGCGCCACATTTGTCCTCGACATGGATCTCTGCGATATCGCAAAGGCAAGACTTTCTTCCGCTATGGAAAAGGGATATTCCAAGAGCAAAAATACGATCCCGGGAGAGGGAACCGTAAGCGATTACGTAAAGACAGCATTTCCGGAGCGAAAGAGTGCCACATTTTTTGAGATGTACCTCTGGGGCCCTGAGGAGACATACGATCCGTATGATTCTGTTATGATCCGGATGCAGGAAAAATTCGACCGGAAGGACGATAAAAAATATTCCCTGGAATACTACCGTAGAATGGGAATTGCCCATGAAAACCAGAATGGAAAGGACTATTACATGGTGGTTCTGGAACGGTAGGAATGTGGACGGTGACGGAAAATGACCTGTGTGGGTACTGAACAGTTACGGACAGGGAATATAAGGAGAGAAGACATGGGAGAGAAAATAAAAAACATGTTCCGCGGGCATAAAGAAAAGAAAAAGAACCAGAACGGCGGCTTTTCCTACATGCTCGCGTCATTTATCATCCATAAACGCGGCTGGATCGAGTCGGTCTTCGTGATCGGCTGCCTGCTCTCGCTTTTGACGATGAACTTTGTAAATGTAAACTATGACCTGACGAAATATCTTCCGGAAACGGCGGAATCCGCTATCGGACTTGACGTTATGCGTGATAAGTTCGGTTATCCCGGAACGGCGCGGGTCATGGTGAAGGACGTCTCGCTGTACGAGGCGAAGCAATATAAAGATGAGATTGCCGATATCGATGGCGTGGACCAGGTCTTATGGTGCGACAGCACGGTAAATATCTATGCCGGTGAAGACTTCATTGATGAGAGTGAGATCAAGGATTATTACAAAGACCGGAATGCGGTCTACGATATCACATTTGTGGAGGAGAGTGATTCCACCCGAACCTCCACTGCCATCGACGAGATCAAGGATCTCTTAGGGGACAAAGGATGCTACGTCGGCATGGCGGTCCAGAACAAATCCATGACAGAGTCCATGGCAAGCGAGATGAGCAAGATCCTCGTTGTGGCGGTGATCATGATCTTCGCTGTGCTTTCCGTGACGACAACGGCATGGACGGAACCGATATTATTCCTGTTGGTTATGGGCGTCGCTGTCCTGCTTAATAAGGGAACGAACATCTTTATCGGAACCGTCTCGTTCCTGACGGAAAACGTGTCGATCATCCTGCAGCTGGCAACATCCATGGACTACTCGATCTTCCTGCTTGACGCCTTCATGAACTACAGAAAGCAGGGAATGAACGAGGAGGACGCGATCATCAACGCCGTTCAGGAGGCGATCAATTCCATCTTCGCCAGCAGCCTGACGACAGTCGTCGGCTTCTTGGCCCTTGTGACGATGAAGTTCTCCATCGGATTTGACCTGGGTCTCGTCCTGGCGAAAGGTATCGTATTCAGCTTACTGACAGTCGTCTTCTTCATGCCGGCGATGATCCTGAAGTTCGCGAAGCTCAATGAGAAGACAAAGCACCGTTCCTTTATGCCGGATTTCCACGGACTTGGAAAAGCGATCTACCGGATCCGTCCCATCGTGTTCGCGGTGATCGTCCTCGTGACACCGCTTGCATACACGGCCCAGGGCCTGAACGATTTCCTTTACGGAAACGACTCCATGGGTGCCTCGGAGGGAACACAGGTTTATGAAGATGACCAGCAGATCACGAAGATCTTCGGCCGAAGCAACATGCTGCTCGCCCTCTATCCGAACACATCGGAGGTCAATGAGCGGGCCATGGCGAAGGAGATCAAGGATCTATCCTATGTAAAGAACGTTACAGCTTTAGCGGATACGCTGCCGGAGGGGATCCCGGAAGAGTTTCTCCCGAAGTCCACGGTGGAGCTCTTACATAAAGACGGATATTGCCGGATGCTGATCTATACGAGAACGAAGACCGAGAGTGCCGAGGCATTCAAGGACTCCGACGCGATCCAGGAGATCGTAAAGAAGTATTACCCGGAAGGAAGCTATCTCGTCGGTGAGACTCCGTCCACCCAGGATATCAAGTCCTTCATCGTAAAGGACTATGAGAATGTAAATGTTCTGTCCCTGGCGGGCGTATTCCTCGTCGTCATGATGAGCTTCAAGTCGGCTGTCATGCCGATCCTCGTCATCATTCCCATCGAGGTGGCGATCTTCATCAACATGGCGATGCCGTATTTCCAGGGTGTCGAGATGGTGTACATGGGTTATATCATCGTCAGCAGTATCCAGCTGGGTGCCACGGTCGATTACTCGATCCTGCTTGCAAACAACTACCTGGCGAAGAGAAAGACGATGCCGAAGAAGAAGGCATGTGTGGAGGCCATCGCAGCGTCCTGTTCCTCGATTTTTACTTCCGGATCCATCATCACGCTGGCCGGATATATCGTGTATATGATCTCGTCCACAACGGCCATCGCGGACCTGGGACACCTGATCGGACGAGGCGGACTGTTCAGCCTTGTGCTGGTACTGACGGTGCTTCCGCTGCTGTTAACATTATTTGACAATTTTATCGTCGGCGAGAAACCGGCGGCAGCTCTTGCGAGACGCCTGCACCGCCGTGTGAAGAACCAGAGAGAGAAGAGACGTCCCGGAAAGAACGGGGACGAGACAGAAGAGAGTACAGATGAAGGCGGAGATCCCTACGAGGACGATGAGAACGAGGCGGCGGCCAGCAGGGAATCGGAGCCGGAATTGACAGATAGAGAAGAAATGGAGGAGAACGGTGATGAGACAGAAAAATAGAAGGATCATGGCAGCGGGCATGGCGGCTGTCACACTCTGCACCAGCCTTGTTTCTGCGCCGGTCTATGCGGCAGAGGCGTCTGTGAGCGTCGATGAAGCGATGTACGTGAACCTGGATTACTATGGTTCCGTTGATAAGGTGAATGTCGTGAAGGGTGTGAGCTTAAATGGTCTCACAAGCTTTACGGATTATGGAAATTATCTTGATGTGACAAATATGACCAACAACACAGCTCCGGAGATCAGTGACGGAAAGGTCACATGGAATCTCCCGGCGGACACCAAGGGATATTTCTACTATAAGGGAGCGATCGATAAGGACGCGGTGACACTTCCGTGGACCATGGATGTGTCCTACAAATTAAACGGCGTCCCGACGGACGCTGAGAAGCTTGCGGGTGCTTCCGGTCTGGTGGAGGTACATGTGACAGCGACACCGAATGAGGCGGCGAGAGATTACTATAAGAACAATATGATGTTAGTGGTAGCGATGCTTGTTGATATGAGCAAGTGCTACAGTGTGGAAGCGGAAGATTCCCAGACCCAGAGCCTCGGTTCCCAGACCGCGATCATGTACACGGCGCTTCCGGGCGAGGAGGGCGATTACACGATCCGCATTGGCAGCGACAAGTTTGAGACCTCCGGTGTCATCATGGCGATGGTTCCGGGAACGGTGAAAGACTTAGAGCACATCGTTGACCTGAAGGACGCCAAGGACACCTGGAAGGATGCCGGTGACCAGTTATACGACAGCATGGACCAGATGGCGGCTTCCGTCGAGGCCATGAGAAGCGGCGTCAACGAGCTGCGCCAGGGCTTAAATGAGGCGGAGAGCGCGAGAGGCGTCATCAGCGGTTCCAAGGACGAGATCCTGGACAGCAATGACCAGACACTGGCTTCCCTGACGGCGCTCTCCGAGCAGCTTGGAACCATCGTTCCGTATATCCAGACTGCAAAGGATGCCTCCGAGGTTGCCCACAACAGCATGACAGACGTTGTCAACACACTCGGAAACATGCAGGAGCCGATCCGCAGACTGGACACGAGCTTACGGGGCTTAAGGGATAGCTCTGAGGGCGCGTCCGGCAGTATTGGAAACGTAGTCGCTTCCGTTCAGCTGATCAAAAAGCTTGACACACAGCTTCAGCAGAGCGTTCTGGAGTTTATCAAAAACCTGGCTTCTGCCCAGGAGTCCATGCAGGACGCGATCGCAGATTACTGCAACGGTGAGGCAGGGGATGAAGATACCCAGGCACTGGCAGCGGCAGCAGCGGGAGCAGACACCTCCGCCGGACATGCGGGAATGCTGAATGCCCAGGAACTTATCGGAATCTTAAAGCAGAAGGAGAAAGCGCTCCGCCAGGTGGCTTCCTCCAGCAATGCCCTTGTGGCAGATACAGCAGATATGCTCGACGATGTATCCAATACATCAAAATACCTGGCACAGACCACAGACCAGATGGACTATCTGATCGAGGATGTGAAGGCGTTAAAGGACTCCCTGGATGTGTATTACCCGGATCTCCAGTCAGCCCTGGATGATTCCGGGGAGCTCGTAAACCGAACCACGGATGCCCTTAATAAGAGCACGGATTCCCTGACTCTGGTACAGAATACCGTCCGTGCCAGCGCGGACAGCCTTGACGCGGCGGCGAAGGACTCCATCAAGGGAAGCTTGAATGTCCTCGACAAGAGTTTAAGCGTCCTCGACAGCACCAGCTCCATGAGAAAGGCCGGACGGACTATGAAGGACACCATGGACAATGAGTGGAACGACATGGAGGACGACAACAATTTCTTAAATATGGATCCAAACGCGGAGAAGGTTTCCTTCACTTCCGATGAGAACGCGGAGCCGAACACCCTGCAGATCATCATGAGAACCGAGGAGATCAGCGTGGACGATGACGCGGAGCTTCTCGATGCGGAGACAGCGAAGGCGGATGTGAACCCGCTTGAGAGAATGTGGAACATGCTGGTCCAGATGGTCAGGGCGATCATTGAGATCTTTAAGAACAGATAATGAAAGAATATCTGACGGATTTGTGCAGGAGGATGTACGGCAGAATTGTTCTGCATGGACGTTTTTCTGCACAAACTGGTATATGAGGGGATAAAGAGAAGCGAGTGGAAGAACTTCTTACGGGAAGGAGAAGACATGAAAAAATTTGGAAAGAAGATTGCGGGATTTCTGCTGGCGGCGGTTCTGGCAGTGACTGCGGCGTTTCCGGCTTTTGCAGCCAGCAAGACAGCGGTCGGAAAGATATACCTGACCATCGACAGCACTGTGGGACTTAAAAATGACTCTGAGGACGTCACAGTGACGCCCTACGGGGATAATACAGATCTTTACTATGTAGATAACATTTATATCGAAAATAACGACGGAAACGGCTATACGGAGTCCAATCCACCGAAGATCACGGTGACGCTGGAGGTAGCGGACGAGGATAATTATTATTTCTCCGGGACAGCCTCAAAGGACTTTCGCCTGACACTGTCCGATTCCGCAAAAAACGGATACGGAAAAGCGGAGTACGTGAAGGCGGTAAAGAAAAATGACAGAAGTACCGTCGAGCTGACGTTCCGCCTGACATTCGATAAGAAAACCACCGCATCCACCACAAGTACCGTCAAGGCGCCCACAGGTGTGGCCTGGTCTCCGAATGCCTACGGAACGGGAATATGGTCAGCGGTCAGCGGGGCGAAATATTACCAGCTCCGCCTCTTAAAGGACGGCAGTCTCACGGGGGACGAGTTTACGATCTACGGAACGAAGTACGATTTTTCGAGACTGATGGGAACTCCTGGATCCTACAGCTTTGAGGTCCGCTCCGTGAAGTCCACAAACAACACGAAGAGCGCCTGGGTCCGCTCAGGGGAGATCGGATCCTACGCCGCAGGCTCCTGGAAGCAGAGCGCTGACGGCAGATGGTGGTGGGACTACGGTGATGGCACATGGGCGGCGGCAGAGTGGCTCTACATCAGCGGAAAGTGGTACTATTTCCGGGAGGACGGATATATGGCCACAGGATGGATCACCCTGTACAACAAGTCCTACTATCTGGATCCGGTGAGCGGGGCCATGTATAAGAGCGGGAGGACGCCGGACGGGCTCTATGTGAATGAGAGCGGCGTGTATGTGCCGGGGATGTAAGACCAAAATCGGGATGATCCGTTCAGGGCATATAAAAGCTGAAGGTACTGATATGAAATTGTCATCAGGAGATAACAGAGGTCGAAAATCCGGTCTCAGCGGTCAAACCTGCGGATTTAACATCACAGACGCGTAGAATATTCCGTCTTTCCACCTAAATCTCGCGTCCCCGCTGTACCGCTCTGCGATCATGCGGATAGACTCCGTTCCAATGCCGTAGCCGGAGTGCTTTGTGGAAAGCAGCTTATCTCCGGACCAGTTCGGACTTCCGGAGCTGGTGTTGTCGGCGGTGATGGAGAGCATGGAGGAGCCGGTCTGGACTACATGGAGTCGGATGAAAGACTGGATCTCCGCATCGGTATCCGCGCAGGCGTCCACTGCGTTTTCCAGTAAATTTCCGACTAGAACACAGAATTCCGTTTCCGGGATCACCGGCGGGTCAGCCATCTGGATGGTGACCTGCATGGAGATCCCGTTTTTTTTCTGCCTTTTCCGCGTAGAAGGAGAGGATCGCGTTGACTGCGTAGTTTTTGCAGTAGGTGCGGACCTCCTGGATCGGGAACATGTTTTCGTAATCGTTCAGATAATTTTTCAGGGAGGCGAGATCCCCGCGGTCGGCGCAGTCCCTGATGACGGCCAGATGCTGGCGGAAATCGTGCCTTGCCCGGCGGTTGTCCTGGATCCTGGCGGTGAGAAGGCTGTATTGGTCTGACTGGATCTCCAGGAGCTTTTCCATGGTCTCCGATTTTGCCGCGGCTTCTGCCTGGTCCTTAAAGAAGCGCAGGAGCATGATCAGCGTGTGGCTGATGAGGAACATGCAGACGAGCAGCAGGACTCTGGCGAAAAGGTCTGCCTGATCAAAATTCCCATCCCGGATATTGCCGGTGAGAAGGAAGATGATCATCGTGGCGGAAAATGGAAGAAGCCATGCGGTTTTCCAGATTGCAGGCGCCTGGATCGCGGAGAGACTGTCGATGATCTCTGTGAGCCGCTTTATCATAAACCGGGTGGTGAGGAGCACCAGGAGTAACGTAGTGACGCCGGACTGCCAGGTGTAGAATCCGCAGTGCAGAAACTGTCTGCAGATAAAAAAGGAGGAGGCGCGGATCACCATGAGGTAGTCAAGGACAAAGGTGTACTGGAATGTGACGATTCCGATGTTTGCCTGAACCAGATGGTAGAGAAAAAATCCCAGAATGGGAATCGCAAGATACTGTACAGATACGGCTGGAAACCCCGCATGGACCAGTATCGCGAAGACTGCCAGATATATGATCTCCGCAAGGGCAGAGAGCAGGATCGTTATTTTTCCCGGATAACGCAGATTCGTGTGAAACGGAAGATACGCGAACATGTGGAACGGATAAGTGCTGAAAAATTCATTAATAAGCAGTTCCGCCATACTGACCTCCCCGGACTTTCGAATAGGAATACTCAAGAAATTGCTCCCGCACATTCCGGTATTTCAGACGGCTGATAGGGATCTGGATCCCGCTTTTTAAGAGAAAACGGTCTTCTAAAAGCTTATCCACGTCCTCAAAGTTTACGAGGATCCCCTTGATGCAGTCGCAGAACCACGGATACTGGAGCAGAAGGGCGGAGAAATCCTTCTGGCTCATGGAGACTTCCATATCCTGCCCGTTCTTAAGGTGTATGAGAACCTGCCGTCTGACATACTCGGTGTAGGAGATATCGTGGACCGGGAGAACTGTCTTTCCAAAATGTGTTGCAACCTCCACCGCCCTGGTGCGTTCAGCATCCTGGAGCCCGCACCGGTCGAGGGCAGCGAACACACCGTTCTTTTCAATAGGTTTCAGGAGATAGAAGGATGCGCTCACGTCGTAGCTCTCCACGGCAAATTCAGGGGAGGTGGTGATAAAGATGATCCTGCAGCCATGATCCGCCCGCCGGATCCGCTTCGCCGTCTCCATCCCGGTGATGCCATCCATGTAGATATCAAGGAAGATGAGATCATACTTTCCGGCCGTAAACGCGCCCAAAAACTCTTCCCCGCTGGAAAAACGGTCCATTGCCCCCCACTGAAGCCTGTGCTGTTCCGCATATGTATCAATAAATCCGACAAGCCGGTCAGAATCCGTCTTTCGGTCATCGACGATCGCTATGTTCATGTTCGGTCGCTCCTTTGATGTTAAACTGTTAAAGCTATTTTAACATGTTTTTGGGGAAATGTGTGGAAGAATGAAACTTTTCTTCCATTTTCCGCCAAATAATGATATGATGGATACCGGCAGCATAAAGCGCAAAGGAAAAATGCCG
>ENA-UOJM01001046-UOJM01001046.1-human-gut-metagenome-genome-assembly--contig:-P116-NODE-1046-length-29180-cov-41.847073_pt1 | contig 29180 bp, 31 predicted proteins | sample MGYA00242349_ERZ723896 | MGnify/ENA metagenome assembly ERZ723896 | reverse complement strand
TGGATCTCCCGGCACATCTGGCCATCCGCCACGCCGTCTATGGTTTCCCCATCCTGAATGGGGTTATCATGCTCCAATATGTACGATGCCACATTGTAGGCGTGGTTTACCACCCAGTTGGGGTCCATGTCGTGGAAGTGGTACTGGAGGTCGGGCAGGAACAGGGTGCTCATGCCCACCGTGTCGATGAGCATATCCTCGGTGCCCTCAATGTTAAAGAAGCGGACATTGACGCCAAATCGGATGAACCGATCCGAGCCTTTGATCTGATGGGAGCGCACATCCTCCGCCAGAAACAGCTTGCCGCAATTCTGGAAATAGAACGCCTCACAGGTGGGGTACAGCTCCGCCAGAGCCTCCAGAAAGTCGGCATCCAGGTTGGCACGCTCCAGCGCCGGAAGCGCCGCAGCCAGCATATCGGTGGCTACCACCTGATATTTGCACTCCCGGAAGATCCGCTCCCGGTCCTCCTGGCAGTCCCACATCTGGCTCATCAGGAAGGCATCAAAGCCTTTGCCCTTGAATTTATCGCATCCCATCACCATCAGCTGCACCGGAACCTTTCCGTCCTTGAATTCCGCGATATGCTCCTGTGCGGCAAAGCCGGCCATTTGCTTATCATAACAGAAGCACTCTGTTGATCCGATGTGTTTCTCTATCACAGCGGTCATGGTTTCTTTGTCCGGCATGTCCACCGGTTCTTTAAACAACATCTGAATGAGATAGGGGCCTCCGGGCTGGGGACCCTTTTTATCATCCAGGTTTTGCTGGAAAAGTTGATTGCTCATTTAGTTTCCTCCTTCTTCTCCGGGAACAGCTTCCACCGGAACTCCAACTCTTTCTGGACGAACTCTTTCGGCAGGCCACGGGGATTGGCGATGAGATACCAGACCCGAAAGGTGCGCTTCTCCGGGTCTGTTTCCTGTTGGTAGAGCTGATAGCCTGCCTCATCCTCCTGCGTCCACTGTCCTGTCTGCCGCTTGGCCTGCACAAAGGGTTCCACCACCTGGTCCAGTTCCTCTTTGGTGCGGCTTGAGGCCCAGGCATGATCCACATCCTTGGCATGGGACTGGTAGAACAGCAACTTTCCGGTATGGGTCTTCGCCTTGCACTCCGGCGTTCCGCGCAATTCTGCCTGACGGCGGTACTCCTCCATCTGCTCCGCCGTTCCGTACCGTTCCACCATCTGCTCCCGCACATAGATGAACCAGCTGTAGTCCTCCGCCTCGGTGAAGGGGGCGCAGACCGGCTGTAATGCCTCCACAGGGTCCGCCTCAAAGCAGTCGATAAAATCGAGGTAGTGGGCTTTGATCAGGGGCAGAAGGGTGTCCAGCAACCCGGTGTTCAGCCGCAGATCCTCTGTCAGCATCCGAAAGAATGAACCGCCTGTTGTCGGTTCTATTCTGAACGAGTAGAGGTAGTCATCTCCCTGCTTAATGATACAGCTGAAGCCCACCTCCACATTTCCATAGCCGATTTCGTAGTCTATGTAGTTGTAGCGGCTCCGGTCAAACCAGATCTGATAGGTCAGCCCGTTTTTCATTTTCTTTTTGAAGTCGCCCTTTTTCAGACGCTTCCAGCCCTTTTCCTCCAACCCCAAGCCGTTCCATAGGTAGTCCAGAAGCTCTTGAAATATATCTGCTGGGCGTTTTTGTTCCATAGTCTCCACCTCCTTGCAAAAACTTTTTCTGGGATTCAGCGGTCATTTGCAAATCAAATATGGAGCAGGGAAACAGAGGCACAAACCATCTCATTCCCGATTCATTTTCTGCCGTCACGGGTCGGACTTATTTTGCTCCATTGCTTGGGCGATCTGTTTCATAGCCATGTCGATATAGAGATACACCCCATCACGATCACAGTGGAACAGGTTGGAGTAACATGTGCTTTCGTTCGGGTGAAGGGGATTCGGTTCCACTACTTCGGTGGCTTCCAGAAGACCAGTGCCCAGTTCAGCCGCAGCAGTAAGAGCCTTTTTCAGAACAGCAAACTGCCCATCGCTCCAATGTTTCTCCAGATCTTCCAGTACCTTTGGTTCCTGCTCCAGATCCCGGAGAATCTGCAAAACCTGATTTGGAGACAGGTACACGCCGGAGCAGTAGTTTTCAATGATCTGGTTCTTTGCCGGGTTGGGTAAGGCAGTGGGCACCACCTGTGCCCACGGGGTGAAATACCGGGCATATTCCGGCTTTTCCTCCATCAGGAAGGAGAAGCTGCTCCCTCTGGTATAATAGTAGTCCCGGAAGAATCCCTGGACCACCGCAATATAAAAACCATGGCTTTTATCAAACAACTCGTCCGGTTCTGTCTCTGTCCCAACCCGCAGGGTGTCCAGATACTTTTCTGCATAGAAATCCTCGATTCCATGCTGCGCGGCAAGGGCCAGAACCTTTTCTTCCTGTCCCTGCTGTATCCAGGTTAGGGGAGTAAAATACCATTCCTGTATTTCGTCTGGCGAGATCGGGTGAAAACTTACATCGTATCCCATAAAAGTCCTCCTTAGTAATCAAGCAAGATAGGCACCTGCTGTTCCTCGGCAAACCGCATGGCCCGCCAGAACATGGAGAAGGCGAACTTGGCAAGGGACTGGGTGTCATACTGGGTGTGCTCCGGGATGTCCGCCTTGCTGTACTGTCCATCTGAGTCTACGGTTCCGTCTACCGGGTAGCCCTCCGTGTCTGCCCAGCCAAGGATGGTGTCCTCATCGGCCTGCCACGCCAGCTGGTTCAGCTTTTCCAGCTCCTTCCGCAGTCCGCCCAAGGTGGCGATAGCGGCGGTGTCATCGGTGGGCAGAGGGCCTTGGAACAGAAAGCTGTCGGTGAGGGGAAGCCACCAAGTCACACCCCGAAACAGGGACCACACCCGCACCTCGTCCGATGCAAGGCGGGCGATCAGGGGATGCTCCCCAAAGTCCCAGTTTTTCTCCACAGTGGGCGGTACCGGTTCGGCGTATGTATGGCAGGCAGCCACCAGCAGCATGGCGCCGAAGGCATCCCAGTCGGGCTTGTCGGTGTAGTAGGGCTTCTCGTTGTCCTCCGGCCAGGGGGTGTAGGGCGGCTGGTCCGGCTGGGAAATGGCGGCCAGGATCTGATCCCGCCAGTCCTCCACTACTGCCTGGACCTCAGCTGGGGACAGTTCCTCCTCGTTGTCGGCGGGTTCTCCTTCCGGGGTGATCCGGTTGAAGGTATATCCGTTTTCCTCCGCCCACTGCTGGACGACGGTTTTCCAGTTGCGAGAATAGTACCGGGTCAGCGTCCCGGTGTAGATGTCAAGTCCCATAGTGATTCCTCCTTTTCTGCTTGGTCAAAGCCGTTCCAGGGTACAGTCGTGCCCGGAATGGTCTGTATCCAAAATGATTTCCACAATGGTGTCCATCGTCTCTTTTCCGAGATTACGGATGCTTTTTTCATAGGCCAACCACTGGATGTGGATGGGCTGTCCATACTCATGCCGCCCGAAACCGCCCCGGAGAATATCGTTAAAAGCGTTCAGGTTCCGACCAATCTTCCAGCCCAAACCGAAGGTAAATACCCGCTCCACCTCGTCATAAAAACCGGCCATGTTAGAAAAGCGGCGGCCGTCGATGGTGAACTTCTGCCGCTGTGGTTGCTCCGCTGTAAACACCCGGTCGATCTGCTCCAGATCATACTCCAAGATCCAGCCATGAAACTGATGGTAAAGCGGCAAAAGCAGTTCTCTGGAACTGCCCAGTACATCCAGCCCCCGGTCATCGTACAGGTGGTAGAGAAACGGTCCCGGCCCTGTCAGATAGACACTGGACACAAAGCCGCTCCAGCCGCCGATGTCCCCCAGAATGATCTCCCGCAGAAGCAGCTCCGGTTGAACATCGATCTTACTGAGATCCCAGTAAAACTGCACTTGCGCATGGGTATCCCCGTCTTCATCCTGCTCTGTGGCCGGAAGCTGCTCATCGGGAACCGGGAGTCCCACTCGCTGCCGGATAACGGTCAGCAGGGACTCGTCGGGTTCTTCATCGGGATACCCGTCGATCCGCAGAAGGTCCGGCGCCGCCGGAAGTGCCCGATAAATCGCGGCGGCCCGGTCCAGCGCCCCCTGAACATAGGCGGGGTTGGTTTTCAGCTTCGCCGCGCTCCTGTCCAGATAGATTGGTTCCTCCCCGCCGATCTCAAACCGGATGCCCACCGGCGCATGGTAGAACAGTGGATGCTCCAGCCGCTCCATGCCAAGGCCGGTAATTGCTTTTTGAAATTTTCCTGCCAGCATACTGCTTCGTCAATCCTCGTCCCCGGCCTTGAAGTTGTAGATGGGGCGGATGATCTTTACCACATCCACCGTAGGGCCGATATTATCCAGAATGTCCTGCATCCCCTTGTAGGCCATGGGGCACTCATCCAGGGTGGCCTTGCTCACCGAGGTGGTGTAGACCTCTGTCATCTGCTTTTTGAATTCAGACACCGTGAAGGACTGTTTGGCGTCCGCCCGGCTCATCAGGCGGCCGGCGCCGTGGGGAGCAGAGCAGTTCCAGTCCTCGTTGCCCTTGCCCACACAGAGCAGGCTCCCGTCCCGCATATTGATGGGGATGAGCAGCTGCTCGCCCTCTTTGGCGGACACAGCTCCTTTCCGCAGGATCATGGCGTCGGTATCGATATAGTTGTGGATGGTGGTGAACTGCTCCTCCACATGGAGCTTCATGCCTTTGACGATCTCGTCCATCATGGCCTGCCGGTTGAGCATGGCGAAGTGCTGGACGATCTTCATGTCGTGGATATACTGCTCAAACAACTCTCCGGACACATAGGCCAGGGCCTTGGGGATGTTGGTCTGCTTGAGGTTTTTCAGTTTCTTCAGTTCTTTCTGGATCTCCTTCTCCCGGCCCTCCGCTTTCATTCGGGCAATCAGCGCCTTGATGGAGGCATCGTCAGTGCGGTTGAGCACCTTATAGCCCGCCTCCTGGTAATAGCTGGCCACCTCTACACCCAAGTGACGGCTGCCGGAGTGGACCACGATGTAGAGATTTCCCTCATCATCCTTGTCCACTTCGATGAAGTGGTTCCCGCCGCCCAGGGTGCCGATACTTTTTTCTGCCCGGAGAAGATCCACATGGCGGGCACAGCACAGTTCGCTCAGGTCGATCTCATTGAGGTAGCGGTGGGCCTTGTCCCGGATGGAGAAGCCGGAGGGGATCTTCTCATAGATCAGCTTGTCCAGCTTTTGAAGCTCCAGCCGCCCCTCCCGGATGCGGGTGGTCTCCATGCCGCACCCGATGTCCACACCCACCAGATTGGGCACCACCTTGTCGGTGATGGTCATGGTAGTGCCGATGGTACAGCCCGCCCCGGCGTGAATGTCGGGCATGAGCCGGATGTGGCTGCCCGCCGTAAATTCCTGATTGCACAGCTCCTGAACCTGTGCGATGGAGGCGCTGTCCACCACATCGGTGAAGATCTTGGCCTCATTGTATTTTCCTTTGATTTCGATCATAATTTCCTCGCAATATTCTATGGGGCATGGCCCCGTCAAGTCATCTCATACAGCAGGGCAGCGTCGCCCTGCACCAGTTCCAGATGGGAGCGCAGCGTTTCAAGCCCGCTTTGCACCGCCTCGGTGGGCAGATCCCAGTCCGGGGCAATTTCAGCGGCCAGCTCCGGGAGGTCCTGCTCCCGCAGAGCTGCCAGCAGTTGAGACGCCAGCTCTCCCTCCAGCAGAGCGCAGTCCAGGGTGTCCTCCGTCTGGGGAGCAGGAAAACGGACATCCAGATCCAGTTCGCTCTCACACCAGTCCCAGATGGCCATATAGACCGCGCCGGAGCAGTCGCCGTTGGACAGTTCCTGCCGCTGGCCGTCTTTGAGAAGATAAAAGGATGCGATCTGTGACATGGCAATTCCTCCTGAATGTTATTCTTTTTCCATCAGCCCTTCTGCCTGCATCCGGATCACATAGAAGGCCTGCACCCAGTCCAGTTCCTGCTCCATGGATTTCTCCAAAGCCAGCAGGCGGCGCTTTCCCAGCCTGCGGTCCAGGAGGGCAAGGATGCGGACAAGAGGATTCTCGCTGACAAGGCTTTTCTCGATGCTCTGGTTGTCAAAGATCCCAAACGCCTCATAGAACACCTTTTGGTCAAAGGTGCCCTGCTCCAGCGCATAGGCATGAGCCCGGTCGATGGCCTCTTTTGCGGAGTCGCAATCTTTCAGCGTTGTGGACCGCAGGTGATGAAATTTCGTCCACACATTCTCAAAATAGGTGTAGTAGTTGCTCCGCAGCACTTCCACACCGTCCATGCGAATGGCTGCCCGGCCCTCATGGTCGGCGCTTTTGCTGTAACTGGTGGCAAAATACTGGATGTGGCCCCGGAGCGCCGGGCACAGGTAATCATTCTCCAGCTTGTTCCGCATTCCGCTCCAGGTTGACATAGCGACCGCCTCCTTTCTGATGCCACTGCGGATAAGGTAGATTCCCAATAAATTGAAATTTGAAGATTACATATCATCCTCGATATATGATCGTTCTATAAATTCTTTTACTGCAAATAGATCTGCAAACTCCTCATACCGGGGAAATCCGTCCGCATTATGTGCTGAGTAAGTCAAATGGAACAGATAGTAAATGTCTCTTCCCATTCCGTTTCTGAGAACATATAACACATCATCATTGGATTCACACTTCGCAACCGCCCAGATTTTTTTGCCGTATAAGAAGTGGTCTTGTCCTATTTCTTTATTTAGTTCAGCAACAAATGCCCCGTCCGCCTGTGTGAAGGGGATCATATACCAGTTAAAATCGTTACCATATTTATCGTAGAGATCACGGAACATTTCTTCTAATGTCATTTTCATTCTTCCTTCGCTGATTTACAGTTCAGCCATCAACCGCCGCGCTATTTTCTTTTTATAGGCGATATTTTCATTGCTCATTGAGATACCTCGCCAATTTCTTCTCCAGCAGTTCTGTCATATCATTGCAGAGGCGCTTTACCTTGTCCTGCTCATGGGCGTAGTACCAGATGGTTTCCTCTCCGGGGCGGAGCAGGAGCTGGTCGCCGTCCGCTTCTTTCCAGAACTCGCCCAGCACACAATACCGCTCTCCATGAATGGTCAGATCAAACATCCCGGAAAGGGTAAGGATCACGCCTGTGGACGCCTGGATGCCTGCGGTCAGCAGGAAGAACTCTCGCACCTGGGGCGGAAGCGTGAAGTCCAGCGTCCTTTCTCGGCCTGCGATTTGCTCCTCCGTGGCAGCAGGCTGGATCTCATCAGTGGGGTCCAGCACCTTTGCCAACGCCTTGGAGAACTTAGGGTATCGGCCAAACAACTCTGGGTTGTTGGTCTTGAATTCCTTTTGCTTTTCCCGCTGCACTCGCTCCTGCTCCTTGCAGAAAGCGTCCAGCTCCGCCAGATACCGCTCCTGGTAGAGATTGCTGGCCTCAAATGCTGTGCCGCTCTTTTCCAGAATGGCGATGGCTCCCTTTTGGCTGCCAAACACCGGGACCCACTGAAAACCGTGTCGGCGGGGCTTCAGTTTCAGAAACTCCTCCCTACCCAGCAGAGTTTCCAACTCCGTCTCATGTTCGTCCCACCAGCTCCACCAGGTTTCGGGAGTTTCCCGCCCCTCGACCAAGTCCAGGAGTTTTTCTGTCAATGATTCTTTGTTCATAGGTGTCCACGCTCTTTCTCCGCCATCACTTCCACATTACTCGGTAGCACAAAGCTCATTCATTTTTGGAATCAGTAATTTATCCATCCACTGACAAACAATCTCAAAGGCATTGTTAATTTTTTCTTCATTTCCTATATCAAGATATATTTCATTGTCTCTTAAACTGTAAAACAGTGGTTGTGTGTTGGCGTCTGGTTTGGCGTAACCATAAGGGTCGTATGGACGGGTGTTGATTATATAGCAAACCTCTATGCTTATGCTATCCTTTGTGTTCCCGCCAAATGAGGAAAACGCAATCATATAGGTGAAATTTTTACTGTGCCTCGTAAGTGTTTTGTCGGATTTTTTATACTTGAAGCCTAAATGCCCGTACTTTCCTTGCAACTTGGTTCCAAGCATTTGCATCGCTTCGTTAAAGTTCATTGTGCCCCCTCCATTTTCTCATCGTAAAAATAAATATAGTTCATTTCTCCGTTTCAGAGGGCGCAGGAATAGATGCTCATGGCCCCGTAATCGGTGTGCAGGACAAGTCCGCTTTGAGTAAAGGCAAAATTCACCTGCCGCACCACAAAGGGGTCATCAATGGCGGCCAGCAGCTGGCCGCTGCCGGTATCCCACAGCTCTATGGGGGAGCTGCCCCGATCCTGCTGAACGGCCATCAGACTGCCCCTTGTCCGCACCGTGCAGGTATCCGAAAAACTCAGCCCCTGCCGGACAGGAAACGGGAAAGGATTGTCCATCTCCTCTCCGGTCTGGGTCAGATAGAACTTGCCGCCCACCGAGAAGCACTGGTCATCCGGAGAGAAGAAGGGATGCCAGCCCGCATTGGGGATCACTACTTTTTGGGCGGACTTCAAATCGACCAGCACATACTCGTCCTCGGTGACGCGGTAGGCCGCTTTGCTCTGCCGGGGAGAGAGCATTCCAAAGCAGTAATAGGCAAAATTCGGGTCTTTTGACTTCTTGCATTTTACCGTTTCCCGCCACACCTCCGTGTTGCTGCCAAAGTCAAAGACGACAATCTCCTCGCCTGTGTACCACAGGGCCAGGTCGCCGCTGGCATCCAGCATGGCCTTCATGCTGTTTTTCTTGTTGGCAAAGGGCGTGATTTCATGGGTGCGGAGTGAAAACTGCTGGAGAAGATAGCTGTTGTTCAGCAGCAGGGTATCATTGGGGCAGAGGACCTGCTCGTAAGTCATCCGCTTGGCACCCAGAGAGACCGTTTCAAGGATCTCCCCGCTGCCATCAAAGTGATAGAGGGTCTCGTCCTCAAAATCGCCCACCACCCGCGTCAGGAAGAAGTCATCCCGTGTGAGGGCGGTGGCTAAGGGCATAAAGCCGTTGCTGTCCTTTCCGACAAACCGATGGCACCGCACCTGCCCAACAGCGGCGTCCGGATTCTGATAGACGAATCCTTTCCGCATCTGGCCCATCATGGCGCTGGCCGCCTTGCTCTTGACCTGGAAGGCGGAGTCACACAGGATCTCCTTGACCTTCCCGCCATTCAAGCAGGTTCGGATGGTATTCTCGTCAATTTCGATCCGCCACTGCTTATTTGTGACGGGGTTGAGGAAGATTTTTTCCATTGGTGCAGGCACCTCTTTATCAATCAAAATCCATCCAGACCAGGTGTTTTCCACAGTGGAGGCACTGGAACAGATAGCATTGCAGGTGCCCGCCATTGACGGATTCCCGGATCATATCTTTCTGCTCCTCGTCCCACATGGGATCGTCCAGCACCTCCTCCAGCACACCCAGTGCCCGCAGTTCTCTGGCACCCACATGGCCCAGGTAGGCGCAGTAGTCGCCGCAGTGGGCGCGCCAGTATTCCTGCTGCCAGCCGGAGTAGCCGGGGGTGCGGTGGATCAGCTCGTCCAGCTTCTCTGGATCGTCTACACCATCGTCCACAGAGTAATCATCCTGAAAGCTGCCGTCATATTTCCGGGCCGCCTCACCGCTGGAGATACACGCCGGGCACAGATGCTCAATATCCTCCACAGCGTAAAAGGGAACTGTATAGAAAATGTGGGTCATCTTGCCACAGCAGTCACAGACAACGCCATCTGCGGACTCCTCAAAAGCGCCGGTTTCCAGCGGATTGGGGTGATACTGGAAGGTGGGCAGACCCAGCTGGGCCTGCCGTTCCTTTTCTTTCTGCTTTTCCTCCGGCGTTTTGGGCTTGGGGAGAGCATAATGATTGCCCCAGTTTTCCGCATAGTCCTTCAGCGTGCCCAGCCGCTTGAGGGTCTTTTTATCGGAACGATTTCCGATTTGGCAGAGCAGTTCGTAGGCGTCCTTCTTAAAGTCCAGCAGGTCATATACATCCACCAGCACTTCCTTGGCCTGCTGATCCTCACTCTGCTCAAGTTCTTCCTTGAAGGTATATAGAGCGCGGACACTGTCCGGACCTTCATTGGTCGCAACAAACTGTTTTTTTAGTTCGATATAGGTTTTTTGATATTCTGTCATTGGTCGCACCTCCCATCAATCCCACCAGAAATACCAGACGGTGGACTGCCACAGGACATCTGCCAAGGAGCCAATGCTTCCATCCTCATTCTGATCCAGATCTGGGCAGAAACCATATTGCTCCACAGCCACCTCCATAGCTCTTTCCTTGGAGATCGGAGTTGGAAGTTCAAACTCCAATTCATCGTGGCTCATGGCGGCAGGGATGGCACCATGTTGCTCGAACCAGTATTTCGCCACTGCCATCAGGTCCGGTGTGTCGGGACACTCATTCCAATTTCCAAAGGGCAGGTAGGCGAAGATCTCCCAGGGGTTCTTTACCGGAATTTTAGCCAGAATGAGCGGATATGTCATTCCGGTATCATCGTTCCAATAGTTTGCGAAGCGGTCGTTGGGTTCTCCGCCCTCCACCTCGCCCAGGACTTCCTCCTCCCAGTCCAGATCATCGTCCTCAGCTTCTTCTTTGCGCTGGCCGGTCAATTCCTCCAAAACCGCCTTTCCATCTTTGACGGGAGCGGAGAGCATCTTCTTCCGATACTCCGTTACCGTTTTGAGGTCAAATTCATAGAAGTCCGCATCATGCTCCGGATCGGCGTTCATTACCAGACACTCCAACAGCGTTTCATCATCCGCCTGGATAAGCACGGGAACAAAGCCTTCCCGTACCCCCAGCCGCTGGGCGTAGCTGTATGCTGACATGATGGGGTCATCATCTGCCATGGACGGGAAATAGGTACACTCGCAGTCCAGATACTCCATGATGGCATGAGCCACCTCGGAAGGTTCCAGCGTATCCTTGTCGAAGTCCTGTCCCTGCCAGTTGGTGAAGCGTTCCCCGATCACCTCTGCCATGGCCTGATAGTAGTCCTCGTCAAAGGGGATGAACAGGTAGGCTTCATCCTGGAACTCATCAGAGTGATACCGCTCCGGGCCGAAGAAGCGGAGGGCGTTGTCGTCAACATCGGCAGGATAGTAGGGGCTGTCGCCCTCTCCGTAGTAATAGCCTGCAAAGGCACGGCCTTGCTGATTGAATAGCACAGAGAACAGACAGCCGTCCAGCTCATCCCGGATAAACTCCCGCAGATCCACACTGGCAGGATCAGCTTTGACCTGTTTGGCCACTTCGCTGTATTCTTTCAGGAAGTCCTCACCCATCAGGTCGTGCTCCATGCACCAGCGCAGGTAGATGGCCATGTGGTTATAAGCGTTGATGGGGTCAATTGGCAGTTCCTTCTCCTCAATGCTCTCGATATGATAGGAGGCATCGTCCATCTCACCGTCAAAATCATCATTGGAAAGGGTGCCGCGAGTGATAGCATCCTGACGGTCGGGCTCCACCACAAAGCTGATGCCGTTCATTTTATTCAACAGAGCGTCTGCGTCATGGGCCACCTTATATTCCAGTTCATCCCGATAGAGGGGGATCACCTGATAGAAGTTGACCTCCTCGCCGCCCGGCAGGATACAGACCTCGCTGCCCTCCTCCGTCCCCTGGGGGCCGGTGAGAATGGCGGCGCACAGCTCCGTGTTCTCCGCAAAGGGCTCCTCATTGTCCATAGTATGACCGAAGCCCAGCCAGGTGTCGCTGGCAATAGGCAGGCGGGCCAGAACCTTCAGCAGGCGGATGGGCCAGTACCACGTTTCGTCTTTCATGGACTCCTGATCCAGCTTCCAGTCCGCAGGCAGGGCGATGGCAAGTTCCGCCCGCTCCAGTTTGTATTCAGCCAGTTCCTCCGGCACATTCATCCGGTGAGCACCCATACCCATGGTGACCAGGGTGTAGTAGTCCCGCTCCTCAGTGGGCGGCACCATGCAGATGTCCACATGGATGTCGGGGGAAACGATCTCGTGGAACACATTCTCGATCTCGCCGAAATACTGCTCAATGTGCCCCTCGACGGCCTCCATCTCCTCCTCTGTGTAGACTTCGGGATTACTGAATTCTTCCTCATCCTGTGTGTCATCATTGTCTGAGTGGTCGCAGCTGTCATCCTCTGGATCTCCCTTTATAGGCTCATAACCGATCTTCAGGGTCATCTGTTCCTCTGGCAGAGAGACACCGGGGCTGCGGGTGATGGTGTGCTTATCGTCCGCAGAAAAACCGATGGTCTCGCCGTCTTGCAGCGTCACATCACACGCCAGCACATAGGAGGCAAGACTTGCCAAAAAGTCCCGTAGTTCCTCCGGCTCAGCGTCGGTGTTCAACACCTCCATTTCCTCCTTGCCAAACACATCCATGCCGTAGGTGTAGCCGTTTAGGCCCCCCTCGCTCCGGTACAGGCCGAACCAAACCCAGTTGAAGATGGGCAGTTCGTCCTTTTTGAGCATATCGGCAAGGCCCTCATAGAAACGAGGCTCAAATACCACGCCGCTGGTGTAGACACCGGTGGCGTATTTCTGCTTGCAGCACACTGCCATCGCCTTGGTGAACAGCTTGCCCCGTTCCAGCAGTTTTTCCTCCTCGCCCAACACAGCCACCATGATATGGGCCTTGTGCGCTTTGGCCACTTCTACGGCCTCTGGCCACATATAGTTGTTTTCGGCGTTGATCTCTGCTTCATTGTCAGGGATGTGACCGTGGAATAGTGTCACGATCAGCATCATATTGCCGACCCGCATTACCACAGCGTCATCGCTGTTCTCAACATCTTCGTCGCCCTCAGCCGGCTCATCGTCCACGATGCCCCATTCTTCCCGCAGATCTCGGATCAACTGCTCCTTGTCCCACTCTGCTTTGGAGAGGAGCACAGATCCGGCAAAGGAACCCTTATGGTCGGTTTCCTCCTCGTCGGCGTCATCCTCAAGATCCTCTGCATCTTCATCCGGATCATAGAGGGATTCATGCTCCAGTCCGCGGATAAATTCCTCAAAGCTATCTGCCAGATGGGTAATTTTATAGTCATTTTCCTGATCCACATGGACTACCGCAGGCTCTCCCTGGGGACCGCAAGCTCGGTAGTCCAGGAAAATCATATCGTGTCCGGCGCTTGGACAGTCACAGATGGCCACACCGATGGCAGGATACTCCCACTCATCGATCATAAACTGGCTGCCCAGCTCTCCGCAGAGGGAGCAGCTCTTTTCCCGTCCGATTCCGAAAATGCCGGTGATGGCCACATGATCATCTGACCAACAGGTAGGCTCATCGCAGGGATAGCAGGTGTTCACCGGAATGCCGCCGTTGTGCTGCTTCATCAGCCAGATGTAGGCGGCGGGCAGCTTGTAGCCCAGTTCCTCCTCCACGCTGGCGATCAGCTCATCGGAAGGCGGATCACTGACATATTCTTTCAGTGCATACCAATTATCATCCCAGAAGTTGGTGAGGTCGAAGCCCTCAAATGGGGTATCACCGGGCACGAATTTGGCCTTCTTCTTCCGGCTGCGCTGGCGTTTCCGGATCTCCGCCTTACACTCCCGAATTACCGCCGGGGCATTTTCATCCTCCGGGTCCAGCTCTGCCCACCGCTGGGCGTAGGGAATGGCCTTTTCCTCCTGACCATAGAGATACTGATAGCCGTAGGCCATCCGCATATTCCACTCCGCCTTGTCCTGACCTTCCTCCCGGACGGACTCCAGCACCTCAATGGCCCTCTGGAGGGCTTTGTCTCCCTTGGATTTCAAAGTACCTTCATCATGGTCCCCGATGATGGCGTAGTTCTCCAGCGCCCGTGCCAGGGCGTAGGCGGTGCGATAGTTCCTCCAGTCCTCTGGGATGGCATTAAGTGCCTGGATGCAGCGGGTGTACTCGTCCTCGTCGTTCCACTGCTCCAGCTGAGCGAAGAATGCTTCGGCGTTCTGTTGGGTATAAGGAATATAGTCCATACCCGTAAGCGTTTCATCCAGCTCGGGGACCTGATCCTCATCGTCCTGCTCCTCCTCGGGCGGTGCTTTCAGATTCACTGTGCCCGCTTCACGGCGGAAGGTGTGGAAGCTGGCCCAGGGGATGTCGCTGTCCTCGAAGAACTTCTTTGCCATCTGGAGCGCCGTCTGGATGTCCCAGGCAATGAAATCCACATAGCCGCAGAAAAGGCCGGTGGCTCCACCGGTGAGGGTGAGCACCTCCGGGCCATCGCCGGTGGTGAACAATTCCTCCAGCTTGTCCCGGAAGTCGAAAATCTTTTCCGATCCTTCCTCCTCCCGCAAGGTATCCAGGGGATAGCAGAAAAAGCCCGCTACCGCGCCGTCGGCATGGAGATCGTCCATAAAATCATTGTCGGCATTCAGATAGCCGTTGATGAGCGGCACACAGCAGGTGGAACCGGCCATTACATCCAGCCGCCAATCGGCGTTGGGGTCTTCATTGGGTTTCATTTCGTAGCCAAGGTAGCTCTCCAGATAGGATTCCGGATCGGTGGAGAGCTCCAGGCCCTGCTCCCGCAGTTTGTCGGGCAGCTGGGACAGGAGGAAGGACGGCTCTGCCTTGGGTTCCTCCAGCACATCAAAACTGTCTATGTATCTCATGTGGGGGATCTCGCCCAGTATCTGATCGGTGAGGGTGGTGAGCATCCACCAGACTCGGCCTTCCGCCTCCCGGAGCATAGGTAGCAGCTTTTCACAGTAGGCGGAGATGTTGAAACTGTTTTCGCCCTGTTCCTCCAGCCAGATCTGCACATCCTCACCGGAGATGTCCCAGCCGTCGTCGGTACGCAGGCCGATATTCTGGGAGGGCTGACGGCCCACAAGGATGTTCCAGTGCTCCAGCACCTCCTTGGTGGCGTGCTTCTGGAAGTAGACCAGCTTAAACAGCTTGACCTTGTCGCCCTCCGGGGTGAGGATCAGCTCGTACTTCTCGCCGTTGAAGCCCATCTCGAAGGAGATTTCATCAAAAACCAGATTCAGGGTTTCCTGCATTTGGGCCACGAGTTCTGCGCCGCGGGTGTGATCTTTGTCCTCATCCATCATCTGGCGCAATTCTGCTTCCATCTCGGCAAAGGTTTCCCACCAGTTCTCTGTCCGCTCTCGGAAGCACTCCGAGAACTGGGGCAAGGTAATAAGACTCTCACAGGCATCAATGAGCTTTTGGGTATCTTCATCACCAGGAAGTTTCTCCAACGCCTTGCGGAAATAGGGCAATGCCCGGCCCTCCTGATCCAGATAGTAATAGGAATATCCCATACGGAAGCTCCAACGGTAGTCTTCTGCAAAGTAGTCTGCATGGGGTTTCAGCAAGGAAAGAGCCTTCTGATACAGTTCCCGATCCTCTGGAACAGCCAGGTTGTTGTAGGCGCGGGCCAGTTCACTGTCCATCTCAGGGGTATGCTCCTCGGCAGGGATAGCCTCCAGCGCGTCAATGATCTTCTGGTATTGCCCCTTTTCATGCCACTTCTGGCACTGATTCAAAATATCCATATCTGTGTCCTCCTCGTCCTCATCCGGTTTCCAGTCTTTGATCTGCTGGAACACGCCGTTCTCATCCCGCTCAAAGGCGCAGGGGGCGGGGGTGTTCAGCAGAGGAATGATGTCGGGATCGTCGTTGCAAATTGTGTTCAGCTTGTAAATCCCGGCGTTGTTGGGGTCGTCCATGTACGCCTCGCTCTCGTCACCAGCGGTGAAGCGCCAGCCGCTGTCCCAGCCGCCGTCCGGCTTCTCCCGGTAGCAGTAGCCAACCTTGCAGCCCTCCACCGTGATACGGTTGGTGGCAATGCAGCCATCGGCACCCTTCCAGTCAGGGAGCAGAGATTTCACATCCTCCGCTTTCACATGGTAGTCCCGGTTGCGGCCAGCGGCCTCGTACAGCTCCTTCCGCAGCGCCTCCACCTGATAGGCCATATCCGTGATTTCATCCTCGCCCATCATCTCACTGATGTCATAGGACAGGGGATCTTGGACAAAGTCCGCCATGGCCTTGTTCATGGCCTCGTGTTCCTCCGGCGTGGCGGTGATGCGGATACGGCGGGCGGGGGTGTTATACTCGTCCAGATCCTGAAGGTTTACACTGCCGCTGACGCTGCACTCCAACAGGATGGCGGCCAGGTCGGTGACCACATCAATGGCGAAGTGGAAGTCCATCTCCACGCCATCGGAGTGTGTAAACTCCAGATACTCCACGGTCTGGCGGAAGTCCCAGTTCTGCTTGTCCAGCCCGATCTTGGCGAAAATCTCGCTGAGGGGGATCTCCTCCTTCTTCTGATCTACTAAAAAGGCCACAAGGTTCAGGCTGTCATCCGAACCTTCGATAAAGTTGCCCCAGTATTTTTTGATATACATCTGTCACACCTCCTGTTCTGCGATCAGTCGCTTGATGAGCCAGCCCAAATGTTCCAACCACGCAGGAGCGATCTCACCGCTGTCCTCGTTCTTCCAAAGATCCACAATCTCACGGATGCCGTCCTCGTCCGGCACCTCGTTTTTGATGTCGGTGAGCTGCCGCAGCAGGAAAGCAAGGGCTTCTTTGGATGCTGTGAAACCGGTGACTTTATCCCATATAGCTTCTTCATGATCGTAGTCCAGCTTGCCGTTATCCTTCCATTGGAAATACAGCTCCGCCAGAGCCATCGCAGTATTGTCAAAGAGGAAGTCGATTTGTGAGAAGTCAGATCCCAGCATGACTTCCTCTTTCATCAGTTCAATCATCTCGCCCAGATCCATTACCGGATGCTCCGGTACATATTCATTTTTGAGGATGTCCAGTACATCCAACCCTTCGTCACGCTCTAATGCTTTTATGCCCCATGCTCCCATGTCGGCACCTCTCTTTCTTTATTTCGTATCAAGCTTCTATTGTCAATCATAGTTCTCCAACCGAATGATAGGCCGATAAAAGTCATAATCTCCGTTTAGTTCATTGTCCTCCTGCACTTCTGGCTTACAGTGGGGCGAACAGGGCAGGAAACCGAGGAAGATTCCAAGTCCTCCGCAGATGCTGCGCCCGCCATCACCGCCGCAGGTGGTAAACTGCTCGGCCTTCACCACCTCCCGCATATAGGGGTCATAGGCGATGGACAGGCCGAAGAAGTTGGGCTCCTCCATATCGAAGGGCTTGTCCTCATCCTCCGGGCTTTCAAAGTGGTGCAGGTGCATGGAGTAGTCTATTCCATCCCCCCAAGGGAACAGGGTGCGGCACCCGCCGCCGCACAGATAGGCCCACTCGTCCGCCGTGGGCAGCGAAAGGCCCTGCTGTTCCAGCCGGTTCAGAAGCGTATCGTAGTCCATGGGGTGATAGACCCAGATTTGAAAGCCTTTTGCCGTCCGTTCAATGCGGGCGGACTGGTGCAGGGTCAGGCTGTCAAGATCGCTCCAGGCAAACTCCCGGAATTTCTTCAGCCAGTCGGGGTGGGCCGTCAGCCTGGGATAGTCCATCTTGACTGGCTCCCAGCAGAGTTCCTCCAGCTCTCGGCCCACCAGCATGGGTCCAATGGCCGCCTGCCGAATGGGAGCCATGCTTTCCCGGATCATCTCCTCTGGGTCCCGCTCCATTTCCCATTCCCGGAACAGATACTCCAATTCCTCCCGGCTCTCCTGATTCAGTCCCACGGCAAACTGCTCCCAGCCCAGGGTGACGGTATCGCCGGGGACAAAGACGAACTCCCGACCATCTTTCTTGAAGATGCCGGTGGTGCAGCTCTGGCCCCAGCGGTCAAAAGTATGTAGACCGAGAAAGGTCATATCATAACGGGCAGCCAGGCTTTCCATCAGCGTCTGCTTCTCGGTTGTATCCATTTGATTGAATTGGGGACGGGACAGTTTTTCGTTCATGGCAAGTCCTCCTTCGATTCGTTTTGCGTGTTCCAGCAGATAGCTCCGACCATCCTGCTTGGCCCGTTCCAAGTATTGTGGAAGCAGGTCGGAATGGATGGCATCCAGCGAGACCAGAACGGCGATTCGCTGGTATTCCTGAAGTTCAGGAGAGTAACAGTTGCGCTCCCAAAACAGCGGAGCGAACTGTTCCACACAGTCAGGACGCAGAGCGGGCATCGCCAAAAGCGCCCGACGGCTCACATATTCATTGGGGTCTTTTGCGAAGTCCAGGATCATGTTTTTGATTTCCGGGCTGCATGGACATTCCGGCAGATAGGCGGCAAACTGCCACTTGGCCTCACTCTCATTAGATGCTGCGGCCCTGCGGCAGAGGCACTCAAACCATTTGGGATGGGACGTGGTTTCCTGTATAAATCCCTCCGCTTCGTTGGCCCTGGCAATCAAATAGACCATCTCATCCAACAGGACGATGTCTGCCATTTCTGCATCTATTTGGGTCAACACATAGCAAAAGGCACTGTAAGTATCATTCCAGTATGGATAATCGACTTCCCACATACTACCGATTTCTTCGGCGGTTTTTCCGGGATAAGTGACTTCCTGCCATTGATGGAATTTGATTGCCTGTTTCAGCAGGCGTTCACGAATGCCCTTTGCCATGTGCTCACCTCACGATTCTCCGCACAGTTTTCCGATCTCCAATGCCTGCTCCACAAGGCTCAGGAGCAGACTGGAAAAGCTATTTGCGATCTCCTCCAAATCGGAATAGTCGCAGTTATAACCCTGGACTCTGCCGCTCTCCAAGTCAAGGAATACGATACTTCCATCACCCAAACCGCCAATAGGAAATACAGGACCATGCTCACATTCGCTCATGTAGTCCACAAAGGCATCCTGAAATGTGGGGTAGGCTTCCTCCAATTCCTTTAGTGTGAAGATCCACGGCTCAGCCAAATAGCAGCCGCCGAAGTTCAAAAGCAGCCAGCGGTACTCTGCCGGAATGGGAGCATATCTGCTTTCAAATCGTTTCACAGCATCCTCTGGTTCCGGGAAGATACCCTTTGTGAAGGGGCTTGCTTTATAAGCAGTTTGAATTTTACTGCGGTATTTTTCCAAATTCATGTCATGCATTGTGTTTCCCTCACAGAGCATCCAGATTTTCCTGTAGATCGCCCTGCATCAAGTGTTGGGCAATGGCCCGGTTCAATTCCTTATGGGGGTGATAAGCGGCCTGCTCTACATCGTGCAGGCACTCCTCCATCAGTGCCTCCGGAGAAATGCCTTCCTGTTTTCCATAAAGGTGACCGAAGGCATAGCACACTGATTTGAGAAAGCCGAAAATATAGTCGTGATTTCCACGCATACTGGGTAGGTCATTGAACGAGCCCATACCTCCGTATGCCCGAAGGTGGTGGGAAACCTCCCGCCGCTGGGTCCAGTCCTCAATATCCCGCTCCAGCCAGCCGATCCAGTTTTTGAATTCCGGGTGGTCTGTCTGTAAAATCGACCGCAGACAGATCAGAGCCTCCGTATAAATATCGGTCTGTTTCATAGGCCATCGCCCCCCAAAATACCTCCATAGAGAACACCGTTTTTCCCGAGGAACAGCATCTGGCTGCGAAGTAGGCTGCACTGCTCCACAGCGACCTTGTTTCCGTCACAGGTGGGAATAGCCTCCTGTTTTTGCCCAAGACGATCACCATGAGCAGTAAGGAAGTAGAATTTGTCCCGTTGCTGGTATCCGCCTTGAAACAGGAAGGTATTGCCGGACGGGGCAACAGAAAAAGCTCCGCTTCCTTCGATTGGCAGTTCAAACACAAAGTCCTCTTTGAAGTTCGTCCGCACCAGCCGGAATTCATCGTAATAATAAAACCACAGGTTTTCTTCTTCGTCCAGGCTGATGGCGTAGCAGTCATAGATGGAATACTTCTCATTCTTCCAGAGAGGAGTTCCCTCCGATGTCCATGCAATCAGACCGCAAGCACCCAGAGGTTCATCCCAACCGTAATTACCAAATACACCTTCGTCAAAGTAGCTGGTAATGATGGTGCCATCTTTTTTTACCACGCAGTCTTGAATGCCATCCCCCAGGCAGAAACGGGACAGCACAGCTCCGTCCCGGCTGACGATCCAGGCGTTCTGGTCGGGGCCGTTTTCCCGATAGGCGCATCTTGCTCCCAGCAGGAGGAAGTGTTCACCTGCAGGCCGCAAATAATGGAACTGGAACTTCAAGAGACCAAGAGGAAAGAGCGTCGTTTCCAGCACCCGCTGTTCCGCCCAATCCAACTGGATTTCCACCGCGGTATAGGTGGAAGGAATGCTGAGCCAGTCCTTACCCTGTGTTTCGGAGGGCTGTTCCATGAGAAGATAGACTTTTCCATCCCTTGCCGTGAAAAAGTCTGTTACTTCTGTGCCCTCCAGATGGTTTTCCCGGCGCAGCTGGTCCAGGTCAATGATGGAGAACAACGGCAGATTTTTTGCTTTTAAGGATTTGTTCATTGGGACTCCTCCTGGTTACTTTAACGCTCCATCATAGGTGTGAGTTTCCCAGATGGACTCAAATTCTGCTTTCTCTATTACACAGGCGTGGAACTCCTCACCCCAGACATGGGCGTTCAACTCATCCACGGTGGGGATCGGTGTAATCTCGATGGCGCCGTCGTAAAGGTCAGGGATGTTGCGGGTGCGGCCATCTGCAAAGATGTCGATGGAGCGGAGGGCCAGCCACTCATTTTCGGTATCCACTTCATAGAGGATGACCGCTGGCTCTCCATCCGGTGCGCCCTCCCAAAAGAGTTTGATGTACTCGATCATTCCATTGCCCTCATTTGAACCAATGCCACCCCGTCTCGGTCTATGTAATCCTCCCCATAGCCCATGCGCCAGCCAATGGAGTATCGCTCAATCTCCCGGTGGGCCAGCCAAGGGGGAGGCATGATGTTCTGATCTTGTAGTGCCATGTTGTTTTCCTCATTTCTCTTGCAGCTTCTTCAGCAGCTTCACGATCCGCTCCCGGTTCTTTGCGGTTTTCATGAAGGTGGGGAGATGGTCGGCCTGAGTCTTTTTCTGGCTTCCCGATGGCTTTTCCCGCAGGTCGGCGCTGAGATAGTCGATCAGATAGGCAAGGTGCTCCCGGTTGAGGGCCCAGACTGGCTTACCCTGGAAGGAGGTCAAAAACCAAAGTTCCAGGCCGAAGTAAGGTTCTCGTCCATCTCTGATTTCGCCAATATATGAAAACGCCTCCGCTGTTTTATGAACTTCTCCTGACATGGTTGTTCCACAGTAGGGGCAGGCCACATGGAGGACGGAAAAGTGCTGCTTTGCCTCATCTTCAATATCCACCCGGTAGTACCTGCCGCAGTTTTTGCACTGGTTATGGACATCATAGCGGTAGATCCTCCGATCCTGCGTTATCCGGTGGCCGCAGCTCAGGCACCGGAAACAGGCGTTGTCATCGTCCGCTGTCACCACGCCCGCGTTGTGGCACTTGGGGCATTTCACTTGAATGCCGGAGGTCAGGGCGTTGTATGCACTGTATGTAAAGTAGGGTTCATCGACAATTCGGCTCATGCGCCCACACACTCCTTTCAAAAATTGATTTCACAGCCGAAACCGGAATGGGTTCAAATCCTTTACAGTTTCGCAATCTCATCCAACCAGAAAGTATCAATTTCAGAGGTGCAGTTAAGTGTTTTTAACAAATGTTTGTATTCACTCAGATTGGGATTTTTCTTATCTGCAATAATGCGGAACATGAGAGCGATTGTGTATTCAGTTGGTTTCCTTTTCAGCGATGCGACCAGTTCTTCCTCATAGCCTTCATGGTAAAACTTCTCCATAAAGCTACCCAACGGCCCAGGACCACCAAAATCAATATTGGGAGAAGATTCAATCAGTTCCAAGATCGGCCTTACAGCATCAAAAGGTTTTTCACACTGTTCCAGTTCATCAGTTAAATCAAATGCCGGATCTATAAACTGATATTTGTCGCCTGTGGTGGCAGCCTTGTCGATTGCCTTTTTCATCTCTTCCAACAGTTCTGTGATTCTTGTTTCCATTGTTTTTTCAACCTCCTCAAAAATCTCTTAGTTCCTCAAACTTCTCGATCAGGGCATCTTTTGGGAGCGTATCTCCCGGCAGGGCATCCAGGATACCCCGCAGGGCCATGTAGATTTCATCCCGTTCCTCGGTTTCGATAAAGCCCATCTTGTTGAAGGTCTGGGTATAGGCTGTCACCGCATCCAGCGCCTGGGCTTGGGCGTCCTCGCCCGGCTCAGCGGCCAGCTTCATCAGCTGGGAACGGGTCTTGCGGTATTGATTGGCTGCCTTTTTCGCAGCAGAAGCAGGGATATGCTCCGCACCGTCCCAGCCCCGGAAGGGATTGTCCAAGTTTTGCGCCAGCCACTCTTGTTTCCGGGGTTTGGTGATTTGCAGGTCCATCCCCGGCTTGCCTTTCCAGAGCTGCTTTGCCGCTTTTGCCGCTGTCTCCGGCAGGCTGGTCATCCAGAACCAGCGAAGCTCCGGCATCTGCTCCGGGGTGGGGATGTCAGCTGCGCCGAAGCCGAACAGGTCGAAGGTGGAGAGGTTCGTCAGTTCCCGAAACCCTTCCACAGCGGAGAAGTTCCCCAGGTTTCCCGGCGCACCCCAGAGCCGCAGCTCCTTCAGATGGGGATGGACAGCAGCCAGCCTGGTCAGATCAAAGTCCTTCAGCTCGATGCCATGCAGCCCCCATAGGTTCGGCAGTTCCGTGTGCGGGTGGTATTCCCCGATAAATTGGAGGGTCAAACCGCCGCCATCTTCGGGTGCATGGATGGTACAGGCGTCCGGCCCCTTGTTCTGGAATAGGAGCTGCTCCGTTCCCTCACACAGCCACAGTTCCTTCAGCCCGGTCATGTCCAGCATTAGCTTTCTGATGCTGGTGCCCCGCAGATCAAGTGTCCTCTGGCTGTGGTTCAGCAGGGTGAGTTCACGGATGAAGGGATTGCCCCGCAAAAACTCCGACAGATCCGGGTGCCACCGCTGGCAGATGAGGTCGGAGAGGCAGGGCAGCGCCTTTAGTTCCAGCGCCGAATCGAATGGCTCGTACTGGTCCATCACCCGATGGCTGCTGACCTTCACCGGGATGCCGCCGATCTCCGTCACCCCATCGCTCTCCATGGCCTCCTTGAAGGCCCGCCGCCGCTCCTCCGGGATGGCCTGCCACCGGATCTGGAGGTACACATCATAGCCGTCATTCCAGCCGCCGTAGGAGCGGCAGGGCTGGTCGGTGAAGGGCGGCAGGGTACCCACCAGCGTGTACTGGGGCGGGACCTCCACCGGCACCCGCAGCAGATGAAGGTCACGGGACCAGTACATGAAATCTATGTAGAGCGGGCGGAGATGAGGCAGTTCCTCCGCAGTCAGAGGGGCGTCCCCCACCCAGTCCAGAGAGAGGATCACCGCCCAAGACTCTTTGCTCACCATGTCCGGCGGCGCAATATAGGCCACCTGACAGGCGGTGTAGCGTTTCAGATATTGGTTGTAGACTGTATAGACCTCTCCGGCATTGGCTTTCATGGCACTCTCCTTTGTTCTGTCACATTTTTAATCCTGCTCTTGATAACTGGCTTCAATGTCGATGAACCGCACATATACGGCGCAGACTGCGCCCTTTGCGTCATAGCCGAAGTAGACGGGATAGTAACCATCACCCCAGCCGGAGGAGAAGATGGGCAGGTTGCAGTCCGTGTCCGGCACCGTCCAGTTGAGCCAGTCGCCGCAGTCTCCCTGATATTTGGGGTGGGCTTTGGCGTTTTCCTCCAGAAGATCGCAGAACAGGTCGTTGTAGGGGTCGATGTCCGGGTCTTCTTCCAAACGCTTGGCCCAGTAGGTCTTGAAGGCCGCCTGGGTCTGGATGTCCGCAACGCAGCCCATCCCGGCGTCTACGCCAAAGCCAAAATACTCGTCCTCACCCAGTTCCTCGTCCAGATCCTCTTTGCCGGTCATGCCCAGCTCATAGCGGACAGGCTTTTCCTGAGAAACCGCCACCTTGACGCAGGCGTAGCGGTCGCCGTATTGTTCGCTGGGCACCACACAGATCTTTACGGGATAAGTCCCGGCGGGGATGGTCTGGATTAAGGGCGGCGCATCCTCCAGCTCCACCAGAGGATCACAGGCGAAGATCTGCCCGGAGGGAAAATGGACGGCTCCGATGTCCAGCACATCCACCGCCATGTTCCCAATCACTTTCTTTGTAAAATGGGCCTCCAAGTCATCTTTACAGGTCAGTCTATCCTTGATTGCTTCGTATTTGTTCAGCCATTCAGTTGTAGGCATATCAGTTTCCTCCTGTTGATTCTCTTTCTTGATGTACTCGCTCTTTGAGCCATCCCAGTAGCAGTTCACACACCGGCCATCCTGAAAATGATGGTCACAATTCGGGTAGCCATAGAGAACATGAGCACATTCCGGGCACAGCCCCATCATCTTTGATGAGCCTTTGAAAAACAGGCTGCCGCACTCATCACAAAGGGCCAGTTCTTTTTCTGCCATAGGGATCACCAGTCCCTTTCCCGGATGGCCTCCTCGGTGTCAATAGAGATGCCAAACCATTCCAGAATGTAGGCCACATTTTCTGCGATACATTCCCGTGCCACCGTTTCGATCTCGCTGTCATTCTCGTCAAACTCCTCCTGGAGATCATTGATGCCGCAGACCGCTTTGTCCAGCGTCTCCTGCACTACTTCAATGTCGGTTTTGCCGCTTTCCAGCAGGTCGATGACCTTCCGGAGTTCGTCCTTTACCTTATCAACCAGAAAAGCAGGATAGTAATCGTCTTGATACATCTCGTCCAGCAGCTTGTAATTGGGGTCAAATGCTTTCATATAAGTGCTCCTTTCTCATTCAAACATCAAACCGTATGATTCGGTCAGGCTCCCGTCGTCCTCGTGGAATATACACTGATACACAGGCTCACGCTGGGTTGCTTTGCGGAACCGCTCCAGAACCGGAGCCAGCGGCTCACCGGCAGGGATGCCGAGGGCATCAGACACCCGCCGCAAGCTGTCCATACCCATATCTTCCAAGTTTGTGTTGCGCTGTCTCTGCCCATATTCTTCCAGTGTTTTGAAATCTACATACTGCTTTGTGTCACAGCAGTCGTGCCAGCAGATACAGCTCACAAGCAGGGTAAAGAGATCGTCCATACTCTCGGCCAGACGGCCCGCCTCACCTTCGCTGCTGTAATAGCCGATGGAGCCATCTTCCAACAGGTGGTATTCTCCGCCGGAGCCATCTCTGGCAAAAGTCATGCCGGGCAGGGAGAAGGTGCATCGGCCTTCCGCGTCATCCCGCGGGGACAACTCATCCAGCAGGAAGAAGTCAAACAGCGAATCAAATTCCTCTGCCAAATCAGGGTTTTCATGCAGTATCTTCAAATAGTCCATAGTCATTTTCCTCCGTTTACGGTTCTTGGGTCATTTTGCGTATCTGTTCCCGCCACAGCGGTTCTTCAATCATCTCATCATTTTGGTAAAAATGGTCTTTGTCACGGGCCAGATGATCGACAAGTAGAGCCGCGTCCACAGGAGTGCAGACTGTGAAACTGTCCCGATCCGCCCCCTTGATCTCCCGGTTGAGGTAGTACACCCGCCTAACATCGCGGGAATACCAGTGACTGAGCAATTCCCATGAGAGCAGATCTGCCTTGGGAAGCTGCTTACCATAAGCATAGATTCGTTTCTCATCCCTGGCAAAATAGGTATCGCCCAACGAGCGGAAAGAGGAAGCTTCCGCGCCCTTGATGATCTTCACCTTGCCGTCTCCGTTGTGGAAGTAGACCTGCCGGCTGTCCTTTGCATATCCCTGTGGCGCGCCCGAATCGTTCTGGCCATTGTCCAACACCTGGAAGGTTGCCAGCTCTACATCTGGGATTCTCCCGCTGGTAGTGTAGACGGCTGTTTTGTCCATCGTGTAGGCATAGTTTAACACCCGAAACGATGCCGGGTCTGCTCCACGCAGGCGAATCCCGCCGAGAAAGCAGGCCGTAGAGGATTTGCCCCAGTAATGCCAACAGCAGAAGTCTTTGGGCGAAACACCCTTCAACAAGCCGTTTTCATATAGGCCAGAGAAATAAACGGCTCCATCCCGAAGGAAAAATTCGTTGTCCACCGGCTCTATGTTTGTGATCGGCTGCAGCAGTTCTTCGTGATGATCTGTTATGCTCAGTTCGATTTCGTCGTCGCTATAAACTAAGTAGAGCCCATGAGGGGCCTTTCTATCGAAATGCAGTTCAATGTCATGATATTTGAGGATCAAAGGTTTCCCGTCGCTTCTCATGGTGGAAACAGCATCGGGATTCCCGAAGATTTCTATGACCTCATCCTGCGATATTCCGAATTTCAGCGGTGAAATGTCCCGAGGATTCTGCAATATTTGATTGCGCCAAATAGTAAAGTCCTGTTTCATGGTTTTCCGTCCAGTGCCCCAACGGTTTTCATAGCGGCGGAATCAAATTTGCACTGCCGCAGTTCCCGTTCAATCAGGGCAAACACATCGGGGAAGCACTCGATCTCGTCCTGATACTCATATTTCGCATACAGTTTCCCGTACTCCGAGATCCAGACCTCTGCCGGGTAGTAATAGCCGATGTGACCGATGGGCTGACACTTCTGACCGGCAGCCTGTTCGATTTCCGCCAGCTCACAGCCGGACATATCCCGGAAATAGGCTTCTTCCAAATGGTTTTTGATCCCGTTGACCAGGTAAGGGAACAAAGCAAACTCAAAGTCCGCCGCCCAGTTCAGCTTTTTCTGCGCCAGGTACCACTCGCAGCACAGGCCGAAATATTTGCGATAAAACCGCTGGGTGGTCTTCATCATCGGGACGCCATGATCGGCGTAATACTTCTCCGCAATGGAGATGTCCACTTTTCGCCCTTCCTGCCATCCGGCGTACTCCATCAGCTGCTTGACCTTGCTTTTGAGATCGCCGGAAATGGGGATGCGTTCTTTCGTCACGGTGGTCACCTCCATTATTTCTCAAGTGGATAATACCAATCCTCCGGGCCATTGTAACTGACCTCAAATGCTTCTGTATCAACATTCAGTTCTGATTTGGCTGTTCGATAAGCTACAGCGGCGACCTGTTTCAGAATGGGGGTAGCCTCCTCCCAGTAGACGCATGATGCTTCATCTTCCAACTCAGAATCTTCGTCTTCCTGTTCCTCCTCAAAATTCAAAGAAAAGGATTCATTTTGAATCTCTGCGTAGAATGGAAGTTCAAAATCCGCAGGATTGGTAATCCGGATTTCTCCGGTAGGGGCATACATCTCGGCCATACTCAGATTGCCAGCCTGTAGATATTTCTGATACTGTTCTGCTTCCTTTTTGAGATACCGTTCCGAGGAGGCCCGGCTGTCAAAGTGGACGGCGCTTACCCCGGAGGCGAAGTCCGTTGTCAGACTCATGGTGAACACCTCGTAATCCGGATGCTCCGCTTTCAGCTTTTTGATGGCGGTATTCACAAGGGACAACATTTCAAGCTGGTAAATGACCGTATTAAAATTTGTATCCATAGTCGCGTTCTCCAATTATTCAATCAAAGTTCATGTGGATACCCGATCTTGTCCAGGCCCGCCTTGATTTCTTCCCATTCATCGCGCTTGGAGTTCAACGCAGCGACCAGTTCTTTTGTCACCGGAACCCCATCAGCAAGCTGGCGCACAGCCTCCAAAGGCAGATCTGCTGGGTAAAACCACTTTCCATACTCCACATAGGTCTGTGGATTGCCATCAATCGTGGAGAGCAGATCCTTGGATGCGTCCTCGCCGTCCATGGGATTGCAGTGCCATGTGGTGCCATCTTCCGTCCAGACGCAGAAGGTGCTTTTCATCTTTTTGACTTCACGGCTGCCCATGAGCTTTTGCAACGCAGGGGGCATCCCATCCGTCAGGTCTTCGATACGGGGAAGTTTTTCCTCCCAGTTGTAGAGTTCGGAGTCCACGCCGTTGATGACGCACCCCTCGGGCGCAAAGATAACAATCATGCTCTGGTCACTGCCATCGGTGGCAAAGAATGCCTCTTTGCCTTTTCGCCATGCGGGGTTGTAGGTGTAGTGGCGAATGAAGCTCCATTCCTCCTCCACCATGATGATGTCCAGAGCTGCCAGCCCTTTGCAGAAGTTTTTCAGGCGCTCCGCATTGGGAAGGCCAGATAAATCTTTTGTTGAAATCATGTGGATATCCTCCTGTTTTTCATCACCACAGCCGGTCAATCTGGGTATATATCTTATTCGGTTCTCTGTCCATAAAACTGGTCAATGAGTCGGTGGGCTCCGTAAGCGGCATCACATTCAAAATATCCAGTACATAATACCAGATTCCTGTATCCCAGTCCCGGAACCGCCCATCGCAGACAGCTCTCCCATACTCACCGGGAGCCAAATCCAGTGCCAGCTCATTGAGAGACTGTTTCTGCCCGGTCTTATCGTAGGTATATCGCTCCGGCATGGCGCCAATATGCCAATCATAGCGGTAACGCACCTGGATTCCGGACTCCTGCTGAATCAGTTCAAAAGGGTGAAGTCGCATTGTGCCATTCGGCTTCCATTCCATCAGCCTACGACAGTCCCTATCGATCTGAAATCCATCGGGCCTCTGTAAGATAGATACAAAGTGTGTAGGCAGGCCAAAGGAATAATAAGAGAAGAAGTCTTTCGGCAGCCGCATGGCTCTGGGATACTGGTTCCGCTGTGCGGCGGCGTTTCCGCCCCGGCAGTCTTTATACCATTGCAGGCGGATCTGCTGAACCAGAAGTGTGGGCAGATATTTTTCTCTTTTTTGTTCCTCAGCTCTCATGTGTGATACAGAAAATCTCCTTGTTCAAGTCAAAGTAGACCACCATCAGCTCGTCGGTGATCTCCGGGTTGAAGGACAGATCCATAATGAAAACTTGCTGATCCATCTCGTCATCCACCAGACTGCCGAACCGCTTGATCTTCAAAAAGTCCACCATCTCGGCAAAGGACAGCTTGGATGGGTCGGTTCCCGGAAAAAGTTCCGCCGCAATATCCGGGCCTACATCGTCCCGGTGGAACTCCATGAAAAATGTCACAACGCTATGGTAGCGGCTGTCCTCGTCCGCCAGCGCCGCTTTGATGGCGGCTTTGGCCTTTTCCGCCAATTTCTCCGCCTCATCCAGCATTTCTCCCACCGCATCCATGGCAGCAGGATCGCCGGTCAGTTCTTCCTCTACATCAAAGAGAAAGGGCAGTCCCGATTTCTCGGGAAAAGCGAAGATTTCCTCGCCGGGGGTATATGTAAAATCAATGCGTTTACAGTTCAGTCTCATAATGTTATCCTCCTTACCCCTCAATGTTGGCAGTTTTGAGGCCCTTTTTCA
>ENA-UOJM01001041-UOJM01001041.1-human-gut-metagenome-genome-assembly--contig:-P116-NODE-1041-length-29239-cov-25.909985_pt1 | contig 29239 bp, 28 predicted proteins | sample MGYA00242349_ERZ723896 | MGnify/ENA metagenome assembly ERZ723896 | reverse complement strand
TTGACAATCCGGTATATATGGGGAAAATTGCCTATGGCAGACGCCGGACAGAGAAGAAGATCGGCACACGGAATGAGATGCACGTAGTTGAGCAATCAGAGTTCCCTATGTACGAAGGGAAGCATGAGGCTATCATTTCAGAAGAAGATTGGAACCTCGCGCAGGAGAAACGCAAAGTCAATGCTTACCGGCGTGAGAAAGTCAATGATCCTACACACGCACATATCCTGTCCGGCATTCTGAAATGCCCCTGCTGCGGCAAAAGCCTGTACGGGAATATTGCCAAAGCCCACAGCAAGGACAAAAAGACCCGCTATTACTATTACTGCAAGAATACGGTAACGCCAACAGGCCACGAGTGCACTTTCCGGCTGAACATTGAACAGACAGAGATGAACCGCATGGTAGCGTCAATTATCTCCGCTATGGTCAGCAACCCACGGTTTGCGGATGCAATCAAGGCGAAAATTGGCTCCGCTGTCGATACGAACGACTTAGAGAAACAGCTGGAAGCGTTGCAAGCGCAGCTTCGGCAGACGTTAGGCACAAAAGCCCGCCTGGAACGGCAGATGGACGGTTTGGATGTGAATGACCCGTATTATGACCGGAAAATTTCTGATTTGCAGCGCCGCTATGACGAGCAATATGGCGCAATAGATGAGATTGAAGTCCAGATTGACGATGTGCAAAGCCAGATACGGAGCATCCGGCAGGAGAAAATTTCGGGTGATAATATCTACCGCCTGTTGCTGGCATTCGATCAGGTCTATGAAGCAGCCTCCGAAGTGGAGCGGAAGGAGTTCATGCGGGCGTTTATTGAGCGGATTGAGTTATTCCCGGAAAAGCAGCCGGATGGCAACTGGATTAGGAAGATTATCTTCAATTTCCCTGTTCCTGTGAATGGGGCGGAAGTGAAAGAATTGCCCTTGGAAAATGAAACAATGGTCGAGACGGTGGTCCTCTTGTCACGGGAAACAAATCCACTGACGGTTGAAGTCAGAATGGAAGTGGAAACCGGCGAGGTCAAGGAGCATCCGACCTATAAGCGTATTCAGGAATATGTGCAGGAGAAGTACGGCTTCAAAGTCCATACTGCATATATTGCAGAGGTCAAGCGCATGGTCGGATTGGATATGCACAAAGCGCCGAACGCTGTGGAGCAGAGGAAGCATGAGTATCATCCATGCCCGCCTGAAAAGGTCGAGGCAATTAAGGATGCTCTGCGGCATTTCGGCTTAATTGCTGAGTAACGTCACTGTGAGGCAGTAAAAATGCCTTATTAAAACTGGAGATAGTGAGAACAGTGAAATCCTTTCTCCCTGCATGAAAAAAGCACATCAGAAAGCAAAGCACGGCAGAGCGTATACGGTACGCCTTTGGATGTGGAATTTTACGGCATAGAGCATTTTTACACCATTTGGCAAAATGCGAAAGTGCTTCTTGCAAACAGAGCATTGTTTTACCCGCTGAAATCGCTGTAATGAGGAGAAGCCCAGCATCACGTCAAACGGCGCGTGCTGGGCTTCTTTTTGTTGCGCCTCGGGGCTTTTTTGGGAGGATAATCCCTCCTGTGTGCCATTTGTTTTTCTATGCCGTGTTGACATACTGCGCTCTACCTATCACGGTAACTGTACGTTCTCGGAACAAAAATGAACACGTTTTCTCTGTATAGGGAGAAAGCCGGAGAGGAATAAGAGGGTAAGTGCAGGCTGTGGGAACGGTGTGTAAACCACTTGCGGTTTTCCACGGTTTCCATAGCCGCAGCGAGGGAGAAAAGGGAGAGGTGGCTTTCTCGCTCAGGTGGCTTGCCGCCGCTCTTTGGCTCTCCCTTTTCTCCCTGAGTATCAGGGGTTATTCTGCGTCATTGCTCAGCGCGACGGGGCGAAAATCTTCCTGAACACCTTCGTTCAGATCAAAACACATGGTTTTTGCGTCAGCAACCCAGAAGCCACGCACCCTATACCGCTTTCCGGGAATATAGTCCTCACCCGTAACAGCCCGCAGTGGGTCAAGCAGGTTCTTGTTGGAAATTGTTACGACACCCTTCTGTTCTCCCTTCGGCTTGGAGAACTTAAATCCCTTCGGCTCGTTGCTCTTGCACATACGGATCGCAAACACCTTCGCCTTTGCATCCATTAGGCACAGGACATAGGCGGGATAACCCAAGTCCTCAAGCACCTTCTTGGTGAAGGTCACGCCATTCTGGTTCAGGAACATATCAGGGTAGGCGTTGATGTTGGAATCAATGGTTTCAAAGTTCAAAGCGGAAAAATCAAAGTTCATAGTAAAAATCCTTTCATTTCATTGTGTTTTGCGCCTCATCCACGATTTTCATAAACTCCTGACGTTCCATAAAAGACCATCGGGAGTCCATGATCAGATAGCCCTTGAAAAGACCATCTTTCACGCGGTATGTGACGAAGTGATTGCTCAGGCGACGCAATGCAGCTCGTTTTGCCGTGCTGTGCCGCTCTGACAGCAGTTTCTGTACTGTTATCCAATCCTCTTTTTTGATAATCGCTGTGTGATGGTTTTCCTTGAAATACATATTCAAGTCCGTGTTTTTAACCGACTTGTGTGTGCGGAAATCTTTGGTATAGGTTTTCTGCATCAAGGCATCACCGCAGTATTTCTCATTTCGGAGGATGCTGCGGACAGTACCGGCAGACCAGAGGTCATTACCCATGGGAGATTTGATCCCCTGCTCTGTCAGGGCAGCGGCTATTTCCGCTGGCGTTGCGCCCTCCAAGCAGCTTTTGCGTTAAGAGCGTGCGACTGAGCGACCGGGATATCAAGCGCATCTATTTTGACGCATTCCCCAAAAATGAGAACTTAGTTGTAAAACCTAATTCCAGTCATAGTGCTAGAAAGGGGCTGATTTGCGATTTTGAGTACATATGGTAACAAATTCTACCTTTGACGATCTGAAAAAACGTGGTAAAATCGTTATGTCCAGTCTGTTTGTTTGCACAGCAAACAGACGACTGGAATATCGTGAGCAAAAGTAAATTCCACCCGTCATGTATGAAATATGAGGCGAAGTGGTTACCTGTCTGCTCTGTTGTATTTTATTTATTTAAGAGATCCGGTTTTAACATGACATCGTCTGGGGAGACTTCAAATTGTCCTGTTAGAACCGGAATTCTTTTGTCTATAAGAAGCTTTGCAAGTGCGAATGGTGTTGCACCATTCAGGCTGTCTCTGGCTGTTGAATTGATGTGACTGGCCAGTTTGTTGATATCGTCCTGAGTATATCCTTGCATGCTTTTTCCTTTGGGAATGACATACCTAATATATTCATGATTCTTTTCCAACTTACCCTTCTGACTGGAAGAGTATGGATCGCAGTAGAAGACATAGCAGCGCCTCTTGCCAGAAGTATCCTTTTCAATGTCCCAAGGGTTTTTAAACTCAGGGCCATTATCTGTGAGAATAACTTCAAAGTACTTCCTAAATAATCTTGGAGTGATAGCCTCATAAAGGTTATTGATAGCATTAATAACACATTCCTGAGTGCATTTTTGAAGAAGGATTATGATCATAAAATTACAGCATCTAAATAGAAGAGTCATAAGACATTTCCCAGATGTACGAGTTCCTTTAACAGTATCAAGCTCGACTACAGAAGCATCAGGGTGGTGCTCCATATAGAATTCAAAATCCTTGTAAGTCCGCTTGTTTCGATAAATCTGATTAAGATGTCTACTGTCTGGTTTGCTGTCGGAACGACGCTTTTTGTAGCGTACACGACGGTGTAAATCGATGTTTCTGGCTGCAAAGACACGCCGATCCAGATAGTTGTAAAGCGTTCTCCTGCAAACAGGGATATCATCCGCATGGACAGCAAAGATATGACTAAGCGGCTGACCCTTCTTTATTAATGGCGAGATTATTGCATCAAGTTCGGCAAGTTCTTCAGGAGTCATATTTATGCCTTGACGTGAAGTAGTAAGCGTGGCTTCATATTCTGCCTGAGCGTTGGCTGCATGATAATAATGCTTCTCTAAATGGCAATGGTTCCTTTCATCGCAACCGTTACAGACATAAGGCGGTTTGAATGGAGCATCACACGTGTACTGGTTATCATCAGGGCAATTATGGTGATGTTGAAACAGGTTACACGACTTACATTTTCTTTTGCAGATTATGCTGCCACACATATGTTGAAGCGTACATTCCTTGTAATTCCGACAATTACTGCAACCGTGTGCACTTCCGGAGGCTTTACGTGTTTCCATATGAAGTTTTATTTCTTTAGCAATAGTAGAAGGATCTTTGCCAAGTGCTTTCCCAATGTCAGTGAAAGAGGACCCTCTTACCAGTTCTTGCTCAATAAATGTTCTGTCAGTAAGAGAAAGATGACGTTGTTTTTTCTTTTTGCTTGCCATATGTTTCGGAAGGAACACCGACAATAATTAAGCAAGCAAAGTGAGAAAAATACCATGAAAAATTTGGTTGCCTGCTGCGGGCTGGACTGCGAAACCTGCGATGCCCGCGTCGCTACGCTGAACAATGACAACGCACTCCGGGAAAAGACCGCAAAACTCTGGAGCCAGCTGAACGAGGTTCCCATCACCCCTGATATGATCAACTGCCTGGGCTGCCGCACGGAGGGAGTCAAGACACCGTTTTGCGACAAACTGTGCCCCATCCGCCAGTGCGTTTTCAAAAAGGGCCTTGCAACCTGCGGCGACTGCCCGGACAGGGACGGCTGCCCCACGGTGGGTGCGGTCTGGAACAGCAATTCGGAGGCAAAGTCACGGCTGCTTGAGCGTGACCGGTGATGATAGACAAGCGAGATAACCTTGAATATTTTGACCGTGTGCGATAGAAGGCAGAGAAATCGAAAGGAGAAAATGAAATGAAAAAAATACTGAATAGACTTTTCGTCATAGCAAGTTTAGGTTTGATCGTAGCGGGTGCAATCTTTCTGTGCGTCAGCATTTTTGACGGAAATGAGACCACGACACCGTTGGCAGCCGCACTGGCGTGCATACTGCTCTCAAACCTTTTTAATGTGATTCGGATGAATATGGATAAGAAATAGCAGCTTGATCATGTTCAATCAAACCAAATCTGAATCCGGAAAGGAAACCATTATGAAACAGCAAAAATTTTTCGTTATCGTTATAACCATCTGTGCCCTCCTGCTATCTCTGGCCGGGTGCACGTCCAGCTCCGCCTTTGACGGAAGCAGCGCAAAGAACGCGGATTCCTATCACTTGGATGTCAAAACCATGAACGGCACGGACACCCACACCCTGGAGCTGAAGCAGGGTGATACGCTCAAAATTTTATTCGAGACGGTGAAAGGGTCGCTGGAGATGAAGATTACGTCACCGGACGGAACATCGCTCTATCAGGGGGACGGAACCGTGACGGAATTTACCGTGGAGGCTCCTGTGGACGGTCCCTACGAAATCGTCGTCGTGGGGCAGAAGGCAAAGGGCAGCATCCATATTGATGTGGAAAAAGTGCCTACGAGCACGGAACCGGCGGCGCCACCGGAGCCGTCGAATTCCGCTGTGGAAGAAGAAAGTCTTCCCGCTGAGGCTCCCACCAGGGAAACGACAGACACCTCCGTTTCCATTGCGCCGCCGGTGCAGGAGCATAATAATCCGGATGCCGTGACAGCGGACGATCTGGTCGGCCCGTGGCATCTGGTGGAAGATGAAAAAGATAATGCCACCGCTATGGAGGCGATCCCCGGCGCTATGGAGTTCGGAAGCAGCATGGAGATCACAAGCGATGGCCATATCTCATGTTACATCGGCGCGGACGGCGGTATCGGTACATATTCACTGAGCGGAAATATCCTCTCCGCCGATATGACCAATGATTTTGAAGGAAGCTCCATGAAAATGGAATTTACGGCGGAGAAAACAGACGGCGTACTTTTCCTGTATACGGAATACAAGGGCCTTTTGCTGTGCTGGTCCCAAGGCGAGGGCGAGACCGGCAAGGGCGGCGAAGATGAGAGTGAAACGAGTTATCCGGGAGCGGATGTGGTGGAGCTTGTGAATCTCCGCGGCGATATGACAACTGTATATAAATTGGCGGACGGAACCTATATGGACCGTATTGAACGCCGTTTTACCTATAACGGTACGGATACCTGGATAGACGAGGACGGGGCGGAATGGAATGCGGCTGCGGAATGACGGGAGGCGATTCAAATGGCGAATATCGTTATTGTGGGCGCAAACCAGGGCATAGGGTATCATATGGCAAAACGACTGCTGGAGTTAAACCATTCTGTTGTTGTGTTAGATATAGATATATCCAACATTCGTCAATTACAGCCTCGGTATCCTGAAACGCTTTTGCCGATCGTTGTGGATGCGCGGAGGCTTTCCGATATTGAAAACGGAGTAAAGCAGGCTGCCGGGCGGTTTGGAAGCATTGACATTGCAATACATAATGCCTGCCGCTGCACTTTTATGAGTGAGCCGGATAGTGATTATGATGTTTACCGGGATGTCATGGACGTCAATTTCTTCGGCGCGTTGAGACTTGCGAAAACCGTTTTGCCGTATATGCGCGAGCAGAAGGAGGGGCGCATCATCTTTACAAGCTCCGGCGTCGGCGTTACGGGATTTGAAAATATCTCGTCTTATGCGGCGACAAAAGGGGCGATTGAATCACTGGCAAAGTGTCTGGAAATCGAGAATGAGGAGTATGGAATTTCCTTTCACCTATTCCATCCTCTGCTGACGGATACCGATTCTGCTTCGGGTCTTCCCATACCGAAAGAGTTCAAAGCAGATGCCCGGAAAGTCGGACACGGGTTAGCCGAACATATTTGGTCGAAAAAATTTGTGATTTGCCACTCCGTACTTCAGTCTCTTCAAATAAAGTTTTCTTACCGGCATCCTCTTTACATCGGAAAAATGATGACGAAAATGACAAAACGGGCAGTAAAGTGAGAGCAATTCATAGATTTGAAGTTGGAGGTGTTATGCAATGAAAAAATATGAATACGTTGCAGTAGTTCACTCCGTAGGGCAATGGCAATGACCCTGTTAGAAAGCTTCTCCGGCGCTGTGATCTCTCTTTTTTCATGAAAGAAAAGACTACTCTTCAATCATACAAAAAATGAAGAGTATGACCGATTTGTTCCCCCGTACACCGGCATATGATTTATTCCCATGCACTGCGGACATTCAAGCCATTGTCTCGACCCATGTGGAGGCCGTCTGCCTGCTCACCAAAGAGTGAATTGCAGCGCTGACCGTTCCGGAAAACTACTGCGGCAGAATGGATGAAGCGCTTTGATCGACGAGTTGCGGCATTTGAATCATTTCCCCCTTGCAGATGCCGAAAAAAAGCGTATAATACAGTCGTTCAAGAAAAAACAGGGGAGCTCGTGCAGGCGGGCTGAGAGGAAGTGCTCCAACTTCGACCCTTTCACCTGATGCGGGTAATGCCGCCGTAGGAAGTTGACCTCATGGCTTTTTACAGGAGACGCCCGTTGTGGGCGCCTCCTGTTTTTTATTCGGAAAGGAGAAACAGATATGTTTCAGAAAATGCTCGAAAACGTGAGAGGCAAGTGCCCTCTCATCCACAACATCACGAACTATGTCACGGTGAACGACTGCGCCAACATCGTGCTGGCCTGCGGCGCATCGCCCATCATGTCGGACGACCAAAGCGAGGTCGAGGAGATCACGACGATCTGCGGTGGATTGAACATCAACATCGGCACGCTCAATAAGCGCACGATCGAGTCGATGTTTCTTGCGGGCAAGCGCGCGAACGCGCTTTCTCACCCCGTCGTGCTCGATCCCGTGGGCGCTGGCGCGTCGAAACTGAGAACGGAGACGGCGCAGAAGCTCCTCGAAGAGGTCAAGTTCACCGTCATCCGCGGCAATATCTCCGAGGTCAAGACCCTTGCCTCCGGCAGCGGCACGACCAAGGGCGTGGACGCTGACGTCGCGGACAAGGTGAGCGAGGAGAATCTTGACAGCGCGGTCGCGTTCGCCAAGGCCTTTGCCGAAAAGACGGGCGCGGTCATCGCCATCACCGGCGCGATCGACATTGTGGCGGACGGCAAGAAGGCCTACTGCATCCGAAACGGCCACCCCATGATGTCCTCCATCACGGGCACGGGCTGCCAGCTCTCCGCCATGACGGCGGCGTATGTGACGGCGAACCCCGAGCATCCGCTGGAGGCTGCCGCGGCGGCGGTCTGCGCCATGGGTCTTGCCGGCGAGATCGCGCACGCGCGCCTTTCCGCGCAGGACGGCAACTCCACCTATCGCAATTACATCATCGACGCCATCTACAACATGACGCCCGAACAGCTGGAGGAAGGCGCAAAGTATGAAGTGCGATAAGAAGACGATGCTGCTCTACGCCGTCACAGACCGCGCGTGGGTCGGCAGACAGAGCTTATACGAGCAGGTCGAATGCGCGCTCAAGGGCGGCGCGACCTGTGTGCAGGTGCGCGAAAAGAAGCTCGGCGACGAGGATTTCCTCGAAGAGGCGAAGCAGATCGCGGCACTGTGCAAGCGCTACGGCGTGCCGATGTTCATCAACGACAATGTAGATGTCGCCATCGCCTGCGGTGCCGAGGGCGTGCACGTCGGGCAGGAGGACATGGCTGCGGCGAAGGTGCGCGAAAAGGTTGGCAACAAGATGATGATCGGCGTTTCCGTCCACTCGGTCGAAGAGGCGAAGCAGGCCGTGCGCGACGGGGCAGACTGCCTCGGCGTGGGCGCGATGTTCTCGACCTCGACAAAGACGGACGTCGACGTGCTTCCGAAGGAAACGCTCAAGGCCATCTGTGACGCGGTCGATATTCCGGTCGTGGCCATCGGCGGGCTCAACAAGAGCAACATTCTCGAGCTTTCGGGCACGGGCGTGGACGGTGTGGCGCTGGTCAGCGCCATCTTCTCGGCGGAGGACATCGAAAGCGAATGCCGCGAGCTGCGCGCGCTGTCGGAAAAAATGGTGAACGCATGAAGCTCAAGTGCGTGATCTTTGACTTTGACGGCACGCTGTTCGACTCCATGTACCTCTGGGACACGGTGGCGGAGAGCTATGTGCGCTCGCGCGGCAAAGAGCCCAAGCCCACCGTGCGCGAGGAGGTGCGCGCGCTGAGCCTCTTACAGGCGGCGGAGCACCTGAAAAAAGAGTATGACCTTGCGGAGACGCCCGAGGAGATCATGGCGGGCATCGATGGCATCATCGAGCATTTTTACCGCGACGAGGTGCAGCCAAAGCCGGGCGTTGTCCCGTTTTTGAAAGAGCTGCGCGCAAAGGGCGTCGACATCTGCATCGCGACGGCGACAGACCGCTATCTCATCGAAGCGGCGCTGCGCCGCTGCGGCATTGAGGCCCTCTTCGACGCGATCTTCACATGCAGCGAGGTCGGGCACGGCAAGGACGAGCCCGTCATCTTCCGCCGCGCGGTGGAGCATTTTGGCGCGCAGCGCGGCAGCACCGTGGTCTTCGAGGACGCCATCCACGCCATTGAGACTGCGAAAAAAGACGGCTTTACCGTCGCGGCGGTCTTCGACGAGAGCGAAAAGCGCCAGGACGAGGTCAGAGCGCTGGCGGACTGCTATATCACGAGCTTTGAGCAATTGGAGCAATTCTGGGCAATGACCGCGGCGGACTGAAGCCGCGGCTTTGGGCGGCAGACCGGGGGCACCACTCTCTGTCGCATAACAAAAGAGATGCATTTTGAATCGAAAGGACGAAAAACGATGAAAACAGCATTATCCATCGCGGGAAGCGATTCCTGCGGAGGCGCCGGTATTCAGGCAGACATCAAAACGATGACGATGAACGGTGTTTATGCCATGACCGCGATCACCGCGCTCACGGCACAGAACACGACCGGCGTGAGGGCAATTCAGGAGGCAACGCCTGCATTCTTAAAAGAGCAGCTGGACGCGGTATTTGAAGATATCTTCCCCGACGCGGTCAAGATCGGTATGGTCTCGTCCTCCGACCTGATCCGCGTGATCGCGGAGCGGCTGCGCCACTACGGGGCAAAGAACATCGTGGTCGACCCCGTGATGGTCGCGACGAGCGGCTCGAGCCTGATGAAGACTGACGCGGTGCAGACGCTCATCGACGAGCTTCTGCCGCTCTCGACCGTCATCACGCCGAACATTCCCGAGGGTGAGATCCTCTCCAGTGAGAAGATCGAGAGCAAGGACGACATGGAGCGCGCCGCCAAGCGCATCGGCGACACCTACGGCTGCGCCGTGCTCTTAAAGGGCGGTCACCGCGTGAACGACGCCAACGACCTGCTCTACGCAGGAGGCGAGATGCAGTGGTTCGAGGGCAAGCGCATCGACAATCCCAACACTCACGGCACGGGCTGCACGCTCTCGAGCGCCATCGCGTCGAACCTCGCCAAGGGCTACTCGCTCAGCGAGTCCGTCGCGCGGGCGAAAGAGTATATCTCCGGCGCGCTGTCGGCGATGCTGGACCTCGGCAAGGGGGCGGGGCCCATGCAGCACAATTTTGACCTGCGGGGCGAGTTTGCAAAGGAGAATACCAAGTGAAAACATCTGAAAGACTGCTGAACGCCAGCAAAACGATCTGGGATGCCTACAACGAGCACCCCTTTGTGCTCGGCATCCAGAACGGCACGCTGGAGCGTGATAAGTTCCGCTACTACATCATGCAGGACTTCCTGTATCTCAAGGACTATGCCAAGACCTACGCCGTGGGCGTCGCCAAGGCGAAAAGCGTCGAGACGGCGAACCTCTTCGCCAAGTACATCAACGTGATGAACGGCGAGCTGGACGTGCACAAGGGTTACATGGGTAAGTTTGCAGTGACGCAGGAGGAGATCGACGCGATGAAGCCCTCGCTCGATAATCTCTCCTACACGTCGTACATGGTCCGTGTCGCCTATGATGAGAGCGAGGTCGAGGTTTTGGCGGCGGTGCTCTCGTGCGCTTACAGCTACGAGGTCATCGCCAAGAAGATCGTTGCGAACCGCCCCGAGTCGGTCGACGACCCGTTTTACGGCGACTGGATCCGCGGCCACGCCTCGGACGGGTACGCCGCGGGCAACGTCATGCTGATCGAAACGCTCGACCGCCTGTCCGCGCACTATACGGAAGAGCAGCTCCGGCATTTGGAGGACATTTTCATCGCCTGCTCGCGCTACGAGATGGCCTTCTGGCAGATGGCGTGGGAGATAAGACTGTGAGCGAGAAAAAACGCTGCGTGATCGTCGGCGGCGCGGACATCGGCGACTATGCGCGCGTAAAGCAATATCTGAGAGCGGACGATGCGATCGTCTTCTGCGACAGCGGCCTCAAGCACCTGGAGGCGCTGGGGGTGAAGCCCGCGCTGATCGTCGGCGACTTTGACTCGCACTGCAATCCGCACCTCGATGTGGAGACTATCGTGCTCCCGTGTGAAAAGGACGACACCGACACGGTGTTTGCCGTCAAGACGATGGTGCAGCGCGGGTATGACGACTTTTTGCTCATCGGCGTCATCGGCGCGCGGCTCGACCACACGCTCGGAAACGTGTCGATCCTGCTCTACCTTGATTCGCTCGGCAAAAAGGCGGAGATCGTGGACGACTATTCGGAGATGCAGATCGTCTCGAAGGACGAAGTCTCCATCGAGGATAAGTACCCGTTTTTCTCGCTGCTCAATATCACGGGCTGTGCGAGGGGGATTACGATCCGCGATGCGAAGTACCCGCTCGACGGCGCGGAGATCACGTGCGGATACCAGTACGGCGTGAGCAACGAGGTCCTGCCCGGAAAGACCGCGAAAATCTCCGTGCGGGATGGAAAGCTCCTGCTTATCAAAATTTGCAGACAGTAAGTGAAACGAAAAAAGCAGCAGACCGACGGCCTGCTGCTTTTTGCTGCGTTTGGATCGTTATTTCGCGCTGGGAGAGGCGACAAGAAACAGCATGTCGCTGCCACCCTCGCTTTCAGGGAACGCGCCGTACATCGTGAAGTTGTACATCAGGCGCTCGGCGGGATAGATGCCGTAGCCGTCCTGATTGTGGTCGGTGGTGTCGTAGGAGTCGGCGACGAGGAAGACGTCGTCGTTCTCATTTTCCGTGCCCATCGTATCGTAGCCGATGATGGTCTGCCAGTGGCCGCCCCAGTCGTTCCAGCAGATCATAACGGGCTTGCCTTCGCTCAGCCAGCCCTGAATATCGTCGAGCCAGATGCCGTCGGGATAGTCGTTGGAGGATATTATATCAAAACCGCCTACGCCGTTGAAAATGTCAATGGCCTGGTTGAGTGTGGTGCCGGGATAGCCCTCAAGCTCCGTGCCGTCGAGCGAGTGGCGCAGCGCCGCGAGGGACTCTTCGTTCCAGTCGCCGAGCGCATCGTACCAGTCGAGTACCATCAGCGCCGCCGTCACGCCGCAGGACCATTCGCTGGTCTGCTGCATGGTCCTGAAGTGGGTCAGCACGGTCAGCGTGTCCGTGGACTCCATGTTGTAGACGTCGGGGTGGGCGAAGTAGGGCGAGTTTTCATGGTCGCCGCTGCGTTCCACGGAGTCCGCGCCGTCCTCAGGGGACAGGTCGACAGCGTAGGGGAACTTCATTTCGTCGGTAAAGTTTTCGGCAGTCTCCGCTGCCTTGCTGTTCTCGGCGTTATCAGCCGGTGTGTCATTGTTGGCGCAGCCGGACAGAAGGCCCAGCACAAGCGCGAGGGTGAGCGCCAGAGTGACAGTTTTTTTCATTGCAAATCTCCTTTTTTGTTTCGGGGCGGAGCCCCTTTTTCCGATTTTCCGCAAAGACCGCAGAATGGTTGCATTATACGGGAAATATATGCCTTGCACAATGCACAATTATTCCGTAATTTGGGGATACGTAGGGCGGATAATCGTAAGATATGTGAATTTTTACCGCATTTTGGCACTGCGCGGGATATGTAAAATTTTTGTGCATCGCGTTCTGTGCTTTGCAAATGTCAAACTTTGTGATATATTAAAAAAATCCCAAAGAGGACAAATGAAGAGATTTTTGTCGGGCCGGATTATCGGCCTTTTATTTTGGCAGAAGGTATTTTTGATTTTATGATAGATCAGTATTTCTTGGTTTTAACGACGATCGACCTCTTTGTGCTGACGTTCATGTGCATCCTCACAAAGCTGAGCGAAACGCTCAACAGCAAGCAGAAACGCGGCTTTTTCCTCGCCTTTGTGCTCATCGGCGTGATCTCGATCCTCGAGGTCATCACGATCCTGGTTGACGGTGCGCCGGTGCATCTGCGCTGGCTGAATATTCTGTCGAACTACCTCGGTTTCGGCCTGTCGCCCGCGGTGTCGCTGTGCCTTGTGTATGTGCTGGACAAAAAGCAGGGCGTCCGGCGTGGGTTCAAAACGGCGGTCGCGTGCGAGGCGGCGTATCTCATTTCGCTGGCGCTGATGCTGCCGGGCGGGATGGTGTTCTCCGTGAGCGAAGAGAATCTCTATTCGCGCGGCGACTTTTTCGCGTTTTACGTCACGGCGTACTTTGCCGCGCTTGTTTATCTTGCGGCCTGTACGGCCATCACGGCGCGTGTGTTCCAGAATCGCAGCCGCGTACTGATCTATCCGCTCATCGTCTTTCTGGCGGCGGAGACGATCATCCAGATCGCGCTGCCGCAGCTGCACGTGACATGGCTGTGCGTCACGCTGCTTTCGGTGCTGTATTTCATCTATTGCAGCGAGATGTGGAACCAGCTCGACGCGCTCACGGGCCTTTTGAATCAGAACAGCTATCTCAATCGCACGGCGGAGATGCGCCGCAGCGGCGAGGTGCTCGTCGTCTTTGATGTGGACGATTTCAAGCAGGTCAACGACCAGTATGGCCACGTGAAAGGCGATATCTGCCTTGCCGAGATCGCCGCGTGCATCAAGAAGGCCTACGCCCACTACGGCTTTTGCTACCGCACGGGCGGCGACGAATTCTGTGTGCTGCTGCGCGACGGCGACAAGGAGCACGCCTGTGCGCGGGACTTTGTGCGCCGGCTGGACGAGCGGCGCAAGGAACTCGACTTCCTGCCGACGGTGTCGTTCGGCTCGGCAGAGATTTCAAGCGAGAACGTCGTCACGGTCAAGGACCGCGCCGACCACAACATGTACCGCTACAAAAAAGGGCGCAAAGCCCACCGTATGTCAGGGGACGCGGGCGAGGAGTAATCGAGAGAAGGCCGCCCCATGGGACAGACGGAATGGAGCACGCTGGTCGAAAGCATCTGCGCAGAGCGCGGACTGTCCGTCGTACTTTCGTGGGACATGCCGCAGGGATACGAGACGGCCAACGGCACGTTTGATCCGGTGGCAAAAACGCTTTTTCTCAATCCGGCCGTGCTGCAAAGTGCGCCGGAGTACGAGGCGATGTTCTATCTTGTCCACGAGCTGCGGCACGCGGAGCAGTACCAGCATCCCGAGCGCTTCGACGCGATGATCCGCGTAAGCCTTCCCTACGTGGTGCTCTATGATGGAACGTGCTTCCGCCTGCGCGGCGAAACCTGGCAGGAGTGCCGCTTGGACGGCGGAGAAGAGAGGTTTCGCGACGCTTATCTGGGCTTTCCTTACGAGGTGGACGCCAATGAATTCGCGGCGCAGCGGGTGAAAGCCTTTTGCGGCGATTCGCCCGCGCTGCGACAGCTGCGGGACTGCTGGCGGCCGAAAAGGATTTGGTCGAACGAAGACTACCGGCGGCTTTTTCGCGAGATCGACGAGAGAATAGAAAACAGTGCGCGTTGAGCAAGGCAAGCGCTCAGCGGCGCGCGGAGGATACAGGAGGAGACAGCAATGAAAAATTTGAAGGTACTGATGCTCAACGGTAGCCCGCACGCAAACGGCAACACCGCCGTCGCACTGCGCGAGATGGAGGAGATCTTCAAGGCAAGCGGCGTGGAGGCCGAGACCGTGCTCATCGGCAATCAGGCCGTGCGCGGCTGCACGGCCTGCGGAGCCTGTGGCAAGCTCGGCAAGTGCGTCTTTGACGACGTGGTCAACGAGCTCAAGCCGAAGTTTGAGGAGGCGGACGGCCTCGTCGTGGCGAGCCCCGTCTATTACGCGTCCGCGAACGCGACGCTTGTCGCGTGCCTCGACCGTCTTTTCTATATCTCGTCGTTCGATAAGACGATGAAAGTCGGCGCGAGCGTCGTCTGCGCGCGCCGCGGCGGCTGCTCAGCAACATTTGACGAGCTCAATAAGTATTTCACGATTTCCAGCATACCGGTCGCGTCCAGCCAGTATTGGAACAGCATCCACGGCCGCACGCCCGGCGAGGCGGAGCAGGACGGCGAGGGCCGGCAGACGATGCGCACGCTCGCGCGCAATATGACGTTTTTGATGAAGAGTATCGCGCTCGGCAAGGAGCAGTTCGGCCTGCCTGAAAAGGAAGAGCGGATCGCCACGCACTTCATCCGCTGAGGAAAAGCGCATGAAATTGTTCGTCAAGCACTTTTCCGAGCTCACAGCGCGAGAGCTCTATGAAATTTACAAGCTGCGCGTGTCGGTCTTCGTTGTGGAGCAGAAATGCTGCTATCAGGAGGTCGATGACGCGGACGAGGATTCCTATCACGTTTGGCTGCGGGACGAGGACGGTATCGAGGCCTATGCGCGCGTTCTGCCGCGCGGCGCAACGTTCCCTGAGGTTTCCATCGGCCGCGTGATCGCCGTGAAGCGGCGCTGCGGTCTGGGGAAGCAAATCGTCGCCGCGGCCATCGACACGGCGAAAGAGAAGCTGCGCGCCGATAAGATCACGATCGAAGCGCAGACGTATGTGAAGAAACTGTACGAGAACTTCGGCTTCTACCAGACGTCAGAAGAATTCTTAGAGGACGGCATCCCGCACGTGCAGATGCAGCTCGACCTGACGAAATAAGAAAATCGCCCTTCCAAATGGAAGGGCGATTTTTCGTTGCGTTTTACTTGCGGGAGAAGGGCGCGACGGCGCGCTCCTTCGCTTCGCGGTGCGCGATGGGAGCCATCGTGCGGTGCGGCTTCGGCGTGCGCAGGTTGCGGCGGTTGATGAACTTGGGTGCGACCTGCGGGAACAGAGCGAGGGAGAGCACGTCCTCCTCGCTCTTGGCGAGGTCCTTGTACTCCTCGCGGTACTTGGGAAGCTCGGGCTCCAGAAGGTCGGCGGGGCGGCAGGTGATGACGTCCTCGGGTTTGATGCCCGCCTTGGCGCGGACCTCTTCGTTGACGGTTCCGGGCAGCTTGCCGTATTCGCCGCGCAGCATGGCCTTGGACTCCTTGGGGACCATCTTGTAGCGCTCGCCGGTGATGATGTTCAGCACGGCCTGCGTGCCGACGATCTGGCTGGACGGCGTGACCAGCGGGGGATAGCCGAAGTCCTCGCGCACGCGCGGAATTTCGGCGAGCACGTCGTAGTACTTGTCCTCCTTGCCCGCCTGCTTGAGCTGGGAGATGAGGTTAGAGAGCATACCGCCGGGGACCTGATAGAGGAGCGTGTTCGTGTCGACATTCAGCACCTTCGGGTCGAGCGCGCCGCTCGATTTGAGCTCGTCCGCGACCTTGCGGAAGTGGACGGCGGCCTCGCTCATCTTGTTCAGGTCAAGGCCCGTGTCGCGCGGTGTGCCCTTGAGCGTGGCGACGAGGGACTCCGTCGCGGGCTGGGACGTGCCGTTGGCGAGCGGGGAGAGCGCGGTGTCGACAATGTCGACGCCCGCCATCGCGGCCATCAGGTTGACCATGTCGCCCGTGCCGCTGGTGTTGTGCGTGTGCAGGTGGATGGGGATGCTGACGGTCTCCTTGAGGCGCTTGACAAGGGAGTAGGCATCCATCGGCAGCAGCAGGTTCGCCATGTCCTTGATGCAGAGAGCGTCCGCGCCCATCTGCTCGAGCTCCTTAGCGAGCTTCACGAAATAATCCTCATTGTGGATGGGGGAGATGGTGTAGGAGAGAGTGGCCTCGACCTGACCGCCGTATTTCTTCGTGGACTTGATGGCCTGCTCTAAGTTACGCACATCGTTGAGCGCATCGAAGATGCGGATGATGTCGATGCCGTTATCAATGGACTTGCCGCAGAACTCGTCGACGACGTCGTCAGCATAGTGCTTGTATCCTAAGATGTTCTGGCCGCGGAAGAGCATCTGGAGCTTCGTGTGCGGCAGGTGGGCGCGCAGCTGGCGCAGCCGCTCCCACGGATCCTCATCCAGAAAACGCAGGCAGGCGTCGAACGTGGCGCCGCCCCAGCACTCGAGAGAGTAGTAGCCGATCGAGTCGAGGATTTCGCAGGCGGGGAGCATTTGTTCGAGCGTCATGCGCGTGGCAGCCTGCGACTGGTGCGCGTCGCGCAGGATGGTGTCGGTGATGAGAAGGGGCTTGTTCGATAAGAATTCCATAGCGGTATGAGGACATCCTTTCTTAAATTTGATATTTAGTTTAGCACAGCAGCGTGGGAATGGCAAGGGAACTTTTGTCAATGATTTCATATTTTTATCGAACGATTTAGAAATAATGATACATTGAATGAAAAATGTCTGAATGCGAGTCAAAGAATGCTTGACGGCCCTGCGGGGATATGATATACTGTGTCCTACTTTGAGGGAGTAGATGGCGTCAACTGCTTTAGATGGCGTGGCAAGTCAACAGACTGACCGCTTTTGCGGTCTGGCTTGTCTTAAACAACGAGACTCAAGTATGGCTTCGCTGTACCTGTGTCTCTTTTCTTATGCTCAGGTGCGGTACCGCGCCTGATTTTTTGTTGTTTGGAGGATCTTACCATGACATTTTTCGAGCTGTTCCTCATCGGTATCGGGCTTTCGATGGACGCCTTCGCCGTGTCGATCTGCAAGGGCCTTTCCATGCAGAAGATCGACAAAAAGTATACGCTCTGCATCGGCCTCTTTTTCGGCGGATTCCAAGCGCTGATGCCGCTGACGGGCTACCTTCTCGGCAGCCGGTTTTCAGGGTATATCGAGCGCTTCGACCACTGGATCGCCTTCGTCCTGCTCGCGCTGATCGGCTTTAACATGATCAAGGAGAGCCGCGAAGAGGAGAAAGAAGAGGAAAAGCCCTACGCGGGCGTCAACTTCAAGGAGCTGCTCATCCTCGCCGTCGCCACGAGCATCGACGCGCTGGCCGTCGGCGTGACGTTTGCTTTTTTACAGGTGAATATTGTGCCTGCCATCACGATCATCGGCTGCACGACGTTTGTGATCTCGATTGCGGGTGTGTACGTCGGCAATGTGTTCGGCTCGCGCTATAAGAGCCGCGCCGAGTTCACCGGCGGCGTGATCCTTATTTTGATCGGGCTCAAGATCTTGCTTGAACATTTGGGTGTGATCGCGTTTTAATAAAACGTGAAATAATCTCCCGCGCGGCGCGGAAGTGCGCAAAAGGGGGGCTGTTCTCTTTCCGAGGAAAGAGAACAGCCCCCCTTACACCCCCCAAGAGAAAGGGACGAGGGGCCTTCCCCCCTCAATCCCGCTCATTGCCGGTCGGTAGCTTGAAGAGCTGCAATGCTTGCCGAATCGGGTGCGGTGTACATGGCTTCGCCATGAATCCCTGCGATTCGGCACCACTATTAACCGCGCCTTACTACCGTGAGGCGCGTGTGACGGTAGCACGCCGACAGACTGCATGCGGGCGCGGTTTTGCTGTGCTCGCCGCGTAACAAAAAACGACCGCGGTGGCGGTCGTTTTTATGTCTGGGGAAGATTGTTCAGTGCGTAGTCGATGCACTGGTTGATAAATTCGCTTCTGCTCATGTTGAACTTCGCGGCAAACGCGTCAATCTGCGCCAGCTTATCGGGGGCAATCCGGATCGTGATGGGTTCCTTGGTATATTGCTTCGGGATGAAATCAGCCATGGTAATCACCTCTTGCAATATAGTATGCTGTGGTGTATGCTAAATATAGATTCTAAATTAGCATACTTTATAGCGTACGAAAGGAGAACACAATGGACTATCAGAAGATGTATACCACCTTATTCAACGCGATCACCGACGCACTTTCCCAAATCGAAACACAAAATTACGGCGACGCCAAAGAAACACTTATCTCTGCCCAGCAAAAAGCAGAAGAAATCTATATCACAGCACAAAACTAAAAAAGGAGCACCCCGACGCGGCGAGCGCAGCAATGCCACTTTGGCAGGCAACAGCAAAACAATGAAAATCCGTAGTAGACGGAGATTGCTGAAGACTGTCGATACGCAGGCAAAGCGACAGCGAAGAAAGAAGAGAGTCAAATCGTTTAGATACAAAACAAGGCAGGCATCTGATTCGGCAAGCACCGCAGCTCTTCGAGCCGCTCGCTCTCAATGACGGGGTCGAGGGGCAGAGCCCCTTGCGTTCTCTTGGGGATTCAAGAGGGATATTCTCTCACGTGAGAGAATATCCCCCTTATCCCGTGCAGCGCCACCGGCGCTGCCATCCCCACTGCGCTGTGCGCAGAAAGCAAAAAAAGAGGGCCGCGCTTTCGCACAGCCCCCTTCTTATGCAGGTTTAGCAGCCGCAGCCGTTATTGCAGCCACAGCCATTGTTGCAGCCGCAGCCATTGTTGCAGCCGCAGCCACCGCCGCAGCCGCCGCAGGCGAAGATCAGGATGATGAGGATCAGGATCCACAGGCAGCAGCCGCCGCCAAAACCACAGTTATTATTGCACATAAAACGAACCCCCTATGAAGATTGAAACCGCCCGCGCGGCGGTCTCAATCCATAGTATGGTGGGAACGCAAAAAGGTGTCAGCCGATGCGCGCAGAAATTACCATCGCGCGGGAAGCGCGGTAGGCCGCGTCGGAGAAGACACCGCGCGCGATGAGCGTGTCGCTCAGCTTGCTGCCGCCGCTGACGTTCGTTTCGAGTGCGTAGTAAGAGAGGTATACGACGTCGGCGCGCAAGAATACGGAGGCGCGCAAAGCGCTCACCTCGCCCGCGGTCAGGACGCCCACAAAGTACGCGCGCTCGGGCGCGTTGGAGATATCAGACTGCGCGGTGGAGCTGTAGCGCAGTGCACGCAGCAGAAATTCTGTGTACATCTCCGCCGATGCACTCATCGTCGTGCCGAATGTCGTTGGGCCGACGCCGTTGGTGTAGCCTTTGGAGTAGGCGTAGGCCGCGTAGGGCAGCGCCCAGTCGGGCACGTCGGTAAAGGGCTGGTAGGCCGTGCAGGTCAGCGCCTCGCTCTCCTCGCCGAGAAGACGAATGAGCATAATGAGCGCCTCCATGCGCGTGGGGGCCTTTTCGAGGTCAAAGCCCTCGCCGTAGCCCGTGTCCGACCCGCGGAAGAGCGTGAGCGTTTTGAGCGAGGCGGCCATGGCCGGATAGTCGACCGAGGAAGAGCTTGCGATGGAATAGAAGCCGCAGTAATTCACGACCGCGGTCTTGCCGGTGACGGTGAAAAGCGCTGTCGTGTCCTCGGCGACGAGATAGCGGTGATTTTCCGCGAGCGCCGCGCCGCTTTTAACCTCACTGCCGTTCGTCACGTCGACGACCGCGCCGGAGGAAAACTGCACATTGACGCTGCCCGCCAGCACGATGACCTGAAGCCCTGTTGTGCCGGAGAGAATGTCGCCCTGCTTGAGGCGCGACTCGGTGAAGACGTCGGCGCGCTGCGCGCCCACGTTGGCCTCGGCTGCGGCGATGGTCGAGCGGAGTGCGGCCTCAGCCTTTGCATACGCCGCCTGATCGGATTTGTCGAGGGCGGCGTCGATGGACGAATTCGCCTTGTTGGTGAAGGTCGTTTGCAGATAGTTGAGTGAGATCAGCGGGTCGCTGGCATCGCCCCCTGCGGCCGTGGCCGCGGTGGCGAGCACCGTCATTGCGAGGAGCGATGCGAGCAGTGCAATGGGCCTTTTCACGGTTTGGCTCCTTCCTCCTCCGCCTCGGCGGAGGTCTTGGAGATGCGGTAGCTCAGCGTGAGCAGACTGTCGGCAAAGTGGACGTCCTCGGTGAAGACCTCGCTGCCGACGTGCAGCTCTGTGTTGGTAAAGTTCCAGATCCCGCGCACGCCGAGCGCAACGAGCTGCTCGGCGACCTCCTGCGCGATGTTTTTCGGCACAGTCAGCACCGCGACGTCGGGATGGCACACGGCGAAATAGTCGCCGATCTCGTCGAACGAGCGGATAAGCACGTTGTTGACGCGCGTGCCGATGAGCGCGGGGGAGACGTCGAACGCGGTGTCAAGCAGAAAACCGGTCTGCATGAAGTCAAAGTTGCGCAGCAGCGCGTGGCCTAGGTGGCCGGCGCCGACGACGACGAGGCGGTGCTGCTCGTCCACACCGAGAATGTGACCGATCTCGGTGCGCAGCTCCAAAATGTTGTAGCCGTAGCCCTGCTGGCCGAACTCGCCGAAGCAACTCAAGTCCTGACGGATTTGTGAAGCGGTGATGCCCATGCGCTCGCCGAGCAAGCTCGACGAAATGCGCACGATGCCCTTGGAGTGCAGATCGTCGAGATAGCGGTAGTAACGGGGAAGACGACGGACGACAGCGTCGGAAATTTTGCGTTTTTTCATAAGGAACGATCCTTTGTTTTAGGATACTGCAATTATACGAGCGAGAGAAGAAGTTGTCAATTTTTTTAACGATCTTTGACGAAAATTTTAGCTTTACAGAAGTGGGAAAAGTTGCTATACTTACTTTGTTAACCCCTGCGTCCCAATTCAATATGTGCCCGTAGCTCAGTTGGATAGAGCGTCAGACTCCGACGTTTCAGGCGTTTCCAGTTGAGATATGGCGCAAAGCCTTGCCGCGCCTGCGTTTGCGGGAACGGCAGAGAAAAAATGGGTGGTCGTTGACTACTATTTGACGACTATCGCAGAAACCCACAACCAAATATGTGCCCGTAGCTCAGTTGGATAGAGCGTCAGACTCCGACTCTGAAGGCCGCTGGTTCGAATCCAGTCGGGCATACCAGAAAGAAAAGACACGCTTTGCGTGTCTTTTCTTTTTAGTATTGTAACCGTAAAAGCAAGCAGCGGCTGGACAGGCACAATACAATAGTTGCGGAACGTTGCGAAACGTTCCGCAACTATTGTATTGTGGGGTGTCAGGATGACAAGTGCAGAGTTGAAGCACCAGACGAAGCTGCAGGAGTGGGCGGCACAAATCCAGAATTGCCGCAGCAGTGGCCTGCCAGTGCGGGCGTGGTGCAGACAAGAAAGAATCAACGCAACAACCTATTACCGTTGGGAACGGGAATTTCTGGCTTTGGCTGAAACAGAGCCGTGCTCGAGCGTGTCGGCCGTCAGGTTTGCAGAGCTTTCGGCACCGAAACAGGTATCATGTAACGTAGCGGAACGTTGCGCCACACTGCATATTGGGAAGGCCAGTCTAGACATTTACCCTGGTTGTGACGCGGAACAGCTGAGACTGCTGGTGGAGCTTCTGCGCCTATGTTGAACGACTTCACCGGTGCAGATCAAGTCTATATTGCCTGCGGCTATACGGATCTGCGTAAAGGCATAGATGGTCTGGCGCAGCTCGTCCAGCAGCAGTTTGAACTGGATCCGTTTACCAACACGCTGTTCCTGTTCTGCGGACGGCGGCGAGACCGTATCAAGGGCTTGTACTGGGAAAAAGATGGCTTCATCCTGCTGTACAAGCGACTGGAACAGGGCGCGTATCAATGGCCGCGCTCAGAATCCGAGGTGAAGACTTTAACGCCGCAGCAGTACCGCTGGCTCATGGAGGGACTGCAAATCGAACAGCCGAAAGCCCACCGCCCGGTGACAGGATTGAGCGCAGTTTGAGTAAGGAAGAATGTCCAAAGCCATTGAAAATACTGGCTTTTCTCTCTGCCTTGTGGTATAATTTCCTTATAGAAAATAGAGAAATGCAGACAAGTAACACGGAAGAAATGGTGACCATTTCCCGTGCGGAATATGAGCGCTTGCAGCAGGAAAATGCGCAGTTGGAAGCAAAGAGCGTCAAGTTGGAAGAGACGCATGCAAGATTGGAAGCAAAGCTTGCTGCCCGTGAACAGGAACAGGCGCAGGTCATCACCAGCCTGACACTGCAAAATGAGTGGCTGCTGGAGCAGCTGAAGCTATCCAAGAATAAGCTGTTTGGCCGTTCTTCAGAGCAGGCGGAGCAGATGGTCATGGATCAGCTGAGCCTGACCATGAACGAGGTGGAGGCTTACATCTTCGGCATGAATTCCGCTGGGAAAGCTCCCGTCGCCGTGAAGGCGCACGAGCGCAAACGGCAGTCCGGCAATGTGCTGGATGTCGTTCCGGAGGGTACTCCCACCGAAGTGGTGGAGCACCGCCTGCCGGAGAATGAGCGAATCTGCGCTGCTTGCGGCAGCAAATTGGTGGAGATTGGCAAGGAAGTCCGCCGCAGCTTAATGATGAAACCGGCAAAGTTCTGGGTGTGCGAGGACGTGTACTACACCTACGCCTGCAAGAACTGCGAGCAGGAGACCGGCGAGGCCAACATTGTAAAGGCAGCGAAAGAGCCTGCGCTACTGCCAGGCAGCTTTGCCTCTGCGGAGGCAGTGGCGTATCTGGCAGCGCAGAAATTTGTCATGTACTCGCCGCTGTACCGGCTGGAACAGGAATTCAATCGTCAGGGCTTGAAGCTGTCCCGGCAGACCATGGCCAACTGGCTGCTGAACATCTCAGAGAAATGGCTGCGGCCGGTCTACGATGTGCTGCGCGAGCAGCTTTGCAGGGAGTCAGTGCTGCACGCAGACGAGACGACCTTGCAGGTGCTGAAAGAGCCGGGACGTTCCTCCACCAGCAAGTCCTACATGTGGCTGTACCGCACCAGCGGCTGCGCGAAACAGGCGGTTGTGCTGTATGAGTACCAGCCCACCCGAAAAGCGGAGCATGCGGAGGCCTTCCTGAAAGGCTTCTCGGGCTGGCTGCACGCGGATGGGTACCAAGGCTACCACAAGCTTCCTGAGAATATCCGGGTGGTTGGGTGCTGGGCCCACGCGCGGCGAAAATTTGACGAGGCGTTACAAACGCTGCCCAAGGAGATGCAGAAGAACGCTCCGGCAGCGATTGGCGAATGCTATTGCTCCCGGCTTTTCAAGCTGGAGCAGGCGTTTGCGGAACTGGCGCCGGAGGAGCGATATGAAAAGCGGCTGGAGCAGGCAAAGCCTGTTTTAGACGCGTTGTTGTCATGGGCAAATGAGATGCAGGTGAAAACAGCGCCGAAATCCGCGTTGGGCAGGGCCATCCACTACCTGCTGGAGCAGTGGCCGTACCTGACGAGGTATCTGGAGGATGGCCGTCTGGAGCTGAGCAACAACCGTGCCGAGCGCAGCATTAAGCCCTTTGTGATGGGCAGGAAGAACTGGCTGTTTGCCAACACGCCGGGTGGCGCGCAGGCCAGCGCCGTGACCTACAGTTTGATGGAAACGGCGAAGGAGAATGGCCTTGATCCGTACCGTTATCTGCTGTGGGTTCTGCAAAACGCGCCGCAGCTGAGCGAAACTGATGCGGCGTGGGCAGAACAGTTCACGCCCGCCAATGCGCCGCAGGAGTGCAAAATACCACAGAAATGAAATCGTGCCATCCCGACTTGTGTCCCGGGGTGGCACGATTATTATTCGCCTTTAGCTTTGACGGTTACTTTGTATTCAAGGATACCACCTTGTGCTGCGCACCGAAGCGCATCTTTGACGCTGCCGCAGCCTTCAAACTGCGCGGCCAACGCTTCCGCAAGGCGAAGGCCGTTGAGCCTGTGGGGGAAAGTGAAAGACATAGTTAAAGCGGCTGACAGCCAATGCTGTCAGCCACTTTATTTTTTGCAGTGCTGATACCCGGAAATATTTTCGAGCGGTGCAGCTCAATTACTTGGACATCACTTCTTCGATGGGGGTATAATCGAAATCAAGCTTAAAGTATCTGGGGCCAAGAATTGCGATACCCTTTTCCGTGCGGAATACGGGGTTCGCCTTCAGGCCAATCACGCTGACCTCATTGCCGACCGCCAGAATGGGGTTCGCATACGGTTCGCCGGTCTTGGCATCGACGACAGCAATGATGTCGGGGCTGGAAACATAGGGCTTGTCGTTTTTCCACATGGCATGGTTCTCGTTTTTGAAGAAGATCTTGAAGGTGTTGCCCTTATCGTCGCCAGAACCCTCAATGGTGTGATAACCGTAGTAATAGCCGTCATCCCAGGTTTCCTTGCCGGTGACAACACCGGTTGCCAAACGCCATCCGCCGAGTTCGGTTACAATGGTTTCGACGGGATCCTTGCCGCTTTCGCGCGCTTCACGAATCATCTTGCCAATATTATAGCAGGAAGACAGCGTGCCCTGATTGATGCACTTCTTCATATCCTTGCCGCTCATCAGGAAGCCCGCCTGACCGACAAGGCCATAGGCACTTTCGGCAATTTTCTTGCCGATTCGCTCCACGATGCGGTAGTTCTTTGCGTTTTCGATATAGGAAATATCGTTATAGGCATCAACAGACGCAACGGGCCAGAGGGTTTTGCCGTGCAGATACGGCGTGGTCTGCTGGATCTCAGGGATCGCGCGGCCGGTATAATCACCGTCGACACAAACAGCACCGCTGATAATGCCCGCAGTTACACCACCGGGCGTATTGGCGCCGCCCAGCTCGATGGGTACGACCGCGTCGATCTTCGTGTCGCAAAACTTTCCGAGATACTGAATAGCCTTGGCCAGCTGCTCCTTCTCAGGATATACAGGGTCAGTGAAACCAAAGTCTGCCATCTCCGCTTCGACCTCGGGCGTATGAGGGGCAATAGATCCCATCAGGAAGGGGCAGGCCGTCATCGCATCGTCGGGGATCTCGCTCATATCGACCCAACCGACCTTGGTCCCCTTGTTGATCTCACTCATCAGGGACTGCAGTCCGTTTGCAGGCAGGCCGCCGCCGCCTGTGCCCATAAACGTGCATCCGCGAACAAAGTCTTCAGCCATCTGCTGATTTTCCAGATACATAGTAGCCATTTTTCTTCTCCTTTTAGTTATTATATTGACACTGGTTACAATTTTTCCAATTCACCGCGTGCGTTCTCGACATATTCGCCGCCAAAGTACAGGCGATTGGTGTCGTTTTTGAAAAGCATAAACAAAGCGATATAGATAATCGCGGTAACAACCATGCTGTTGATCGCCGCGATGCCCCAGGTAACGGTATATCCTACAAGGCAGCCGATGGCCCAGCTAACCAGTGCAGGGATGGAGCAGAAGCGGTGTTTAACACCAGCACCGAACCGATAGGATTGGTGCTTTACGCAGAAATAGTCGACAATGAGGATGCCGGCCACCGGAGGGATCGCAGTGCCGAGGATGCTCAGCCATGTGGTAAAATAGTTTACAATACCGAGCGCGCCGGCCACAGTCGCAATAATACCAAATGTAATTACGACATACTTCTTCTTCCATTTCGGAACAGCAACGACAGCTGCAAGGGAGGAATAATAGAGGTTGTTGTCATTGGTGGTCCACTGGGCAAGGATCAGCAGCAGCAGCGACCAAGAGCCGAGAATATTCAGCAAAGCAACTGCCACATCACTGGTATCAGCAACAGTGCAGATAAAGAATCCGGCAATAATGACGAAGGAATTGGCGATGATGAATCCAAAAACGGCACCGATAACACTGTCGCTACATTTTTTACCATAGCGGGTCAGGTCAGGCTGCAAAACTGCACCCATGGCATATGCTCCGATAACGGAAACGATTCCGACCGCGGTGGACATACTGCCAGTGTGCGCCAGCGTGATCTGGTTGAACTGTTCCATGCCGCCGACACGGGTCGCAGCCAAACCGCACGCAACAACACACGTGAGAAGGATAAGCGGAGAAGCGATGTTGCTGAGCAGTTCAAGACCTTTGTAGCCGATGAAAGCCGTTGTCATCATCAGCAGGCCGCCCCAGATACCGGCGACCACAGGCTCGGTGATAAATCCGGCATTGGGAAACATGGCGTGGATCGTGGAGCCAAAAAAGCCGCACTGATAGCCAAACCAACCCAGTTCAACGATTGCTGTCAGCACAGCGATGATGTAATTACCAAGGACGCCAAAGGATTGGCGCATCAGCATTGCAATACCGACACCGGTTTTGGTGCCAATATAGCTCAACAGGCCGCCAAGCACAGACAGAACTGCATTACCGACCAGACAAGCGGTAACGACCTCAGACAACGAAAGCTGGCCGACGAAACTTGCTCCAACGTAAATCGAACTGAGGCAAATGATGCTGCCGACCAGAACCATTGCCAGTGAAAAGGATGATCTGCGTTGATCCAGGGGAACCGGTATGGTTGCATAGTCATTTACATAATTGGTTTCGCTTCCGGGATTACTCATAAATCTTCTCCTCCGTGTTCTCAGACTTTTCAATTGACCAACCGAAGATCATAGATGGCATCAATTGAAGGTGATATTATGGTAGCATGCTTTAAATAATAAAAAAATGTTTTGAAAACAAAAAACTGGGTCGCGTTTTGTTTTCAAAACATTTTTGCTTTATCATGGTAGTGTAATTACGAGAACATTTGTGGATCTTGCCGATAGAGGCAGATCGCGTGAAAAACCGCACTCAAGGCTGCGGCCTGCTCAAAATTTCCGCCCAAAAGAGACACCGCTTTGCGAACGCGGTACTGCACCGTATTTTGATGCGTATAAGTCAGCGCCGCAGTTTGCTTGTAACTGCAATCACAATCGATCAGATATATCTGCAGGGTTTCCAACAGCACCCCTTCACGCCGTCTGTCGTATTCGATCAGCGGGTCAAGTATTTGCCGTGCCCGGTCAATGGCTGCTTCATTTCTCAGATCCTGCTTGCAGGCGATCGCTTCGATCAATTCAAAGCGCCCCATGCAGTAACGGTTTTTATAAAGTGAACAGGTGAACGCCCATTCCTTGGCTGTCTCACTGACCAAGGAAAAAAGTTCACTCTCTCCGGATATATTGGTAGCACAGGCAAAGTGTCCGGCCGGATCTTGAGCCGCTTGAGCGGATAACACCAAGGCGTTCAGCGCTTCAGCATCCGGATCCGGCGCACGATTGAATATCAGAATTTCGAGTTGCTCATATCCGCCGTTTATAAAGGCGATCCCTTCACTTTGAAGCAGGGACTTAACCTCATGCATCAGCGGCAGCGACGGAGCCCTGCTGCAAATCAGGAAGTTCCATTGTTCAGCATCACCATGCCGATAATACCCCAAATCGCTGTGCGCCTGCTGCCAATCACCTCGTATAATGGCGTTGATGATATTGCCGCCGCGCGTTGACACCAAGGCGTGTCTCCATAGATCCAGACAAAGCTTGGTACACGTGAATAGAGAATCGATATCCACCCGCTTCCGTCTCTGGCTGAGAACAAACAGGACGGACAACTCAAGATAATCCGTATAGTAATGTCGTCCGCAGTATTTTGTTTCGCCGATCAGCAGTTCAAAGCGCGAAGCATCGAACGGCAAGCGCGAGAGCTCATTGTTCAGAAAGGTATTGAGACGATTGCCCGACATGGTGGAACACAGTGCGTTCTGAGCAAGCGTGTCAATGATGACAATATCCAGTTCCCCCTGATTTGCAATTTGGGAAAGCACCTCCTGTATGCTCCCGCCACTGTCCTTTGTTTTCCACATGGAACTGATGATCGAGCGAAAGAAGGAATCGTTCTCATAGCGATTCAATGAAAGCACATCATTGAGTACATCGGCATAAGAAATGTGCTTATTGTCATTATAGTTGAGGACAACAAGCGGAAAATTCAGCTCATCACACAAATCAAGCACTCTCTGATCGAATTTTTGCACCACGAGTCCGTAATAAAACACAATCAGCCCGCCTGCATTCAGTTTGTTGAGTGCGCGGATCACGTCACACTGACTTTCCACATCGTTTTTTACATTGTAGAGAGCTGTTATCATTATTTCCTGAGGTTTAAAGGAAAACGACAGTAATTCCGAGGCATTGTCCCTCCCCAACTCTGTCATTTCCAGAATCGTTCCGCCGCAAAGAGGCCGAAGAATTCCTTCTCTCCCAGCGATCAGGTGAGCCGTCTGTAAAGATTGAAGCCGAAAAATATCCCTTACCAATATCTGCATATTATTCCTCAAATAATTCTCAAAGCGTCTGCGGTTCGTTTATAAAAAGCATAGTCGTATTCCGAAGGAATCACAATAACAGTTTTTATAAACGTTTCTCTAAATAAAGATAGCAATCTTTAGCAGGAAAATCAATATATATCTCTTTCAAAGTGTCACAGCGCTTCGAGCGCGGCACACTGCAACGCGCAAGGGACGATACTGTTCGAAAGGTATATGAGGATACTGTTTTGACCTATGGCAGTCACAAGCCGTTTGACCCGCGTAAAG
>ENA-UOJM01001038-UOJM01001038.1-human-gut-metagenome-genome-assembly--contig:-P116-NODE-1038-length-29344-cov-7.816791_pt1 | contig 29344 bp, 27 predicted proteins | sample MGYA00242349_ERZ723896 | MGnify/ENA metagenome assembly ERZ723896 | reverse complement strand
CCCGTCTTCCCAACTTGAACCTCCAAAAACAAAAAGACGCATCACACACAAAATCAGCCACTTGCCACCAAAACGTAAAATTTCAGATACAAACTCATCCCGAACTTCCCCGAAAAACTTCCGATCTGAAAAAGAGTCCGAATCGGCAATTATCATCCATCCTTATAGCAATAATATTCTATTTCAAACAGTTTATTGATGGACTATCTTTGCATAAACATTTTAGTATCAACCAATGATTTCATCCAAACAGCGCATCATCCGGGCCTTGCAACACAAACAGCCCGACACCATACCGGTCGATTTCGGAGCGACCTCCGTAACAGGCATCCATTGCAAAGTCGTGGAATCCCTGCGCGCATATTACGGACTCGAAAAACGCCCGGTGAAAATCATCGAACCGTTCCAGATGCTCGGCGAAATAGACGAAGAGCTCAAACAAATCATGCATCTCGACTGCGAGCATGTCTTCGGAAGTTACGACATGTTGGGCAATGACAACAGCCGCCTGCATACGCAACGTACTCCGTGGGGACAGGAAGTCCTGATCGCACAGGGAATAGACCTCACTCCGGACCGAAACAACGATATCTGGCTCTATCCGCAAGGTGATCGTTCCGCAGCACCGAGCGCCGTGCTTTCCGACGGGTGCTATTTTATGAACGCCATCGAACGATGCGGCGAAATCGACGATTCTCAGATGAATCCCGAGGACAATCTGGAAGAGTACGGCCTCGTTTCGGACGAGGAGCTCGAACGATTCGCAGCCCGTGTGGATACTGCGGCCCGAACCGGCCGGGCCGTTGTCGCCAGCTTCGGCGGCTCGGCATTGGGCGACGTCGCTTTCGTGCCCGGCGTATCGCTCCGAAACCCCAAAGGCATCCGCAGCGTCGCCGAATGGTATATCTCCACCCTGATGCGTCCCGATTACATCCGGGAGGTGTTCAGCCGGCAAATGGATTTCGCAATCGCCAATTACCGCCGGTTGTGGGAACGCTGCGGCGACAAGATTGATGTCGTATTTACCTGCGGCACCGATTTCGGGACCCAGAATTCCCAGTTCTGCTCACCGGAGACATTCCATGAATTGTGGCTTCCCTATTATAAGCGGCTGAACGACTGGATTCACGAAAATACGAGTTGGAAAATCTTCAAACATTCGTGCGGCGCCATGTTCCCCCTGCTCGGAAAGCTGATCGAGGCCGGCTTCGATATTTTCAACCCAGTACAGATCAACGCCCAGGACATGGACCCGGAAACACTGAAAAAACAGTTCGGGGAACAACTCGTTTTCTGGGGCGGAGGGATCGACACTCAGAAAGTGCTGCCATTCGGAACGCCCGATGACGTGAAACGTCACGTGCGGGAACAATGCCGCATTTTCGGAGAGAACGGAGGATTCGTGTTCAGTTCCGTGCACAATGTTCAGGCAAATGTCCCCATTAAAAACCTGGTGGCGATGATCGAGGAACTCAACGCCGTCAGAAATTTGTAGGATCATGAAAAAAGAAGGGAAAGGATACGTCGTTTTCATCTCTTTCGTCGCGGCATTGGGCGGGCTGCTCTTCGGCTACGACTGGGTCGTCATCGGTGGAGCAAAGCCGTTCTACGAGAGTTTTTTCGGAATCGGCTCTCATGCCGTCATGCAGGCATGGGCCATGAGCAGCGCACTGATAGGATGCCTCGTCGGGGCCTTGATCGCCGGGACATGCAGCGACCGGTACGGGCGCAAATGCATTTTCATTGCGGCGGCAGTCATCTTCATCGTCTCTTCTTTCGGCACAGGCGCTGCCGACCGGTTCTCCACATTCATCGTTTTCCGCATCATGGGCGGACTGGCTATCGGCATCGTCTCGAACCTTTCCCCGGTTTATATCGCGGAGGTGGCGCCTTCGGCGATCCGAGGGCGGCTTGTAGCCCTCAATCAGCTGACAATGGTGATCGGCATACTGGCCGCCCAGATCGTCAATGCCGCCGTCGCTGAACCGGTGCCGGCGGATGCAACCTCCGAGGCGATCGCTCTTTCGTGGAACGGCACGGTCGGCTGGCGCATCATGTTCTGGGTGATATGCTGCCCCGCCGCACTCTTTCTGTTATTGGCCTTCCGGATTCCGGAAAGCCCCCGATGGCTGCTTGGCAAAGGCCATGCTTCGAAAGCCATGCACGTTTTGGAGCGTATCGGCGGAGCCGAATATGCCCGGAACGAATACGAAGCCATCGCATCGGTCCCGAAAACAGAGGAATCCCGAAAAACATGGCGGGTTTTGCTAACCCCGTCCATGCGCCGGGTCCTGACCATCGGTATCGTACTGGCCGTATTCCAGCAGTGGTGCGGCATCAATATCATTTTCAACTACGCGCAGGAAATCTTCGCCGCCGCGGGATACGGCATCTCCCAGACGATGATGAATATCGTAGTGACCGGGATCACCAACGTGGTCTTCACGCTGGTCGCATTGTTCACCGTGGACCGGCTGGGGCGCCGGACCTTGCTGCTTTTGGGCGCTGCGGGCTTGTCGTGCGCCTACCTGATTCTGAGCCTGGCCTATTTCTACGGAGTCACGGGCTTTCCCATGCTGGCGATCGTCGTCGCCGCCATCGCCTGCTATTCCGTATCCCTGGCCCCCGTGATGTGGGTCGTGGTATCGGAAATATTCCCGACCGCCGTGCGGGGCGCAGCGATGGGAGTAGCGACCTTCGCGCTCTGGACGGCATGTTTCATCCTCACCTATACGTTCCCCATGCTCAATGCGGGACTCGGAGCCTCCGGAACATTCCTCCTGTACGGCATCATCTGTATCGCCGGTCTTCTGTTCATCATTCGGTGCGTGCCCGAAACCAAAGGGAAAACCCTGGAAGAAATAGAACGAGAACTTGTAAAATAAAACTCAAACCTATGAAAAAACGATTATTCGCACTCCTGTCCCTATTACCGCTGGCGCTTTCCGCCCAGCAGATAGATCTTTCAGGACACTGGGATTTCGCCATCGATTCGACCGATGTCGGCATCGCGCAAAAATGGTACAAGAAAACATTTGCGGAACAAGTGAAGCTCCCCGGCTCCATGACCACCAACGGCAAGGGAAACGACATTACGGTAGATACGAAATGGACGAGCTGGGTGGCCGATTCGTCGTGGTACCGCAAACCGCTTTACGAAAAATGGCGCCAGCCGGATAACGTAAAGGTGATTTTCTGGTTGCAGCCCGAAAAAGAGTATGTCGGACCTGCCTGGTACAAACGCACATTCACCGTATCCAAGGATATGGAGAAGCAGGAGCTGGTCCTCAACATGGAACGGGTGCATTGGGAAAGCACCGTGTGGCTGGACGGGAAAATGCTCGGAATGCAAAATTCCCTCAGCACGGCGCACCGTTACAACCTTGGGAATCTTCGCGCAGGCTCCCATACACTCTGCGTGCGGGTCGACAACCGCATCAAAGATATCAACGTCGGCATCAACGCACACAGCCTGGCCGACCACACGCAAACAAACTGGAACGGCATTGCAGGCGGACTCTACATCGAAGCGCGTCCGCAAGTAAACATATCGAACATCAGCGTCTACCCCGACAATGACCGCGGCGAAGCGCGTGTAACCGCCACCCTGCGCAACACGACCGGCCGCACGATAACCGGCAAGTTGAGTCTTGCTGCAGAATCCCGTTTCACGCCTGCACTGCAACGCCTCGCCTCGGTCGACAGAGAGGTATCTGTGGCGCCGGGAGAGCAGCGCATCGAGGTAACATACCCAATGGGCAAGGATTTTTACACATGGGACGAGCATCATCCGTATCTTTACGAAATGGCTGCCGCCTTCGACGGAGAAGGCATCGCCGACCGGCAGGTCACGACTTTCGGCATGCGGAAATTATCGACCCACGGTCGCCAGTTCGCCATCAACGACCGGACGATTTTCCTGCGCGGCACGCTCGACTGCGCCACATTCCCCCGCACGGGTTACCCGCCGACGGACATCGCCGAATGGCGCCGGATTTTCACCGTATGCAAAAACCACGGTCTGAACCACGTCCGGTTCCACTCCTGGTGCCCGCCCAAAGCAGCATTCGACGCCGCCGACCAAATAGGAGTCTACCTTCAGGTGGAAGGTGCGAGCTGGACCTCGATCGTAGGCGACGGAACTCCGTTCGACAAATGGATATACGAAGAGTCGGAGCGCATTATGAAAGAATACGGCAACCATCCGTCGTTCATTCTATACACCTATGGAAACGAACCGGGCGGCGCCAACATGAATGCATTCCTGGGCAACCTGATCACGCACTTGAAAAAGATCGATCCGCGCCACAAATACACGTCGGCCGCAGGCTGGCCCGCAATTCCGGAAAATGACTATAACAACGACATGTATCCGCGAATCAACGTCTGGTATGCAGGACTGAACAGCCATATCAACGCCAACCGGCCTTCGACCGATTATAACTGGTTCGAAATCATCGACAAATACGACCATCCCTATGTCGCCCACGAATCCGGAAACTGGTGCGTTTATCCCAACTTCAAGGAAATCGACAAATACGACGGCTGTGTCGTTCGGGCCAAAAACTTCGAGGTTTTCCAGGAAATGCTGGCGGACAACGGATTGTCGGATTTAGCGGAAACTTATCTGCAAGCCTCGGGACAGCTGCAAGCCCTTTGTTGGAAAGCCGAATTCGAAGCGGCTCTCCGCACTCCGGATTTTGCAGGACTCCAAATATTGAGTCTTTCCGATTTTCCCGGACAGGGCACGGCATTGGTGGGTGTTCTCGATGCCTTTTGGGAGGAAAAGGGATATATCGCTCCGGAGGAATTCAAGCGTTTTGCCGGAGAGACCGTTCCGCTGGCGCTTATGGAGAAATTGGTATGGAACAATAACGAGACTTTCAGAGCTTCCGTCGAAGCGGCTCACTTCGGCGCCGAACCGTTGACCGGCGTCGTTCCGTCCTGGACCCTATCGCGCCCCGACGGAGAAGTCATTGCTTTCGGAAATCTGCCCCGACAGGATGTCGCAATCGGGAATTGTCTGAAATTGGGCAATATCGAATACGATCTGAATGTATTTACCCGTCCGGAACAATTGAAACTGACCATAGATTTGGCAGGTCATCGCAATGACTGGGATATCTGGGTGTACCCGGCCGGCGGCTACGTCCTTCCCGACGGAGTTCGCATCAGCGACAAACTCGACGCACAAACCGCAGCGTTCCTGGAAGCCGGAGGCAGCGTGCTTTTCACGCCCCGCAAAGGCAACATTCGCCCCGAAGCCGGCGGAGAAGTGACGTTGGGAATGTCGACGATCTTCTGGAATACAGGTTGGACCGTTCATCAGCAGCCCCCTTACGCATTCGGCGTATTGGTCGATCCCGAGCATCCGGCCATGCAGCAATTCCCGACGGATTTCCACAGCAATTTCCAATGGTGGGACGCCATGATGAACGGAAATGCCGTCACACTGGACCTGCTGGACGAAAAGCTGACGCCGATCGTTCGCATCATCGACGACTGGTTCCAAAACTGGTCGTTGGGACTGGTTTTCGAAGCCCGGGTGGGTAAAGGCCGGATTCTCGTCTGCGGCGTCGATCTGCTGACCGACACCGAAAAACGCCCCGAAGCGACCCAGCTGATTCGTTCGCTGACCTCCTACATGGCCTCCGACAAGTTCGCACCGAATGTGGAACTCTCCGTGGATAAACTTCGATCAATCGTAAAATAAGGATTCAAGATGACACGGCGGGAAATCATTAAACTCGTTTTGGACGGCGGAAAACCGCCCTACGTCCCTTGGTCATTCAAATTTACCAAGGAGCCTCATGCCATGCTCTGCGAATACTTCGGGACGGATGATCTCGATCCGGTGCTGGGCAACCACATCCTCCAATTAGGAAGCGACATCGGATTCTTCGAGGAGATAGCTCCCGATCAGTGGCAGGATCTCTTCGGAGTCGTATGGGACAGAAGCATCGATAAGGACATCGGAGTCGTGGCAAACTGCGCCCTGCCGGAACCGACGCTCAAGGATTATGTTTTTCCGGACCCCTGCAACGACCGGTTCTTCGAAACGATCATACCGGAAACGACGCGCAAGCCGGATCTTTTCCGGGTCTTCCAAATCGGATTTTCGCTTTACGAACGAGCCTGGTCATTACGAGGCATCGAAAACCTGCTGATGGATTTTTATCTCCATCCTCAATTCGTCCATTCGTTGCTCGACGCCATCTGCGATTACAACATCGCTCAAGTCGACAAAGCGCTCACATTCGATATCGACGCCGTCTATTTCGGCGACGACTGGGGACAGCAGCGGGGGCTGATCATGGGATACGATATCTGGAAAGAGTTCCTTTATCCCCGTATCCGGCGGATGTATCAGCATGTACGCCAAGCCGGTAAATACGTAATGATCCACAGCTGCGGAGATGTGGGAGAGCTTTTCGACGACCTGATTGATTGCGGACTGAATTGTTTCAATCCGTTCCAGCCCGAAGTGATGGACGTCGATGCAATGCTCGCCAAATACCGGGGACGCCTCGCTTTTCATGGAGGATTGTCCATGCAGCGCACCTTGCCTTTCGGGTCACCCGAGGATGTGCGCCGGGAGTCGGAACACCTGTTAAACATCGGCGCTGAAGGCGGATACATTTTCTCGCCTTCCCATTCCGTCGAAAGCGACACTTCGCTCGAAAACATACTGACATTCATCGACGCCGCCAAAAACCAGGCAGGCTTCCGTTAAATATCCGAAACGACGGACTCCGTCACCCGTTCAGAACCTTGCAATCTGTTTGATTGCAAGGTTCTTCCATGAAAACGCAAAAGACCGTTTCAAACGACCGCATCGACCGGAGATCCCGCGTTATCCAGAAATGTTTTGCAGCTCCGCATGCCATTCGGTTTTGAACCCGTCCGGCTTTTTCGTATCTTTGCCCAATAGATACATTCGTATGGAAGAACACAATATCCTCATCCCCCTGCTGCTGACACTCGGCGCGGGCCTCGCCACGGGCATCGGCAGCGCGATCGCCTTCTTCGCCAAACGCACCAACAAACGGCTGCTTTCGTTCTCGCTGGGCCTCTCGGGCGGCGTGATGATCTACGTCTCGTTCGTCGAGCTGTTCCAGCAGGCAAACACGACCCTCTCGGCCGAATGGGGCGCACACACGGGCGTGATCGTCACCGTGGCGAGTTTCTTCGCGGGCATTCTGCTGATCGGCGTCATCGACCGGCTGGTCCCCTCGATCGAGAACCCCCACGAAGCACACAGAGTCGAGGAGATGGACCATCAGCCGCACAATCCCCGTCTGATGCGCATGGGCGTGATGACGGCGCTGGCCATCGGCATCCACAACTTCCCCGAAGGCATCGCCACCTTCACTTCGGCGGTGGACAACATGGCCCTCGGCGTAGCAATCGCCGTGGCCATCGCCATCCACAACATTCCCGAAGGCATCGCCGTCTCGATCCCGATCTACTACGCCACGGGCGACCGCCGAAAGGCTTTCCGCCTGTCGCTCCTCTCGGGCCTCGCCGAACCCGTCGGAGCCATATTGGCATGGCTGGTGCTGACGCCCTTCATGACCCCGACGCTGATGGGCTGCATCCTGGCCGGCGTGGCAGGCATCATGGTCTTCATCTCGATCGACGAACTGCTGCCCGCGGCCCGCGAATACGGCGAGGCGCACATCTCCATCTACGGCGTGGTGGCCGGCATGGCCCTGATGGCCGTGAGTCTGATCCTGCTGGCATGATCAAACAATTCAGAATTCACAATTCAAAATTCATAGTTTGGACATCTTACTCCTCATCATTGGCCTCGGGCTGATCCTCGCAGGCGCGAATTTCCTGACGGACGGCTCCGCGGCGTTGGCGCAGCGGTTCCGCGTGCCGGAATTCATCATCGGGCTCACAGTAGTCGCCGTCGGCACCTCGACGCCCGAACTGGTCGTGTCGGTGCTCTCGGCCATCGCAGGCAAAAGCGACGTGGCAATCGGCAACGTCGTGGGGTCGAACATCTTCAACGTCTTCGTCATCCTGGGCGTCTGCGCCCTGATCCGCCCCCTGCCGCTCACGGCGGGCAATATCCGCCGCGACATTCCGTTCGGAGTGATCGTATCGCTGTTGCTGCTGGCGCTGGCAGCGGACTCCTATGTCTTCAAAGGTGCGGCGGACCGCATCGGACGCATCGACGGCATCGTCATGCTCCTGCTCTACGGCGCGCTGATGTGGTACACGATCCGCACCACGAAACGGCCCGAGGCGACGGCCCCGGACGCCGGAGCGAAACCCGGAATGGCCGGATGGCTCATGGCCGCGATGATCGTCGGAGGCCTCGCCGGACTGATTTTCGGCGGCGAAATGTTCCTCCGCAGCGCCACGGAGATCGCCCGGCGGCTCGGAATCAGCGAATCGGTGATCGCCATCACGCTCGTGGCTGGCGGCACATCGCTGCCCGAGCTGGCCTCGTCGCTCGTGTCGCTGTTCAAGGGCAAGGCCGACATGGCGCTGGGCAACGTCATCGGATCGAACATCGCCAACATCCTGCTGATCCTGGGCTTGAGCGCGACGATCCATCCGCTCTCGATGGGCGGCATCACGGTCTGGGACCTGCTGATGGTCGTATTGAGTTCGGTGCTGCTGTTCCTCGCGGCCTTCACGTTCAAACGCCGGGCGATCGACCGTTGGGAGGGCGCGATCTTCCTGGCGATCTACGTCGCCTACATCGGGTATCTGATACGATAATCCGACCGCAAACCCACGGCTCACAGCCGTGTTTACAAATCTGGCCCCCTAAATCCCCGCCTCGGCGGGATTTAAAACGAGGAGTCGTCCGAACCGGCCTGCATCAGGTAACGGTCGACGAGCCGCGGCACGGCATAGTCGCCCAGCGAGTCGGCCGGGACGGCCATAGCAGCGGCGGCAGGAGTGAATGCAGGCGTTTCGATGCGGTGAACGACCGCATGAAGCCGCTGGTGAGACAGCTGGTGCCGGGGCAGGGAAACGCTGCGCACCAGATGCCACGGACCGTCGCCCAGCAGGCGGCGGAACTGCGGCAGAGCCGCGAGGTCCGGGAATTCAACGGGAGCATCGGTCTCGATCAGCGGAAACTCGTAAAGTCCCTGCCAGATGTCGCGCCCCTCGCGGCGGTGCAGCAGGACCCGGTCGCCCGAGGCGACGTGCAGGTAATTGAACCAGCGGTCGCGGACCCGGGTTTTACCTCGTTTCACGGGACGGTCGGCGACGGTTCCGGCAGCGAGGGCCAGACAGCTCTCCGACAGCGGACATGCTTCGCAGCGGGGCGACGCGGGCGTACACTGAATCGCTCCGAAGTCCATGATCGCCTGGTTGTAGCGGCCCGGATGCGCGGCGTCGAGCTGCGACTGCGCCAAGCAGGCGAAAGCCCGTTTTCCGGCCGTGGCGTCGATCGGTTCGGCGAGGTCGAAGAGCCGCGAGAGCACCCGGTAGACATTGCCGTCGACGACGGCGCACGGAGCGTCGTAAGCCGCCGAGCAGATGGCCGCCGCGGTATAGTCGCCCACGCCGCGCAGCGAACGCACGTCGTCCAACGAGCGGGGAAACACCCCTCCGAAACGCTCTACGACCTCACGGGCGGCGGCCCGGAGGTTGCGGGCGCGGCTGTAATAGCCCAGCCCCTGCCAGAGTTTCAGCACCTCGTCCTCGGGCGCGGCGGCGAGCGACGCAACGTCGGGAAAACGCTCCGTGAAACGGAGGTAGTACTCCATCCCCTGCGCCACGCGGGTCTGCTGGAGGATCACTTCCGAGAGCCAGATCCGGTAGGGATCGCGCGTACGGCGCCACGGCAGGTCACGACCCTCGCGGGCGTACCAGTCGAGCAGTATTTCGGCAATGCGGTTCATAACGGAAGACAAAAATACGACTTCGGAATCAAATTTGAAGCATTCAGACCCAATTAAAACGAGATGCATATGGAAAGGAAGCACACTTTGATAGACAACGCCGCCGAAAAGCGTTACGAACTCGACCTCGGAGACGGCATGGCCCTGGCCGAATACGTTTTGGGACACGGACTTATCGTACTGACGCACACCGAAGTGCCCCCGAAGTACGAAGGTCGGGGCATCGGCAAGGAGCTGGTGCAGGGCGTGCTGGAGGACATCCGCAGAAAGAAGCTCAAGGTCGTCCCCCAATGCCCGTTCGTCGCGACCTATATCCGCCGCCACCCCGAATGGATGGACTTGGCGCTGACCGCCGAAAACAAGTAGGCCCGGGCAGGTTCGGCCCCCCACAACCGCCTGCCCGCAGGGAGCGTCCCGCCGCGAAACCGGACTCTTTTCGAAGGGTCCGGTTCTGCCTCCTCCCGACAGGCATCTTCCCGCTCAATAAATATAGGTATTCGCTTTTTCCGAAAAATTTCCGGCTCGAAATTTGGTTTATTTTATAAACTACTTTATATTTGTAATGGATTTACAAACCGAGCAGCCGCTCACAACCGGAAAAAGCCATGGAAATCACTCCCGCCCGCACCGACAAACGCCGCCTTTTCGCGCGCTGGTTCATCCGCCGCCTGACCACCTGCGTCGTGGTCTGCGCCTTTCTCACCTTCGTCAACTGGCAAACCTCGCCCCACTACTGGTGGGTGCTGTGGGTCATCGCCGGATGGGGGCTGAACATCGCCCTGTCGCTCGTCTGGTATCTGTTCGACTGCGACGACGAATGCAATTACCGCAACCGCTGAAAAAAACGAAACGATGGACAACAAAAACTTCAACGCCGACCAAAGCATCGAACTCATCCAGCGCATGATCCGCGACACGCGCCGCAACCTTTCGTCGGGCAGCAGCAACCTCTTCATCCTATGGGGATACCTGCTCGCCGCAACCGCCGTCGGGATTTTCTTCCTGCTCACCTTCACCGACAGCCGCGCCTGGCAATGGCTGTGGCTGCCCGCGCTGGCCGCCGGATGGGCCGCTACGTGGTGGTACAACCGCCGCCGTGCTACGCAGGTCAAAAGTTACACCGACCGCCTGCTGGAACAGATATGGGGATGCGTCGCAGTAGTCGTGCTGGTCTCAACCCTCATAATCTGCCTGGAATTCGTGTGGCCGGTCGATCCCCTGTTCCCTGCCCTGCTACTGATCTGCACCGGACTCTATATTTCGGGAACCGTAATCGGCAACAAGTATATGCGCATTGCATCTGCCTTCCTGCTGCCGATCAGTATCGGCATTATCCGAAACACTTGGTTCAACCATCCCAATCCCGACGGCAACCTGATTCTGTTCGCCGTGGCGGTCCTCGTCGGGCTCGCAGGTTCGGGATACGCACTCAAACGACAAGTAAAACGCGACGCCGAAGAGGCTTCGGAAAACCGATAACACGATGGAAGACCGTAAACTCGAAGCCGCCGAAAGCCTGGCGCTGATCGGCCGCATGATCGAAAACACCCGCAGCCGCATGGTCCGCAACTCGGGCCGTCCGCTGCTGGCATGGGGCTACGCCACCGTACTGACGACGCTCGCCGTCTGGGGCGCAGTCCTCTATTTCCAAGACCCGCGCTGGAACTACCTCTGGCTGATGCTGCCCCTGCTGGGCTGGCTGCTGATGTGGATTTCGCGCGAGAAGAAGCCCGAAGGCGAGGTGCGCACGTTCGTCGACCGCGTGATCGGGAACGTCTGGACGGTAATGGGTCTTTCGGCGTGGTTCGTCAGCATGCTGGCGCTCTTCACGCCCATGCGCCTGCCGATACTCTTCATCATTCTGCTCATCATGGGCATGGGAACCACCGTGACGGGGCTGATCATCCGCTTCACGCCCACCGCCGTCGGGGGCGTCGCGGCCATCATCCTCGCTCCGTTCACGCTGATCGCCGGCGACATGTGGCAGCCGCTGCTTTTCATCGCCGGATTCGTGGTGATGATGATCGTTCCGGGGCATATCCTCAACTACAAGTCGAACCACCCTGCCCGATAACGCGATGTTCAAAGAGCTGAATCCCCTGTTGCACTCCGAATTGAGGCTGGCCGTCGTTTCGATCCTCATCGGGGTCGAAAGCGCCGACTTCGTCTTCATCCGGCAGCAGACCGGAGCCACCGCCGGGAATCTCTCGGTGCAGCTGGACAAACTCGCAAAAGCCGGTTACATCGAAGTCGAGAAGACCTTCCGCGGCAAGATTCCCTGCACGGTGTGCCGCATCACCGACGCCGGGCGCGACGCCTTCGCCGAATACGTCGAGGCGCTGCAATCGTATATCAAGAGATAAATATGGCTATACACAGGGGTTATTCGTCGCGTTTCGCGGCGGGAAGTGTTCCGCATTATCGCTTGCAGCGGAAGAAGAACGGCATGAAGGCGAAGCGTTAAAAAACGGGGCCGGTTTGCTTGCAAACCCGCGTCAGGCGCCCGTTTTAGCACAGCCAAATGTCGTTCCCGCGAAAGCGACATGCGGATGGTTTTGCGCCGCTTTTGCCATCAAAAGCGGCAAACAATCGCGGCAAAGACGCGGTACATTGGCAACTTTTGCCACCAAAAGTTGCCAATATCCCGCACGGAAGTGCAAATCAGATCGTACAGAAGAACGTCACCAGAAACGGGACGCTGAAATCGAGCGCACAGCCGTGGAAGATCGAAACCACGGCATAGGGCCGCCCGGCGGCCTGCGTGATGACGGGCAGCGTGGTGTCGAAGGTCGTCGCGCCGCCGATCGACACGGCGGCCAGAGGTCCGCACCAGCGCGCCACGAGCGGCGCGGCCAGCAGGGTGAAGATTTCACGCATGACGTTGCACAGCAGGGCGATCGTCGCCAGCTCCGGTCCCCGGAGGTCGGCGATGAAGATGCTCGAAAGCGAATAGTAGCCGAATCCCGCGCCCACGGCCAGCGAGTCGGTCAGCGACCAGCCGCCGAGCAGCGGCGCGGCGAGGGCCGCACCGGCCAGCGTGCCTACGGCCGTGGCGACGGGCAGCAGCGCCAGCCGCGGATCGAGCCGCCGGACCCGCTCCGCAAGGGTGCGGTCGTTGCCCAGCGTCACGCCGACGCAGAACATCAGCGCGTAGAGCACATAGGCGCTCATACGCGAACCGGTCATGTCGAGCGGCGCGAAAAGCCCCGCGACGCACCCCGCGACGAAAAAGGCGACGATCACCAGACTCCCTTTCAGGGCCGTCCACGCGGAAACGGGAGCTTCGTCCGCATCTCCGCCTTCGTCCGCAGACACGGCGCGGCCGCGAATGCGCCGCCACAGCAACCACGCAGCGAAGACGCTCCCCGCAACGGACAGCGCGAAGATCGCAAAGGCGGCCGCCCCGAGCGTCGCCAGAGAGCCGACGACCGCCGGATCGGAACCGACCTCGACGCCCAGCAGGAACAACAGCGCCCAGATAATGAAGGTGATGAGACGTTGTACGAAGGCGAGGCGCCAGCCGACAAGCAGGCGCCCCGTCACAATGCCTCCGATGATGACGGCGAATATTGCAAGCATTCCGATTACTCCTTTTTCGACGTGAGTTTCTCGATCTGCCGCTCGGCCTCTGCTTCGAGGTTGGCAGCCTGCTTCTCGGCCTCCTGCACCAGCTTATCCCCGCCCTTCTCGGCGGCGATCTTGGCCAAAGCCCCCTTCGAAGCCGCGGCTTCGACGAGTTTCGCGCGCTGTTCCTGCGCGGCGGCGATGAGTTTCTCGCCGGCGCGCTTCGCCTCGGCGCGGAGGTTTTCAGCCTGTTTGGCGATCTCTTCCGAGAGCGACTCGCTGCCCGTGAGTTTCTGTATCTGCTCGTCGACGACGTTTTTCACGGCCTCCTCGGCGGCCTCCCTGATCCCGAGGGTGATCTTCGGCGAGGAGAACGTGCCGCCGATGTTCACGCCGACCGACTGGAGCGTCTTCCCGCCCGGAACGGCCACCTTTGCCTTGTAGTCGATGGTCTGGTCAAGCCCCGTCGAACCCGCGAGGTTGATGTTCACGCCGCCCATCTTCAGATCGAAGGGCTGCGTGGTGATGCGCCCGTCCTTAATGGAGAAACGAATGGCGACATCCCGGGCCTCGATTTTCCGCAGGTCGTCGTTGCCCAGCGCCTTGGCCAGGGCATCGAACGCCTCGATATTCTGCACGTGGATATTGGCCGACTTGATCTCGCCCGCAGCGTTGAGCGACCGCAGGTCGGGAGACATGGCGGCGTCGAGCGACGTGCCGAGGTCGAGCGACAGCGAATAGTCGCCGCCCGTCTTGGCGAAGATCGGCACGAGTTGCTGCACCATCTCCAGCTCCTCGAAGGTCTTCCGGAACGAAGCGCCCGAAACGGCGGCATCGAGTTTCAGGACCGGACGCGCCGGATCGGCGGCCGTCGAGTAGCTGCCCGAAGCGGTGGCCCTGCCGCCGAAGACGCCCATCGCGAGCCGTTCGAGCGACAGCGCGCCGCCGGCAACGCGCATCTCGCCCGAGATGTCGCCGATCGTCATCTTTTCGAAAAACACCTTTCGCAGATCGGTGTTGAGCGAGAGGTTCAGGTTGCGCGGGACCTCGATGGCCCGCACCGGTTCCGCCGGAGCCTCTTCGTCCGCGGCCCCGCCTTCCGCCGAGGGCATGGCGTCCATGATCTCGTTCAGGTCGAGCAGCTCCGATTTCACGTAGAGGCGCCCCGAAAGCACGTCGTCCCGCAGCAGGTAACCGATGTAACCGGTCAGCTGGCCGTTGGCCGAAAGGTCGCTCCTGCCGACCGTCAGGCCGAACTCCCCGAGCGTCATCGCGGCGGGCGTGACGGTGGCCGCAGCGCGGCGGATACGGACCGCCGGGAGGTTGGGAAGCGTCAGCCCCACCCCTTCGACGACGAAGGTTCCCTGCGCGCCCAACCGTTCGTAGCGGTTCTTCTCGATGTCGGACATGCGGCCCGAAAGTTTCAGGTCCGCAGTGATCAGACCGCCCAGGTCGACACCCTTTTCCAGCGGATAGACCTCCTTCACGGCTCCCAGGTCGACCCGTCCGTCGGCCGAAGCCCGGAAAACGGGGTCGCTGACGAGATTCGTGGCGTAGAAGGTCGCCGCAACGGAATTTCCGGCCATCCGAAGCCCGAATTTCGAGAGATCCACGACCGTCTTGTCCATCACCGATCCGGGGTTCGAGACCCTGGCGGCGATATTGATGTCCGTCACGGCCTTGGGCAGCGAGGAGTACTGGAAACTGCCGTTGCGGACCTCGGTTTTCAGCTCGAAGGCCGGAAGCGCCGGGCCGCGCATTTCGCCCCGGGCCCAGAGTTCCATCGACAGTTCACCGCCCGCCGTGAGGTTCTTGAACTCACGGGTGTAGAAGGCCGGGATCAGCGACAGAACGTCCTTGAACTGCACCTTGTCGCAGCCGGCCTTGAGGTCCATGGCCACGGCGTCGCCGTCCAGTTCGACCCAGCCGTCGAGACCGACCGAAATGGCGTTCAGGCGCAGCGTATTGCGCGAGAAGGTGAAGCGGTTGTTCGCAAGGTCGGCGTCGATCACGGCGACAAGCTCCGCCTCGGCGTCGCTCAACAGCGGAATGCCGCCCGACACGAAACGCATGGCGGCGGCCGTCAGCCGCAGGTCGAGGTCGGTGCGGTCGGCCGACATGTTGCCCCGAAGACGCAGCGAGAGGGGCGCGGTCGAGAACCGCATGTTCGTCGAATCGTCCTCGTAGCGGATCGCCGCGTCGGAAATGCGGAAGTCGCGGACCGAAAGCCGGAACGACGACGGCGCGGGCTCCCCTGCGGGAGCCTCCTCCGCGGGAGCCTCCGCGGGTTTCATCACGTCCCAGCTGACGGCTCCGTCGGCGAGTTTGTGCGCATGCACCGCCGGCGAGGCGAGGATGACCTTCGTCACCTCGAATCCGCTGTCGCCGAAAAGCGACATCAGATTGACGACCACAGAAATACGCCGTGCGGCGACGATCGTGTCGCCTTCGAAACGGTCGACGCCCACCAGCGTCAGCCCCTTCAGTTCCACCGAAGCGTTGGGGAAATGGCGCAGCAGGCTGATGTCGAGTTTCTCGAAATCCAGCCGGGCGGCGAGCATGGCATTGGCCTCGCGCTTCACGATGTCGGCGATCTTGCCCCGGAGCGCGGCCGGCGCGATCAGGGCGATAGCCAGGATAACGACCACGGCTATAACCGCGATCTTCACGATTTTTTTCATTCCGTATCTGTTTTACAGGCAAAAACCGTGGTTTCCGCCTCCTTGAATCCCATTTTTGCGTACAGTCTGCGCGCAGCCCCGCGCGAAGGGTTGGAGGTGAGCATCACCTTCCCGGCGCCGACCGCGGCGGCATGCGCCTGCGCCGCGCGCACGAGCGCCTCGCCCGCCCCGAATCCCCGGGCCGCGGCGTCGACCACCACATCCTCGATCCACGCCTTGCGCCCCGACGGCACGTCGTACCACACCAGGGTCAGCGCCCCGACGACAGCGCCGCCGGACTCCGCGGTGAAAAGCGCCGCCGAAGGGTTCGCCGCCACTGCCCGCAGCCGCTCCCCGGAAGGGGCCTCCAGCCGCGGCGAAAGCTGCGGCATCAGCCGCCCGAACGCTTCGAGCAGCGAATCGGTGACCTCGGTCACCTGTCGCACCTCAAGTTTCATTTCAGCACAAAGATAACCTTTTTAACGGAAACGTTGCGGCAGTCTGCGGAAAAAAGCGTACTTTTACCCCGCAACGGCCCGCGCCCTGAAACGGCGCACAAAATAGCCGCGATTTGCAAAATAATATTATCTTTGTAATTCCAAAAGATACGACATCCGCCATGCGCAAACTGGTAATCATTCCGACCTATAACGAAAAAGAGAACATTTCGGCGATGATCGACAAGGTCTTCTCGCTGCCCGAACCCTTCGAGATGCTCGTCATCGACGACGGTTCGCCCGACGGCACGGCCGCGATCGTCAAGGAGCGCCGGAAGGAGTTCCCAGAGAGGCTCCACCTCATGGAACGGGCCGGGAAACTGGGCCTGGGCACGGCCTACCTCGCGGGATTCCGCTGGGGACTGGAGAACGGCTTCGACTACATCTGCGAGATGGACTGCGACTTTTCGCACAACCCCGACGATCTGGTGCGCCTCTACCGCGCCGCCGCCGAGGGCAACGACGTGGTGGTCGGTTCGCGCTACGTGCAGGGCGTCAACGTGGTCAACTGGCCCATGTCGCGTCTCCTGATGTCCTACTTCGCCTCGATGTACGTGCGTATCGTCACGCGCATGCCGCTGCGCGACGCCACCGCCGGATTCGTCTGCTACTCGCGCCGGGCGCTGGAGACGATCGACCTCGACGCCGTCCGCATGAAGGGCTACGGGTTCCAGATCGAGATGAAATACTCGGCCTGGCGGCTGGGAATGCGGCTCAAGGAGGTGTCGATCATCTTCGTCGAACGCCGCGAGGGAACGTCGAAGATGTCGGGAGGAATCTTCGGGGAGGCGTTCTTCGGGGTGCTGAAACTCCCCTTCCGCCGTATCCGCAAACGCAAATGATGCGGGACCGGAAAGACAGCCCGGTCAGAAGGTGAAGAAATAATTCATAAAGAAATTCCAGAACGTCACCACGCCGATGGCAAAGAGTTTCGCCAGGTAGAAATTCAGGCGGAAACGGCCGTGCAGGACGTAGATGGTGGCGTTGTTGATCACCAGCCCGACAGCCGCGATGCCCAGGAACCGAAGGTACTGGCCCGTGATGTCGGGATTTTCGTTCTGGAACGTCCAGATGCGGTTGAGAATGTAGTTCGAAGTCGAGGCGCAGAGGAATCCCAGCGAATTGGCCACATATTTGTTCAGCTTCAGCCACTCCTTGCAGAGATAGGTGACGCCGAAATCGACGAAGACGCCCGAGCCGCCGACGACGCAGAATTTGAAAAACTGTTCTATCATAAATTTCCGACCTCCGTCGGGACGGATTTTCCGTTAAACCAATTCGTATAACCCTCCCGGCGCAGCGCGAACCCCACGTCGAAAGTCTCGCCGGCCAGCTGCGGCAGAACGGTGAAGGTCACCCCGCGCGTCAGTTCGCTGTCGGCCGGAATCGTGAAGGTCTCGCCGGTGGGGAACTCGTCGACCCGGAAACGCCCGTGTTTCCACAGCATCACCAGCTGCGTGTCGTCCGCACCCACGCGGATCGCATAGGGATAGGGATTCGTGATGCGCAGTTCGAGGCGCAGCGTCTCGCCCGCGGCCACCCGCCCGGGCAGGCCCGTAAAGGCGATGTCCACCAGCCGCACGGGGTGGAAAGCCGGATCGACGAACCAGGTGAAACTCCGGCCGTTGGCCATCGTGAGGGTCCGCACCTGCCGGGTGCTGTCCGAGACGGTCCCGTCCGGGCATTCGACGAGCACTTCGCGGCCGATGAACTGCGAATCGTCGTCGCGGAACTGCCACTGATGCGTACGGTAACGGATATTGGGCTGGCAGTAGGCCTCGCCGCCCGTATAGAACGCATATTTGGCCGCAACGGCGTAACCGTAGCGGAAAACCACCGGACGGCCGTCGGCCTCGGCGGCGATGGCGGCGTAGCTCTCCGGATTATTGAACACCTCGAAACGGATGCCCAGCGGGTTGAAGATCATCACCAGCCGCACCAGGACGATCAGTCCGACGGTCACGCCCCCGGCCCGCATCACGTAACGGCGCGTGCGGGGATGCCGCCGCGCATAGGCGAACAACACGTAGACCAGTCCGAAGCAGGAGACGATCACCCACTGGGGCTGGACGTAACCGCGCAGCGACGAGAGCACGAAGAAGACGATGAAGGCCACGGGCAGGAGCTTCAGCGCCCGCCCGACGGGGGTCTGCGGCTTCACCTTCCGCCATGCCTGCACGTAGAGCGGCACGAAGAAGGGGTTGAAGACCACCAGCATGTTGGCCAGGAATTCGACGACGTAGCCGGGCCTGAAGACCGAGTTGCGGCCCGAAAGATGGTAGGCGAACGACGCCCAGTCGTGCTCGTACTGCCACACGAGGTGCGGAACGAGCAGCAGCAACGCCACCGCGCCGCTTGAATACAGGGCAGGGCGCAGCAGCTGCCGCGGGTTGGCGGCCAGCGCGAAAAGAACCACCAGCGCGCCGTGGTATTTGCTGTAAGCCATCAGCGCCATGGCAATACCCATCCACAACCACGCCCGGCGGCGGTTTTCGGAAAACCATTTGAAAGTCAGCAGAAACAACGCCGTGGTGAACATCAGCGGCCCGTCGGGCACGGCGATGAAGCCGTAGAGCTGGAGCATCAGCGTCGCGGCCGACACCACGACGAACAGCGCGGCGTCGCGGCGGCCGGCATCCGCCGGGCGAATCAGACGCCACAGAATCCAGAGGTAGAGGGGTTGCAGCACGGTGAAGAAAAACCGCACGCCCAGCTCCCCGCCGAAGAGACGCTCTCCGGCCCAGACCAGCAGCGCCGTCACGGGCGGATGGTCGAAATACCCCCATGCGAGCCGTTCGGCGAACATATGGTAGTAGGCCTCGTCGTTGGCAAGCTCCGTAAAGCCGGCCTGCACGAGGTTTGCGATCCACCACACCCCAAGCCACAGAAGGACCAGCCTGTCGGCCCCCAGCGAGGCGTATGACTTTTTGAAAGATGCTTCCATACCGGGAAGCAAAGGTAGAAAAATTTATCCGTTCCGCCTAAAAAAGCCCCGCTTTGTCCCCGAAACCATCCGGCAGCCCCGCAGCGAGGGGGCGGACAGCGGCGCAGGCCGGCCGCAAAATCACGCGCCGGGCAAATTTTTCAGGCCCGGAGACGGGCCGTTTGGAGGAAATGAACTATTTTTGCAGCCGTTATGAAAACCAGACAAGAACTGACCGAAATCCTCGATTTCATTGCGGACTACGCGACCTACCTGCTCGCATCCGGCGTCCACACCTCGCGTGTGATCCGCAATTCGCAGCGTATCGGACAGTCGCAGGGAGTCGACATTCAGCTGTCGAGTTTCCAGAAAAGCACGATCCTCACGGTCCGCGACGACGCGACGGGCGAAGCCGTCACCCGCGTGGTGAAGATTCCCGCCCTGCCGATCAGTTTCGAACGCAACTCCGACCTGAGCGCCCTGAGCTGGGACGCCCTCGACGACCGGCTCCCCCTGGACGAAATCCGCCGGCGCTACGGGGAGCTGATCGACAAACCGCGCATCGACCCGATCTTCGTGCTGGTGACCGTCGGACTGGCCAACGCCTCGTTCTGCCGTCTTTTCGGCGGCGACTGGACGGCCGCGGGCATCGTCTTCACCGCCACGCTCGTGGGGTTCGCCGCCCGGCAGCGGATGCAGGCGCACGGCGTCAACCACTTCCTGATCTTCATCATCTCGGCCTTCATGGCCTCGCTGTGCGCCTCGGCGGCCCTGCGCTTCGACTGCACGGCGGAGACGGCCCTCGCCACGAGCGTACTGTACCTCGTGCCGGGCGTGCCGCTGATCAACGGCGTGATCGACATCGTCGAAGGCCACATCCTGATCGGGTTCAGCCGGCTGATCAACGCCCTGCTGCTGATCATCTGCATCGCCATCGGGCTTTCGGCGACTTTGCTAATGGTTAAAAACAGCCTGCTATGATCGCTGCGGACATTCTTCTCGACGGGTTTTTCGCGGCCGTGGCGGCCGTCGGCTTCGGCGCCGTCTCCGATCCCCCGATGCGCACCTTCCCGCGCATCGCCCTGCTGGCCGCCGTGGGACACGCCCTGCGGTTCTGCCTGATGAACTGCGCCGGCATGGACATCGCCACGGCGTCGCTCTGCGCCGCAACGGCCATCGGCTTCGGAAGCCTCTGGCTGGGCAAGGCCATCCGCTGCCCGATGACGGCGCTTTACATCCCGGCGCTGCTGCCGATGGTTCCGGGCATCTACGCCTACAAGACGGTCTTCTCGCTCATCATGTTCCTCCAGTCGCTCAACGACCCGGGCCAGGGCATGCAGTACATGCAGCTGTTCTTCCTCAACGCCACCGTGTCGTTGAGCGTCATCGCCCTGCTGGCCGCCGGAGCCACGCTGCCGATCTTCGTCTTCAACCGCCGGGCGTTCTCGCTCACGCGGCGCAGAAAAAACGAGAAATAAACCTTCCGCATGGAGACTTTCTGGAATACCATCGCTTCCTACAACGCCGCGACATGGCCCGCACAGCTCGCGCTGACGCTGGCGGCCGTCGTCCTGACCCTGCTGCTCTACTTCCGCCCCTCGCCCGCCGTGCGGATCGCGATGAAGGTGTTCATGGCGCTCCTGAACTTCTGGATCGCCGGGGTCTATTACCTCGTCTGCTGCAAGCCGCGCGAACACCACGACCTGCTGGCGCTGTTCTGGGCCATCATGGGGTGCATCTGGGTCTACGACCTGGCGGTCGGGCACGCCTCGCTGCAACGCACGGGCAACCACAAGGCGTTCGCTGCGCTGCTGTTCGCCATGCCGCTCGTCTACCCGCTGTTCTCGCTCCTGCTGGGCCGCACCTTCCCGATGATCACCTCGCCGGTGATGCCCTGCTCGGTGGCGGTCTTCACGATCGGGCTGATGCTGGCCTTTTCGGAGAGAGTCAACATCGTGCTGGCGATGTTCCTCTGCCACTGGGCGCTGATCGGACTTTCGAAGGTCTACTTCTTCGGCATTCCGGAGGATTACCTGCTGGCGTGCAGCATCGTCCCGGCGCTGTACCTCTTCTTCCGCGAATACATCCGCGACAACGCCGGGCGGCCCACGAAACCCTCGCCGCGGGTGCTCAACGCGCTGCTCGCGGTGATGTGCCTGATCATCGGGTGCTTCTTCGCCTTCACGCTGCTGCACCAGCTCAACCTCTTCACCGACTGCTGACACGCCGCACACACGCAAAAAAAAGCGCCCGGCCAACCGGACGCTTCTTTTTTTTGCGGCAGACACCGCCTATTCGTTGCGGCGCAGGTCCCACTTGTTGTTGGCGCCGATGACGGCCTCCACCAGATCGTCGCCGTAAACCGCCATGTTCGAATAGGTCTGGCCGTAGGTCATCGTGGCGTTCGAAGCCCCCGCGAAATCCATCAGCACGATGCCGGCGTTTCCGCGGAAATCGGGCCGGTTCAGCTTGTCCGCCGTATAGCGGTTGTAGCGGTTGGCGCAATAGTCATAGTCGCCCAAAGCCCCGAGGATGCCAAGCCCCGTCACGCTGCAATGGTCTCTGTCATAGCAGCTCACGTAGTTCATGCACCAGCGCGCGACGTCCGTCGCATTGTAGGTGTAGGCGATGCACTCGTCGATGGCCGCATACTTGCTCACGCCGTCCGAAGCCCCGTTCTTGATGTTGTAGAGGTCGTTGACCTTGATCGGAGCCGCCTCGCCGGTGTTGCCGTGGAGCGTGGTCTCGAAGACCACCTTATCGTTCGTCCAGTTCAGATAGGCCCCGAGATACTCCCCGCCATTGTCCGATTTATAATCCTCGCGGATGACGAACAGGATCTTGCCCCGGGCGTCGGCGAGCGTCATCCGCGGCGTGAAGTCGGCGATACGGCCGTTGCAACGGGACTTGATGTAGCTCACGACACTCTTGTTCCACCCTCTTTTATTGGCGTTGGTGGAGGTGTTCTCATATTTCATATGCACGAGCAGCGTCTCGCCCGGATGCTCCTCCAGGAAACGCACGAAGCGGTCGAGCACCTGCGAAAGCAGGAAGGGCGACAGCTCCTGCCGACCGGACGTGCCCGGCGTATAGCCGCCGCGGGCCGGATCGCCCAGCACGGAGATGCCGTGATGAATCGGAAGGTCCTTTACGGAAGCCGAAGACGCGCAGGGACGCAGGTCGAACATGCGGACGCCCGCCGCCAGCTGCTCCTCGATCGAAAGTTCCTGCGCCTTGGTGACTTTCGTTGTGTTGGTGTTGCCTAACCAGGAAAGCAGCCATTTGAAATGGTATCTCTCTTGCGGCATACCGCTCTTATATTCGTAGTGCGAGCCGTAGATCGCGCAGGCGTCGTGCGATCCGGGAATGGAGATCTGCGAGAGGAAAGCGTTATCGGGCAGGTATTTCATCCAGTCGGACCGGTCCGAGGCAATGTGCTGGGCCTGGGCCGGCATGTCGCCGACCGAGAACGAATAGCGGTGTCCGGCCCGGAGCGTCGCCGGCGTGGTGTAGCTGTAAGTCCGCCCTTGGGTCGTAACGGCCGTCAGCGTCAGGCCGCGGATGTCCTGCGGCAGCATAAAGGCCGTCACCACGATTTTCGAGCCGGCATTGATCCGGATATAGGGCGCATCGCCCGTCGTCAGATGGAGCGCCAGCACGTTGGAACGCCTGTCGGGATCGACCGTGCTGACGTTGGCGGCGATGTCGTGGGTAAACTGTCCGGCCACGGCGTCGTTCGCGCTCGAAAGGACGAGTTTCTGCACCTCGACCGTCTCGGAAAATCCCACCGACACGGCTACCGTGGTCATCAGCGGACGGAATGCAAACGAAACCACCTCGCCTTGGGCCACATCCTCGGCGCAGGCCGACATGCAGGCATACTGCATGTTGCACTCCCCGTTGTTGCAGGTCTGGACGGCAGGGACCGCCGCCACGACGATCGAACCGGCATTGGCCCGGATCGCCCCGGAGGGATAGAAGGCGTAAAAATCGTGCAGCCCTTCGCCCCAGACCATCCCGGTATCGCTCAAATCGGCCTCGCTTTCGGTCGCCCCGGAGACGCGGACCTCGACCGTCGCCCGCTGCGGAGCCGTCTGCGGAGAGATGACCTCCACCCGATCGCCGCTGCGCCAGTAGATCGGCCAGGAGCCGTTCGTCAGCGGGCCGTATGCCGTACGGGTTTCAGCCTCCGGCGACTCGTCGCCGTCGTCGATCGAAAGGCGGCAAACGACGGGATTTCCCGCCGCTGCCGGTTCTTCGGGGCGGGTCCATGCCGTCGTTCCGGCATCGTCCTCCCCGCATCCCGTCAGCAGAAGCGCCAGCAGCGACAAGCGGAAAACAGAACTGTATTTCATATTTTTTGATTTTCAATAAGTTAAATCCCCGTTATCCGAATAGTCCTCCGAAGTCGGACCCAACTCACCCCCGTCGGGCTGCGAGATTGCAAACCCGGCTTCCACCGCAACTGCGAAGACCTCCAGTTCCGGTTTTGTATAAACTGCTTTCATACTGGATATGGTTATATATAAATCGGGACGGCTGTTGCATCCGTCCCGATCGTATGTATTTTGCCGTGCCGAGATCTATTCGACCGTATAGGTAAAGTCGGCGAGTTCCAAATGATAGGAGGAACCGCAGTTAGTGGAAAGCTTCATCATAATCCGTTGTCCGTTCGCAACCGTAAAGGTATGGGTCCGGGATACGGAACCGCTGTATCTCCACGGACACGTTCCTGTCTGGCTCGACTGAATATTGTCAAAACTCCGGAGGAAGTTCTCCGAAATATCAGCGCCATTGTTTGTCACGCCGATTCGGTATTCAACCGGGTTAGCAATAATCGTATTGGTCGCCGCCGTAAAAGACACCGTCACGGTCTTGGTTCCGTCGCACTGAATCGGAGGCGTTACAAACGCACCGTTTTGTGCACTGTTAGCGATGGTAGCCTGCAACTGGATACGATTTCTGTTCTTGAGTACGTCACCGTTGGCAGCGTCCTTGTCGCTCTTGATCTCGGAGCGGAGGAGATACCAGCCATCAAAAATACTTTCCGGATCATACTGCGGTTCTACCTGGAAGAATCCGTTATCCCCATAGGTGCCCGTACCGTACTTCGAGTTTACGCCATCGGGAACCGTAAGCATAAAGCGTTTCGTTCGGCAGGGAACATTCATCGTATAGTGGGTATTGCGCTTCAGACCGGCCAGCTGGAACGATTTGTCCGAATAGGTCATGCCGTCGGTGGTCGTAACATGTACGCTCATTTTCGAAGCGACGCCGACGGGCAGCAGGCCCACGGTGAACTCCTTCCGGTCGGTCTCCACGGTGAGCGAGTTGGTCAGGGCCGAAGCGGAGAAAGTTCCGTCGGCATTGACCGTACCGGCCGTCGGCAGCACGTTGTCGTCGGTGGTGAAGGTGACGTATTTCGGGGTCTCGTTGGCGCCCAGAGCGAGCTTCATCCCGATACGGGCCATCAGCGGTCTGAAAGTCAGCGCAATGGGCAGGACCGTCGTTGTCTCGTCGACCACGAACGGGGTCTCGTACACGGTCGAGAACATAAAGTCGTAGGCGGCCAGATCCGTCGAGCAGTAAGCATCGCCCCACGTATGCGTGAAGGTCTTGTTTACGGCGTCGAACGTGGCGGCGCAGAAGGGATAGTGGGCTGCGGCGCACGTGTAGCTGCCGACGGGCACGCTGCCCGAGAAGGTCGTGGTCGCGCCCGTCCTGTCGGCCGTGAATTCGCAGACCTCCGTCGTGGAACCGTTGTAGAGAGATACGGCGACCCTGTCGCCTGCGACCCAGGAGGTCGTCGTGCCGTCAACCGATGTGCGGGTTTCGTCGGAAGCCGCGTTCTCGGGGATGGTCACCTGAACATATTTCCGCAAGTCCTCCGGAGCGGAAACGCCGTCATCCTTGCTGCATGCACCCATGCCGACTGCGGCAAGAGTCGCTATAATCAATAATTATTTCATCGTGCATTCTCTGTTTTGAATGTTGGTTTTCGGGTATCCGATCTCATCAGTTGGGTTCGTCGTATCCCAGCTCACCGCCGCCTTCTCCCGGCTCGATGTCGCTGCTTACAGCAAACCCCTTTTCGACGCGGACGGAGATCAGAAACAGCTCCGGTGCCTCATAAGGCATTAACAATTTATTCATGGCTTCTTTTTCGTTGAATGTGACTTTTGTATATGATTCGGCTGAATTATTCCACAATGACGGCGCGGTTCAGTTCCGGCTCGGCGAACCGGTTGTTCGTATCGCCCTCGGCCTTCCTGACCAGACGCTCCGGAGCGACGCCGTACTTGTTTTTCAACAGGTCGTAGACATACTCCATCCGCTGCTCGCTCAGACGCTGGTTCAGCTCCCGGTTGCCGGTATCCTTGTCGGCCGAGCCGATCAGCGTGAAGGTCTTGTCGCTGTCGAGCTTCATGGCATTCCTGACATAGAATTCGAGGTTCGTCAGCTCCTTGCTGTCGAGCGTGGCCTTGCCGATCCTGAAGAAGAGCACCACGGGCGATGCGGAGACCTTCTGCTCGACGACGACCTTGGCGGGCGCGTTGCGCAGTTTCTCGTTCTCGTCGTTCAGGACGGAATTTTTCGAGGCAAGGTCGGTGTTGTTCTCCTCAAGATTCCGAATCCGGTCGAGATAGGGCGTAACGTCCACCGGCTGCACGTTCGAGGCGCGCACGAAGCCGCGGCGGTTGAACTTGTAAGCCAGGCCGGCCGTCACCGAAAGCATTCCCTCGCCCGTGCGGCCGCCGGTCACACCGTCGAAACGCTGGTTGACGAGCAGGCAGCGGGCTTCGAGCGTCAGGTCGAGCGAGCTGCACAGGCGCACCACGTTCAGCAGGCCGGCATCGAAGCCGATCTCGTTGTCGTGGGCGTCGTTGCCGTAGGAGCGCGCCCAGCCGACACCGACAAAAGGCACGAAATTCCACGTACGGCTCTCCTTGTAGCCGCTCACGGCGTTCGAGAAGTTCCACATGGCGTCGGCGTGCAGGTACATCACGCCGAATTTTTCCTGGAACAGGCCGCCGTCTGCGCTCTTGGCGTAGAGCGTTCCGGCAGAGGTCCAGCCTTTGGCCTGCAAGCCCGCGTAGCCGACGCGCGCACCGATCGAAGGCGTGAACCATTTGCCGACATGGATGTCCATAGCCGGAGCCAGGCGCTTCCCGAATTTTCCTTCGGAGTCGTTCTCACCGAAATAAAGGTTCACACCTCCAGCCACTCCGACGAAAACATTATCGAAAAAGCGATTGGTTTCATAAGGCCCCCGTACGATGCGGTTCTGCGCATCCCGGTTCCCGTTTTCCTGGGCAGAAGCAAATCCGCTCGCGAAAACGAACAATGCAATAATGTAGAGACGTTTCATTTTTCGGGTTATTAATTAAGTGTGTTGTTCCGCATGTTCTGTCGTTTGTAAATTCATATGGGGCAATTTGGCCCTGCTCCGTTCGGACAGCGCCGGGGAGTCGAGTTCGTCGACGTAGATGCTCGAGAGATATTCGCGCGTCAGCGCGTCGTACCGTTTGTTCACCTTGTACAAAGGCTGCATCGTGTAGGTGTTCTCGTACGACCAGAAAGCATTCGATGTCTCGTGGATGCCGCCCTCCAGCCGGATGACCAGATCGTACAGGCTCGGGCGGACATCGGGATTCCACTCGTAGGTGGTCCGGCTCGACTGGATGTCGCAGGTCACAAAGTCGGTCTTGGCAACCAACTCCCGCAGGGCGCGGCGATACATATAGGTATCCGCATGCGGAGCCACGCAAGCCGCCAGCAATTCGGGGCTTTTCATGGGAGGAACCCCGGCTTCCGCCGCCTTGCGCAATGTGAGCAGAATCTTCACCGCCCACAAAATCTTAAGAGAGAGTGTCAACTTGTAATCTGTTTTAATACAACCGGTTACACCATTCTCCCGAGTCCCATTACTGTAAATAATGGGTCTTGTTTACATAAAGCAATGACAGTCAGCTAAAAAAGACATATTTGGACACGATGCAGAGCCAAAAAACGGATTTTATGTCCGCAACCCGGTCCGAAAAATGAGATGGATATGCAAAACACGAATAATCAGATTATTATCGGATTATTTGCATTTTTTTAATGTAAAATATTTGGTTATAATCAGAAATAACCTTACCTTCGCAGACGATGGGAATTGTTTAAATAGCAATCATTTATGTCCCGAAGACACATTATTTACAGTAATGGGCCTTGTTTCCGTCATCCGCACCGTTTTTTCCTTGTATCCATTTGATCCGAATATCGCCTGAATCGGTCCGATCTTCACAGATTGATGATTTTCCGATTGGCTTTGTCGATGACGCTGCGGTCGAGCTGCGCAAGATAGATGCGCGTCGTCCGCTCGGAGGTATGCCCCATGCCGGCGCTGATCACCGTCAGCGGCGTGCCGCAGTCGCGGGCCAGCGTCGCCCACGAGTGCCGGGCCACGTAAAAGGTCAGCGGCTCGGAGATTCCCAGCAGCTCGCCGATTTTACGGATGAATTTGTTCAGCTCGCGCTGCTGCTGGCGATAGGCGCGGTAGCTGTCGTCGGCGGTCAGGACGGGCAGCACGTAGGGAGAATCGCTGTCGTAGCGGTCGATGATTTTTTGCAGGGGCGCTTCGACGCGCAGGGAGAGCGTCTGGCCTGTTTTTTTGCGCCGGTAGGTCAGCACTCCGTCACGGACATCGCTTTTGCGCAGGTAGATCATGTCGACGAACGACATGCCCCGGGTGTAGAAACTGAACATGAAAAGATCGCGCGCCAGCGCATATTTGGGATGCAAGGCCGAGAGGTCGGCACCGCCGATCCGCCGGAGCGTCTCGCGCGGCAGGGCGCGCTTGCGGGTCGCCACCTGTTTGATGAGCCTGCGGCGAAAAGGATTGCTGCCCGCAGCGGGGAAAAGCCCCTGTTCGACGGCCCGGTTGTAAACGGCCCGCAGGGAGCGCATGTGGAATACGACGGAATTGGTCCCGAGACCCCGCGCCAGAAGCCACCGCTCGTAATGTTCGAGCCATTCGGCGGTGAACTGTTCCGGAGGCAGCTTGCCTCCGCCCGCATACCGGACGAGCATACGGTAGGCCATCCGGTAGTTTGCAGTCGAACCGTTCCGCCCCGTCCGTTCGCACTCCCCGACGTGGCGTGCGAAACAGGAGATAAAATCAGGGAGGGTTTTGTTGCGGGTCGCGCCCGCAAATACGGCCTGCCCCATGTAAGCAAGGCAGGACATGCCGGTTAAATCTGGTAAGTGCATCATAGAATAAAATTTAGTGAAACTGCGTTGCAAGATAGGAAGCCGCAAATCAAAGACCGCCTGAAGTCACCTAAAGATTCGCAGAAACGACGGAAGGCCCGACCTCCGGGCACAGTTTCGAGAGCCGAAAGGAGCATAGGAGGGTCCGGCCATGCGCTTGCAGAGGAAGCATGACGCACAAAACAGAGGAAAACGGGAACAGCGCACGACGCGGAACAAGAATACGGTTATTCACGGAGTCGGGATCGCCGCCATCCGGAACCGAAGGGCGACATGGCGGGGCACATGCCGCTCACCAACGGCGCAACAGCCGCAAAGGAAGCCGGATACCGTGTCGGGAAGAGCAAGAAAAGCCCGGAAATGGCGACGGATGCAGCCGACACGTCTGCCGGGCGATCGCCGAAGCGGCGGGCGGCGAAGTCGGATTCCCGTCCGAACCGGATGCGGCCGGCAGGAAAACGAAAGTCCCCATCCGCAATGCCATCCGGCATTTTCACGCCTCATGCACACCCCGGCAAAAGCAAAACGTCGCCTGATCAATTGACCAAGCGACGTTTTCAGTACCCGGAGCCG
>ENA-UOJM01001036-UOJM01001036.1-human-gut-metagenome-genome-assembly--contig:-P116-NODE-1036-length-29371-cov-42.415507_pt1 | contig 29371 bp, 35 predicted proteins | sample MGYA00242349_ERZ723896 | MGnify/ENA metagenome assembly ERZ723896 | reverse complement strand
GATTGTGCTTTTCCTTTCTCCGCTTTTATTACATCTAATTAGCCATGAGCTGCTTGATGCCCTGGCTTTTGGCCGCTGCGTTATCCGAGCCGTAGCCCTCCAGCAGATTGACCACGCCCCACACGGCAAGGCCAGCGCCCAGCGCCACGACGAGAGTTTGCAGGGTAGTAACGGCAGAAGCAAAAAACTGCATAAGTCCTCCATTTCTCCGGGATGTTCCCGGCTATGAAAAAAGCCGCCATTTCTGGCGGCAGCTGATCCTCTGGACTCGTCGCCGCAAACTTCATATCGTTCATTTCCGCGCAAGCGCGAAAAATCACCCATTCCGCTGCGGCTCCTCTTCCCACAAAATCTCCGATTTTGCGGGAGCCCTTTTTGCCAGAGGTTATACAAAAGCGTCCGGGTCGTCGAGGTCGTCATAGTTGAGGATGTCCTCGTCCTCGTCTGTGAGCGCCTCGTCCGGCACGTCCACCTTGTAAACGGTATAGGTTTCGTTGGGGTTGAGCTTGTCCATCCGCCGCGTCACAAGGCCGTTGAGGTCAAAAGCGTTCTTCACCTTGTCGGCCTCGGCGGTGTATTTGTAGTTGGGATGCTGTTTCAAATCGTACTTCTTGGAGTAGAACGGCGGCAGCCCCCGGAGCTGCAAAATGCACCGATCTCCGGGCATGGTGGCAAGCTCGCTGGGGGTCATCAGCTCCCGGCCCAGCCGCTGGGTATTTTGGCTGTAGCTTTCGGATTGGCCCCGTGAGCGTCCCTCAGTCTGCATGGAGATGGTGGCCTTACCCAGCCAGTTCTCGGATATTTCCTTGATGGTGGAGCTTTCGCGTCCGCCGAGGAACAGCACACTATCCATGTTGCCGAGGATGGTTTCCGCGTTCTTATCGTAGATGGCCTTGCATTGGGCCAACTGCTGATACAGCAGGCACAGGCTGATCTCACGGGAGCGGATGACGGCCACCAACTTTTCAAGCTGGGGCACCTGTCCCGTGTTGGCCGCCTCGTCCCACAGTACCCGCACATGATGGGGCAGCCGTCCACCGTGAACATTGTCCGCCCGTTCGCACAGGAGATTGAACATCTGTGAAAAGGCCAGCGCCACAAGGAAATTGTAGGTGCTGTCCGTGTCGCTGATGCAGAAGAAGGTCGCCGTGCGCCGATCCCCCATGCGGTCAAGCTCCAGCTCATCATAGGACATGATCTCCCGAAGCTGCGGAATGTCAAAGGGAGCCAGACGTGCGCCGCAGGAAATTAAAATGCTTTTGGCAGTCTTGCCGCTGCTTAGCTTGAATTTACGGTATTGCTTCACGGCGAAGCAATCCGGTTTGCGTTTGGCAAGGCCGTCAAACATATAATCCACGGCGTTTTTATAGTTTTCGTCATCCTCCTTGACCTCCATGCCGGAGATCATGTCCACCAGCGTATTCATATTCCGATCCTCGGCAGGCCCCTCGAAAATGATGTAGGCAATCAGGGCGCAGTACAAAAGCGTTTCCGCTTTCGTCCAGAACGGATCGCCCTCCTTGCCCTCGCCCTTGGTGTTGGTGATCAGGGCGTTCACGAATTTCAGGATGTCGGCCTCGTTGCGGATATACGATAAAGGGTTGTAGTGCATGGACTTGGAAAAATCTATGCTGTTGAACACCTTGATCTGATAGCCCCGGCGCTGGAGAAAGGCCCCGACCTGCCCCAGCACACCGCCCTTGGGGTCTACCACCACATAGGAGGAATGGGCCTGCAAAAGCTGGGGTGTGAGCCAAAAGCGGGTCTTGCCGGAGCCGGACGAGCCGATCCCGCAGAAATTGAGGTTGCGGGCGTTGGCTGGATTTTTCGGGCGGGTGTTCATGGTGAGCCGTTCCGTGGCGGTCAGCAGCATATTGTTTTCAAACTTGGGATCAAAGAACGGCTTGATGTCTGCTGCTGTACCCCAGCGGGCTGTGCCGTACTCGGCATCGCGGCGAAATTTCTTTACTTTTTTCGCCTTGCAGTAGATCAGCAGCCGGAAACCGGCTGCGCCCACAATGCCAACAAACCAATCCAGCGGGGCAAGGCCGGGGGCAAAGCTGGCAAAGGCCGCACCGATAGTCTGGCCCAGCCCCAGCAGCTTTTCACCGAAGCCAGTGCCAGCGGCCAGACGGTACGCTGTGCCGATTTTCAGGCAAAACCAGCCGATGAACAGATACGGGATATTCGGAAGAACATACTTCCTGATTTTATCTGTCGCCATGCGCCGCCTCCTTTGTCAGTTCCCGCTGGGGCTGCTTTTTCGCCTGTTCCTCTGCCTGCCGGAGTTGCTCCCGGATCGGCGTCTGCCGGGACTTGGCCCGTTTCAGTTCCAAACGGGAATACTCGGCAAAGCAGCCTGTGATAGCGTCGGCCTGCCGCGCTTTGAACAGAAGCAGATATTTTTCATCCCCCACACGGCGGATGGCATAGTCCACGCCCCATTTCCGGGCCACCTTGTCAAACAGCTTGGGCGTGTCCACCTCGATGGCGTTGGTGTCCCCGCCGTGACCCATGAGCTTTCGCACGCTCTGTTTGCCGTGGGGCGTCTGCGCCTTGCGGTGCTCCTTGGCGATCTTCCGGCCCACGGCTGCCACCACATAGGCCAGCGCACGGGCGGTCAGCTTGGATGCCTTGACGCTGACGGCGATGGTCTGCCGGGACACTTCATCTCCGACGATAGCTTACACCTCCTTTACCCTCTGGCCACCGTGACCAGAAGCGGCCTATCTTTCCTCGCGGCTGGCGGGGAGCCGCTGTTTTTCCTCGTTCAGCGCCGAACGGTCTATGACCTCCTGATACGCCGCCATCTGCTCCCGGATATTCAGCTTGGGATAGGCAAAGATGCGGTGCTCCGGGGGAATATTCTCCATTCCGTGATACCGCTCCACAAAGCTGCCGCCGTTATTGAACACATAGCCGCCGGGGGCAAAATGGCCGCCCTCGTTGATCCGCACGTCCCGCCCGTAGGCTTCAAAGTCGAAGTAGGGCAGCACATTATCCGGCACATCCAGCATTTCCATTTCCTCAATGTAGGCTCGGCCCAGCGCCTCTTCGCTGTCGATACCGGGGTAGAAGTCATAGCAATCCAGATTTTGCGCGAGGTTGATCAGGTCATGGACGCTGCCTGTGTATTCGCCGCTGTCAATGACGGCCTCAAACTTTTCAATGTCGCTCTGGTCGAGGTCAGACAGCACATGGGCCAGATGGTTCAGCTCGTCAATGCTTTCATACTCGCCCAAATGGTCATACAGGCCCAGCACATCACCGTCGAATGAGGTAATGAAGATTTCCTCATACCGTACCCCATCCACGCCGATGCGCTTCAAAAGGGCCTGCACCTCCTCCGTGGTGGCCGGGAATTTCAGCGTTTCGCCCACAAGCCGCCCCTCGTTGTATTTGCCGAGGTTGGTAATGTAGGCTTCAAACAGGGATGACATATCAGCGGCGGCCCTGACGCTTTACGGTCAGGATGCCGTCCAGCGTGGTCGCCGTGATCCCCAGCCGCTGGGCAACGGCCACATCGTTTTTCATGCTTTCTGTGGAGATACTGCCGCACACCACCAGCACATGAGAGCGGCGGAGCAGGTCACGCCCCATGTCGATGCCGCTCTTGTGCTCCTCGGGAACGGCGTCGTTCAGGAAAAGGGGCTGATAGAGCGTGGGGCAGATGGGCGAAAAGCCCGCCTCATAGACAGCACGGCAATACTTGGCGGCCTGCTCCGTCGCCTCGCAGGGATCGCCGCTCCACGCGGCGGTGATATACGCAAGGGGTCGTTTCATTGTGAAAACCTCCGTTTTTATATAATATAGTGGGTCAACCTTTTCCCCCGCCCTTTTCCAATCTTGGAAAAGGGGGCGGCTCTGGAGGATATACCCCCGCCGCTTGCCGGAGAAAAAGCACAGCCGGGGCAGGCGGTCAAGGGCAAGGCCGCCGCACACGGCGGGGCGAAGCCCCCTTGACAGCCCACTCCCGCCTGTGCTCGATTACGGTCGGCGACGGGGGATATAACCCAAAGAGCCTGTCCTATCGGGGCAGCAAAAAGCCTCTGGTCATGGTGGCCAGAGGTCGTTACTTTTCCATATCCATTTTCTTGTCGGGCTTGGCAAGCTCGGGCGGCTGCCGCTCTTTCCAGTCCTCCAGCAGCGTCATGATCTGGTCTTTCATCTGCCGGGGCGTGGCCTCCTTACCAAAAAACTTTTCCAGTTCAGCGCCAGTAATGATCACGTCACGATCCTCCTTTTTCTTTTCTTCACACAAAATACCGTCGATCACGTCCGGGGAGAGCTTGTTTTCCTTGTCCAGCTCACGGAGCCGCTTTGCCTGACCCTTGGAGGGCGAAGCCTGCTGGCCCTCAATGGACACGGCAATATACTTCTGGTGCTTGGGGCGCACACGGGAAATTTCCACAGCCGGGGTAAAAGACAACTTTCCGTCATCCATCGTCTGCTTCAATTCCGGCACAAGATCATTGAGCCAGATATACCGCTGTACGGTTTTCACGCTCATGCCGTTGCGTTGGCCCACGCTTTCAAGTGAGAGCTTTCCGGCCTCGGCGCTGTCGCCGCGCGCCCCCTGATGCTTGATGGCCTCATACTGCATTTTCAGGGACATAGCCTTTTCGCTGGGCAAAATCGTTTCACGCTGACGGAGGTTGTCGTCCGTCATAGCGAGAATGGCCTCATCGTCCGTCATATTGCGGACGATACAGGGCATATTGCGATACCCGGCAAGCTGGCTGGCCATCTGGCGGCGGTGGCCCGCGATAATCTCATAACCGCCGCCCTCACGGGGACGCACCAGCGCGGGCTGGTTGACGCCGCCGTTGCGGACGCTCTCCACCAGAGATTTCATTTCCGCATCGTCACGGACACCAAAAGGATGATCCTTGAACGGGTGCAGGTCGGAAAGGTCAAGATAGACGATTTCCTCTTTCTCGGCGCGGGTAGCGTCACGGGGCGTAGGCGGCACTTCCGGGGCCGGGGGCGCTGCCTTTTCCTCGGGGGCCGCATGGGTCTTGCCAGCCTTGGGCGGCTTGGTCTGCTCCGGGGCTGTCTTTTCCGTCTTGGGCGGACGGCCTCGGCGGGGCTTTTCCGCTTTTACCTCTTTCTTGGCCCCCGGCTCGGTGGGCGTGGCTTTTTCGGCTTTTGCAGGGCGGCCCCGTTTGGGCTTGGGCTTCTCTGGCTCCGGCATGGGCTTTTCCCATTCCTGCTTGCTGTACTCGGTGACGGAAACAGGCTGGGCTTCCGGCTCCTTGGGGATGTCCGTCGGAGCATCCTTTTCCGGCGTGGAGCGCACAGCGGAAAGGTCAATCACCTTTGCGGACGGAGCAGGGCCGCCGCCCACATCAGGGATTTCGGCCTGCTCCATTTTTGGGGCCTTTCCCGGCATTTCAGGCGGGGCCTGTTCCTCCGTGGTAGGGGGATGCTTGTTTTCTTCTGCCATGACACGAATAACCTCCTTGACAAGAATTTAGGCCATGCCGCACGGCTGGCCCATATCGGCACACAGAGAAAACGCTGTCTGCATACAAAAACACCGCCTATGTCCTGTTAGGCGGTGCATTGTGTAAGGCTTGGCAGCTCATTTTCAGTTGTTTTTCTCTGTGTGCCCTTGTCAAGCGATGTTTACAATTAAAGTTATACAACAACTTAATAAAGCAACGGTGTACAAGGGGCTACAAGCGATAAAAAGAAACAAGTGGTTTGATAGAGTGGAAAAAGTATCAGATTTTCCACTCTATTTTTACATAGTCGCTGGTTGCGCTGATTGATGAAATCAGGCTGTCAGCGGCTTTCCGCTTGTCCTCAAAGCTGATATGCTCCCAATCGTCCAGATACCCGGACAGTAATTCAATCTGCTGGGAGGACAGCGTTTCAATGGACAGGTCTGCAATCGCCTTGGACAGTGTTTTGCGGCGGTTGTCCAAATCCTCGATTTTTTGTTGGCGTAGGCAAGCAAGGTGGCGTTGGCCCCGGTCAGCGTATCAAGCAGTTTTTCAATCTCGGCTTCTACCTGTGCAAGCTCCACCTGATAGGCGGTAATCTTGGGATTGACTTTTCCCTCGCCGCCCCGAAGCAGTTTGAACTCCCGGAACTTTTCTCCCATAGCGGTGAAAATGAACTGTTCAAACTCATTCTTGCGGAGTGTGCCGCACCCCGGACAGCCGTATTATAGCCTGACATCAGCCGCCCTCCAATCTGCGAACCATTCGCAGATATTATAGCATTTCCCCCTTTGTCAATATCATCCCGCGATACCGGCGTCTTTCCGACAGTTCAAGATTTGTCAGCGTAAAAGAAAACAGCGTCACATCAAAGGCTTCGAACCGGTGGGCTCTTACGCGGTCAAAGCAGTCTGCGTTTCACGGCACCATCCACCGGCTCCAGTTCTTTTTCCAGCGTACAGGATAGATCCCATAGCAGCTGACGTTCCTCGTCATCCTCTGTGGTCAAGCTGCCCAATTCATCCCACCGCAGAATGATTCGATACAGCGCCAGAGCCTCCTGCTCCGTGAGTCTTAATTCCATAAGCGACGTCTCCCTCTTAGTTGCTTTTCAATGGAAAATCAGTGGTAAACGATACCGTACATTTCATCGCGTCAGCCGCATCTCATTCTCAAACTGCTCCATCGCCTCCTGTCGGCTGGGGACTTGCGCAAGCGTGCAGGAAAACGGCTGGCCGAACAGGGGTTGGGACAGTGTCTCCGCCCAATGCGTCAGCACCTCCGGAGTGAGGGGGCGCTCCTCCCGGAGAAAGATCACCCCGTAATAGGGCGGTACAGACGGGGAAAGCAGCTGTGTCAGCGGGACGCCGCTCCGGACGGAGGCGTTGCAGAAATGCATCTCCGGCGAAAAAAGCGGATAGTACAGCGCCCCGACGAACCAGTCCTGTTCGCCGCTTCTGAGCCTCCTTGCCTGCTCCAGAAAGTGCGGATGATCCGGGTTATCCGGCTCCACAAACTCACCCTCCCGAATGGTCTGGTGAAGTGCGGGGAGGTTATGGAAATCAAAGTGGAAAAAGGGCACCTCTCCCGCCTCGTCCTCAGAAAGAGAAAACTCCGCCGCATGGAAAGGTTCCAGGTCCTTACAGCAGCGGTAATAGCCCCACCAGTAGTTCCAGTCATAAATATGCAGATATTTTTTTGCTTTGCAGTCCATAGATGTACTCCATTCTAACAATGTCGGCACAAGAGAAAATCACAGGAAACTCTCCACCCGGCACCGGCAAAAGCCCGTTCCAAGCCCGTCCTTTTTGCAAGAGGGGCGCTCACAGGCGGCGCGGTGCTCTTCTTATCTGCTCACCGGAATGGAAATCTCAAACACGGCGCCACTATCCCCGTTGTAGGCACGGATCGTTCCCTTATGCAGGTGGATGATCTCCTTGGCCAGGGCAAGGCCGATGCCGGATTTTCCGTTTTTTCCCATGTAGAAGCGGTCAAAGATATGGGGCAGATCTTCCGCGGCAATGCCGTCCCCGTCATCCTGTATCCGTATCGTCACATGACGCTTCTCCGTGCGGCAGGTCAGGTGCAGCTGGCTGCGGGCATAGCGCACGCCGTTGGATAGGATATTGGTGACGGCTCTGCGCAGCCGGGTATCGTCACAGCTGACCATAACGGGCTTCTCGGGGAAGTCCGGCGTGATGGTGATACCGCCGCCGGCGGCTATCGGCTCCACGGCGCGCATGCTGTCGTAGAGCAGCTCCCGAACATCCATCTCGGAAAGGGTAAGCGGCTGCCGCCCCATATCGATTTTCGAGATGTCCAGGAGCTCGTCCACCAGCTCCGTCATGCGGTCGCTCTCCTTCAAGATTACCTCCGCCGCGCTGCCTGTGTCCATGACGCCCGCCTGTATGCCCTCCGCGTATCCCTGTATCGCCATAAGCGGCGTTTTCAGCTCATGAGATGCATTCTGGAAGAAGGTCTGCTGACGCTCGGCCTCCTTCTCAATATCCCGGCCAAAGCGGAAGCCCAGCAGGCACATGACGGAGGAGATCGCCAGCAGCACCGCAAAGAACGCCCAGTTCAGCGTTACGATATAGCGGGTGATTGGGCCGATGTCTATATACATGATGTAGGCGTATGGCTTTTCCCAATCGTCCTGCTCCTCCTGCACGGACATGAATATCAGGTGATGTTTGTCCGTTTTGAAGGTATAGCATTGATTGAGTGCAATATCCCGCCCGGCGCAGTATTCCAGCAATTTTTTCTCCAGGCGATAGCTATCCCGGTTCCATGTGTTAGGTCGGTATCCGTCATCCAGTTCCAAAAAGACGATGCTGGGGGTAAAGAAATTCCCCTCCTCCTCGCCCTCGTCATAGATCGGCTCTTCGTCGGTATAGGGGATGGTGCGGTTCTGGTACTGTGCCTCGCTGATGAGCGCCTTTTTTGCCTCACTCACAAAGTGGGCAGGTATGATGAGGTTCACCGCCAGCATGAACAGTGCAAAGAGCAGCAGAGCCGCACCGAGAATCAGATACACGATCCGCAGCTTGATGTTTTTCATGTGCGCTCCGCTCCTTTCAGCTTATAGCCAAAGCCCCATATGGTGCTTACGCTGACGGTGCTGCCCGCTTGCAGCAGCTTTTTTCGGATACGGCGCAGCGTTTCATCGGTTACGCGGGTCTCCACCTCCGAGTCAAAGCCCCACACCGCGCTGAGCAGCTCCTCGCGGGAATATGCCTTTTCCGGCTGCTTCATCATATAGCTGAGCAGTCGCAGCTCGGTCTGGGTGAGCGACACTGGCGCAGTCCCATAAAAGATGGCGTTTTCCGTGGCGGAATAGCGGATATCCCCGTAATGAAGCTCGTCCTCCGCCGCCGCCGTTTTTCCTCGGTCCATCTCCACACGGCGCAGCAGCGCCTTCACCTTCATCAGAAGAATGGTCGGGCGAAAGGGCTTGGTGAGATAATCGTCGCTGCCCTGACTGATGCCCATGACGTAGTCCAGCTCGCTGTCTTTGGCCGTAAGCAGGATGATGGGAATATCGGAAACAGCGCGAAGCTCCCGGCACACGGTAAGGCCGTCCGTGCCGGGCATCATGATATCCAGTATCACCAGCTCCGCCGGCTCCTGACGGAATGCCTCCAGCAGCGCGTCACCGCTTTCAAAGGAGCGCACAGTATAGCCGTCGCTTGCCAAAAAACTATGGAGCAGCTCCAGTATGCTCTTTTCATCGTCCGCCAAATAGATGGAATGTCCCATGCGTCCTCCTTGCAAGCAGCGCCAAATGCTGCGCGTGAGCGCAGCATCGGCATCGTATTTAGTTAATCATATCAGAAAACCTCTTTGCCGTCAAAGGGGGCAGCTGCCGCTTTCACAGCCGGTATCGCCCCAAATGGTATCGTACAGCTTGCACAGCTGGTTATCAAGCTCTACCAGACGGTTATAGTCGGCGATCAGCTCGTCCTTTTCCGCGTCGGACAGGAAGCTCAGGCTGCGGATAAAGGTGGCCTCATCATAGTTGTCGAAGTCGTAGTCATCCGGCAGATTGAAGTACGCTTCATCTACCTTGTCCCACAGGTCGGCGTGCTTTTCGCAGATGCGGTCATACTCCTGCTCCAGGGTGTCGATCTCATCCAGTACCTTGGGGTCGGCCTTTTCCAGTGCCTTCTCGTAAAGCGGCATATTGTCGCACTCGGGCAGCTGCCCATACAACTTCTCCATCTGGGCATCCAGTTCGTTCAACTCCTTGATGTCCGCCAGAAGGGTCTCCTTCTCCGCTTCCGTCAGGGCGTTGGTGCTGCGGATAAACGCCGCCTCATCAAAGTTTGTAAAGTCGTAGTCGTCGGGCAGGGCGTTGCAGATTTCGTCCAGCTTTTCCCACAGCGCCGCGTTTCTCTGGAAGATGGCGTCGCTCTTCTCTTCCACCGCCTCGATCTGCTCCCAGATGGCGTCCTCATTCTCGGTGGCAATTTTAGTAACAGGCTCCATTGGTGCGGATGTGGCGGCAAAGGCGGAGGTTGCCGTGCCGATGGCCGATACCATCAATGCCAGTGCCAGTGCAAAGCTCAAAATCGTTTTCTTTTTCATGGTATGTTACGCTCCTTTTTGAAGTATTTTTGGTTGAGTTTCAACCTTGTCTGTAGCATACCAGAAGCTGCATTGAAATTCCCCCGCGAAAGTGCGGGGAAAGTGTCACAAAAGTGCAACGAGACCAGCCCGGAAAATGAACGAAAGCCCTCTCCACGCCTCAAGGGCAGAAACGGGCGGACGTTCTTAAGCAAGAAATCTTTGAGGCGATTGGAACAGCAAAAGGCTGGCTTTTACTACCCGGTTGACAAAGCGGATCATTTCCTCCTTGCTGTACTTGTCGTAACCCTCCACGACGACGTGCATCAAACCGTTTGACAGATGGGTATACATCATTTCCAGCTCTGTCTCACTGGCATTGGGCAGCTCCTTCCGCCAATAGGCAATACTGTCCTTCTTGGCCAGGGCAATCATCCGCATGAGGACTGTTGAGCTTGTATTCCCCAGAATCAGAACCCGGCAGGCTGCCTGATTCCGATCGACCATATCGTAGATGGCTTCGATCAGAGCCGTCACATCAAACGAATTGACATAGCGAAGGGATTTTTCGAATGCATCGATGAGTTCGTTCTCAATGCTCTCCATCAGGGCAAAGCAATCGCTGTAATGGGCATAGAAGGTGGCACGGTTAAGCTGTGCCAGGGCACAAACCTCCTTCACCGTAATTTTGTTTACAGGTTTTTCCTTCAGCAGCTTCAGAAAAGACTGCTTGAGCACCATTTGCGTATAGCGTTTCCTTGCATCCAGCTTCTCCATATAGAGCCCCTCCAAAAAAAGTTTACAAAGATTATCAACACTTCAACAGGCAGTGTTGCTTTTCTTTCAGTCGCATGGCAAATGCTGATTGTTTCTGTCTTTCCTCTCAAGTATACTGTACTTGTGAAAGATAATCAACACTTGTGTACTTATTTGAGAGGAGGCTCTTTGAATGTTTGATAAATATCTTGTTACAGGCGCTACCGGCTTCCTCGGCAGGGCTGTTGCGGAGGAGCTGGTACGCCGCAAGGCGCAGGTGCATGCGCTTGTGCTGCATGATGACCCCTATACCGATTTGCTCCCGAAGGAGGTACGCACCGTCATTGGTGATGTGTGCGATAAAAGCTCACTGTCAGACTTCTTCGCGGATGCCGACAGCCGTACCTGTGTGATTCACTGTGCTGGTATTGTCTCCGTCGCATCCAGACCCGGTCCGAGGCTCTATCAGGTCAATGTAGGCGGGACATGGAAGGTTCTCCGGCAATGTATGGAGCATGATGTGGGCAAAATGGTCTATGTCAGCTCCGTCCATGCCATACCGGAAAAGCCAAAGGGCTGCATCATTTTGGAGGATTGCGAATTCTCTCCGGGGCTTGTGGACGGAGATTACGCCAAGAGCAAGGCAGCTGCAACCGAGCTGGTATTCGATGCAGCGGAGCGCGGGTTGAATGCCAGCATTGTATTCCCCTCCGGCATCATCGGACCGGGCGATTTGCAGGGCGGGAGCTTCACCTCTATGGCGAAATCTTTCCTTGCCGGGAAGCTGCCCTTAGCCGTTCGCGGCGGATATGACTTTGTCGATGTGCGGGATGTGGCAAATGGCATTCTCGCCTGTTCCGAAAGCGGAGAGCCCGGCAAAGGCTACATTTTGTCCGGCTGCTATGTCACGATTCGCAGGATGCTTCAGCTGGTGGGAAAGGCTGCAAAGCTGAAGTATCGGTCCATCTGCCTGCCACTGGGGCTTGCAAGGCTTGCGGCTCCATACTATGAACGTCGAAGCCTGAGGGAGCGAAAGCCGCTGTTCTTCACCCCGTATTCCGTTTCCGTCCTTGCCTCAAACGGGCAATTCAGTCATGCTGCTGCGTCGGAACGCTTTGCATATCAGCCGCGCCCGATTGAGGAGACCTTGGGGGATATGACAGCCTGGCTTCTGAATCAGAAGTGAAGGGGCAATGTGTGCTCCGCTATCAGCCAAAAGCGCCTCAGGCAAATTGCACACGCTATTGATATGCCCCGCGATCAGTGAAAGATAGGGCTGCGAATCTAAACCATTTTTCATTCTTATTTTTAAAAGAGTAAATCAGATTGAAGCCTGTAAAAATGATCGCAGAAATTCCTAAAAACAGCCACATATATATGACCTCCTTAATCTCACATACCCTGCGCTCTTTTGAGGCAAGGCTCGCAATATCGCTTACGGACAGGAACTGCCGTTGAGAGGATCATCCGCAGCCCCTTTATCGATTCTCCGCCAGATATTCCTCCGCGTAGTGGACGGCTACCGCGCCGTCCGATACGGCGGTGACCACCTGCCGCAGCGCCTTGGTGCGCACGTCCCCCGCGGCGAACACGCCGGGAAGATTCGTGCGGGTGGATTCATCCGCCACGATATAGCCGGATTTGTCCAGCGCCAGCTCCCCTTGGAACAGCTCCGTCGCCGGGGCGCGTCCCACGCTGACGAACACGCCGTCACAGGCAAGGTCGTGTTCCGCGCCGGTGTTGACGTCTTTTAGCCGAAGCCCCGTCAGGCGGCTGTCGTGCAGCAGAGCGGAAACGGTGCTGTTCCAGCAAAATTCTACGTTGGGCGCGTTCATCAGCGGTGCATGGTATACCTTGGTGGCCCGTAGGCTGTCGCGGCGGTGGATGAGGTAGACTTTTTTTGCGATGCGGGACAGGGCGAGGGCGTCCGCTGCGGCGGAATTGCCGCCGCCCACCACCGCCACGGTCTTGCCTCGATAGGGCGCGCCGTCACAGGCGGCGCAGTAGTGAACGCCCTTGCCAACGAGCGTTTCCTCGCCGGGAACGCCCAAGGGACGAGGCGTCGCGCCGGTGGCGATGACCACCGTTTCTTGATGAGCCCACCAGCGGCCTTGACGGGCAGAATATGCGCCTCGTCGCAGAAAGGCTGAGAGGCGAAGCGCGGAACGGCAGAACCATTCTCGTGATCACCCACGACAGGGAGCTGATCGAGAGCTGCTGCGATAACATTGTGGAGGTTGAAAAACGATCATCATGAAACCGCCGAGGACTATTATGGGATATCCGCGCCGGAGGAATCGTTTTTCGCCCCTGCCGGCAGCTCCACCGCGATGGTCGTGCCCTTGTCCGAGCTTTCCTCCACCCAAACGGAGCCGCCGTGGAGATCGGCGATCTCCCACACCAGAGAAAGTCCCAGTCCCGCGCCGCCGTACTCGCGGCTGCGGGATTTGTCCACCCGGAAGAAGGGCTGGAAGATACTGCGCTGATACTCCTCCGGAATGCCGCAGCCGGTGTCGGAAACGCGAATGATGCACTTTTCCTGCCCCTGCGCAAGCTCGACCCGCACCGAGCCGCCGGGACGGTTGTATTTGACGGCGTTCTCCGTCAGGTTAAAGAGCAGACGGTAGATCAGCGCGTCGCTGCCGGTGAGGGCAGCGTCGCCCTCCGCTTCCAGCGTGATGCTTCGCTGCTCCGCCAGCGGCGCAAGATCCGTGAAGATCTCCTCGACCATGGGGGCGAGTTGGAGCTGCTCGTTCCGCGCCACCTGCTGCAAATTGCTCATCTCCAGCAGCGTCTTGGTCATCTGCGTCAGCCGCTCCGTCTGCTCGCGCAAAAGCGTGAGGAATTCCGCCGTCTCCGGCCGCACATCGGGATGCTCCGCGGAAAACAGCTCCAGCTGCGCCTGCATCAGCGCCAGCGGCGTGCGCAGCTCGTGGGCGGCATTGCCGGTGAACTGCCGCTGGGCGGCAAAGGCGTTGTTCAGCCGCTCCAGCATCTGGTTGAACGAGCGGCTCAGCTGCCGGAACTCCGAAATGGCGTCTTCATCGATCCTCATATCGGCAAGATTGTTCAGCTGCACCTGCTCCACCTGCGAGGCAAAGCTGCGAAGGGGCTTGAGGGCGCGTCCGCTGACAAAATAGGCGAGGATGCCGCTGAGCAGCGTTACCGCCGCCGTGATGTACCAGTTGGTGGTGCGGAAGCGCCCCTGCACCCCATCGACGACGATGGTCAACTCCTCGTTGGGCGCTATGAGCTGCGGGTCAAAGCTCGCCGCTCCGCCATCATTCAGGATCACCGTGCCGCCGCCCTGTAAGCTGTCCGCAATGGTGTCCATATAGTACACACCGGAGGAGCACAGCAGCAAATTCATGGCCACGCAGGTGATGCCGATGAGCAGGACGGTCATCAGCGTGATGCGCCACTGCAAAGAAAGACGCTTCATGCTTCCTCGCCTCCCATCAGATAGCCCTCGCCGATGCGGTTGCGGATGGGGTCATAGCCCAGCACGGCGCGGAGCTTTTTGCGCAGGGCGGAGATGTGGACGCGAATGGAATTGCTGAAGCTGTCCACGCTGTTGTCCCAAACGTGATCCATCAGCTCCTCCTGACTCACGGGCCGCCCCTGATGCACCATCAGGTATTCGAGTATCCCCGTTTCCTTGCGGGTCAGCGTCAGCGTCCGCCCGTTGACGGTGGCAGTACGGGAGCGGGTGTCAAAGGTCAGGCCTCCGCAGCTTAGCAGCACATCCTGCTGGGTGAACTGCCGCAATGTCAGGCTGCGGATGCGGGCCTCCAGCTCGGCAAGATGAAAGGGCTTTGCCAGATAGTCGTTTGCCCCGGCGTCCAGCCCCTGCACCTTGTCCTCCACCTCGCTGCGGGCGGAGAGGATCAGCACCCGCGTCTCCCGGTCGGTCTGCCGCAGGGTGCGCAGCACCGTCATGCCGTCCTTTTTCGGCAGATTCAGATCAAGAAGCACCAGATCGTATCGTTCCACGCCCAGAAGCGCCAGCGCCTTTTCGCCGTCATAGCAGTAGTCCACGCTGTAGGCCAGCCGCCGCAGGCTGCGAACGATGGTCTCGCACAGGGCGCGTTCATCTTCAATTACTAAAAGGTGCATGAGAGCCCTCCTTTTTATTTCTTCGTTTTTGTGTTGCTTTCATTATAGCAAAAACAGATAAGGTTTGCGTTAAATTTTTCTTCTTAACAGGGACTTTAACTCCCCTGCGCTATGATAGGGGCAGAAAATCGGAAAGGGTGAGAAAAATGAGCCATGTAAAAAAGGCGGCGGCCCAGGTGATCCTGCTGGCAGCGGGAGCCGCCATGCTGTGCTTCGGCGTCTGGCGGGGCGAGGCAGCGACGGTGCTGAGCAAAGCAATCAAATTATGTCTGGAGTGTGTGGGCATTGGATAAGAAAAAAAGTGGCGTATCTCAGGTGCTGTCCCGCTTCCGGGGCTGGATTCAGGCGGGGGCGACGCTGCTGACCAACCTGCATCTGCCGAACTTTCTCAAGGGCGGACTGTATCAGGGGGCGGGGAAGACCGTCTGCGTGCCGGGGCTGAACTGCTACTCCTGTCCGGCGGCCTCCGGAGCCTGTCCCATCGGGGCGTTTCAGGCGGTGGTGGGCTCGTCCAAGTTCAGCTTCTCCTATTATATCACAGGTTTCCTCATTTTGCTGGGAGTCCTGCTGGGGCGCTTTATCTGCGGCTTTCTCTGTCCCTTCGGCTGGTTTCAGGAGCTGCTGCATAAGATTCCTACGAAGAAGCTCTCCACAAAGAAGCTCAAGCCTCTGACATACCTGAAATACGCCGTGCTGCTGGTGATGGTTTTCCTGCTGCCGGCGCTTCTGGTGAACGATGTTGGCATGGGAGACCCGTTCTTCTGCAAATACCTCTGCCCACAGGGTGTGCTGGAGGGGGCCATCCCGCTGTCCCTTGCCAATTCCGGCATCCGGGCGGCGCTGGGCAAGCTGTTTACATGGAAATTCAGCATTCTACTGTCGGTGATCGTGCTGAGCGTACTGTTCTACCGTCCCTTCTGCAAGTGGCTCTGCCCGCTGGGAGCGTTCTATGCACTGCTCAACAGGGTATCCCTCTTCCAGATGAAGGTGGATAAAAACAAGTGCGTCTCCTGCGGGAAATGCGCCAGAGCCTGCAAGATGGATGTGGACGTGACAAAGACGCCCAACCACACCGAGTGCATCCGCTGTGGGATGTGTATACGCGCCTGTCCCACAAACGCCGTGTGTTTCCGCTATGGCTTCGGAGACGGTAAAGATAAGACAAAAGCAGCGGAAACGCTGCAGACAAACAACAATATCAAGGAGGAAACAAACAAATGAAAATGAATAGGACGAATACTGCCGGCAGAATTCTGGTGCTGCTGCTTACTGCACTGCTGGTGCTCTCTCTGGCCGCCTGCGGCAAAAAGGGCAACGACGACATGACAAAGCCCGACGGCGAGCCCAAGAACGCCCAGGAGGCGGCCGCTATGTACAAGGCCCTGATGGACCAGGAGAATGCCATTCTGATGGAAAACCAGTCCCTTTGGGAGAAGGTGTTCATGTCCGCCGACAAGGGCATGACCATGCAGGAGGACGGCAAGAACTACGGCGATTTCCTGCTGGACACCATTGAGTCCGCCAAGGACAAGTTTACCGCCGATGAGCTGAAGCTGCTGCGCCAGGGAGGCGAGAAGATCCGGGAGATCGAGCGCACCCTGACCGCCATTGAGGCCAAGTTCCCCGAGGCGGCTCCCAAGGCCCCGGGCAATGGTGACAGCATCCCTGCCGACAGCCCCACGACCCCCGGCAACGGCGACAAGATGCAGAAGTTCCCTGCCTTCGAGGGCAAGGACCTCAACGGCAACCCCGTCAAGAGCGATGACCTGTTCTCCAAGAACGCCGTCACCGTGGTGAATTTCTGGTTCACCACCTGCAATCCCTGCGTGGGCGAGCTTTCCGAGCTGGAGTCCTTGCATCAGGAGCTGACCAAGAAGGGCGGCGGTGTCGTCGGCATCAATTCCTTCACCCTGGGCGGCGATGAGGCTGCCATCTCCGAGGCCAAGTCCGTTCTGTCCAAGAAGGGCGTCACCTATCCCAATGTCTACTTCCCCGCCCAGGGCGAGGCCGGCAAGTTTGTGGAGAACGTGTTCGCCTACCCCACCACCTATGTGGTGGACCGCAGCGGCAACATCGTGGGTGATCCCATTGTGGGCGCCATCACCGACAAGACACAGGCGGAGACGCTGCAAAAGCTCATCGACCAGGCTCTTGCCGCCGATATGGGCTGACCCGAGATTTAAAAAGTGCCTGCTGCGCGCCATTGCATTGCCCATGGCGCACGAAGGGGCGGAGTGAGCCCTGCTTCCCCTGAAAGGAGGAAACGCGATGTATCGAAGCGTATTGGCCCTGCTTTTCGCAGCAGTGCTGCTGCTGGGCGGCTGCGCCGCCGGGCAGCAGACTGTGCCGAAGGAAAAGAGCGGACAGGCTTTTGACCGGTCCGACGAGGAGATCACCTATATGGATACCACGGAAAATGTCATATATCTGGCGGGCGGCTGCTTCTGGGGCATGGAACAGCTGATGCAGTCCATCCCCGGCGTCATCGATGCCGAGAGCGGCTATGCCAACGGCACCTGCGAGGCGGACGCCGATTACAAGACCGTCTGCAAGGGAGAGACCGGCTTTCGGGAGACCGTGCGGGTGGAATACGACCCCGAGCAGGTGAGCCTCGATGCGCTGCTGCTGGCCTACTTCTACGTCATCGACCCCACGGTACAAAACCGGCAGGGCAACGACCGGGGCAGCCAGTACCAGACCGGCGTCTACTACACCAACGAAAGCGCGAGAGAAACAGTGAAGCGCATCGCGGAGATCGAGCGCGGCCGCAGCGAGAAATTCTTCGTGGAGATCGGCCCGCTCAAGAACTACTATCCCGCCGAGGAATACCACCAGAACTACCTCGAAAAGAATCCGAACGGCTACTGCCACATTCCGCGCGCGGAGATGGAGCTTTTCTCCCGGCTGCGCATCGACCCGGGCGACTACCAGAAGCCCGCGGCGGAGTCCATCCGGGACAAGCTGACGGAGGAGCAGTACCGCGTCACGCAGGAGAGCGGCACGGAGCGCGCCTTCACGGGCGAGTTCTGGGACAAGTTTGAAAAGGGCATCTATGTGGATGTCGTCACTGGCGAGCCGCTCTTTTCCTCCACGGATAAGTACGAGAGCGGCTGCGGCTGGCCGGCTTTCACAAAGCCCATCGAGGGCCCCGCCGTGGTGGGAAAAGAGGATCTGAGCCACGGAATGCGCCGCACGGAGGTCAGAAGCCGCGCCGGAGACTCCCACCTCGGCCATGTGTTCACCGGCGACCCGGAGTCGCCCAACGGCGTGCGCTACTGCATCAACAGCGCGGCCCTGCGCTTCGTCCCCTATGAAAAAATGGAGGCCGAGGGCTACGGATACCTCCTGTATCTGTTTGAGAAATAGGACGCAAGCGGTCGGCAATTCTCATGCAAGGAACTATCAGCACATCACAGCATATCGGACTGCCCGGTGGCAGTCCGATATGCTGTGAATGGCTTGGTTCACAAAGTCAACCTCCGGCTCTGCGGGGGGCAAAGGAAAAACCTGAAAGGTTTGAAAAAGGAAAACCTTCGTGATAACATGACCACGCTGGAGCTGGTGCTGAATATGCTGGCGGAGGCAACCACTACGGAAATTCCCAAGCAGAAAGCACCAAGCACATTTTCAGAGAATATAGCGGTTGCCCGCGAGGGCGGTGAGGCCGCCGGAATCGCACGGAAGGCGGTTGAGGAACGCACAGACGTTCCCGTCATCACCTCCAAGAACGCCGCGCAGCTCAATCAGGTCGTGACCGACCTTCTGGAAGGGGCGGCCGCGGATATGAGCGAGATGACAGAGAAAAAATGAGTGTTTTCGCATAACGGTTTTTCATGTGGCTAATTGGCAGCTCTTGAAAGCACCCATCAAAAAAGTTTGAGAAAAGTTGAAAAATACGGAGAATTCCGACTTGCACATGGCATTTTTGAGCCAGGGGTTCAAAAATCTACAGTGGTACAGCATGCCATGCGGAGTGTCCTTATAGGATCTGAGTATCCTGTAACGGCCACTCCGCATTTTTTATTTCCCGAAAAGTTCATACTGCAGACTCACATTTGCGTACAATATCAAAAAAATCCCTTCTATTTTGTGATATATTCCAATTCTTACAAAATTGCAAAAAAGTGGTTGCAAAACTGCCGCAGTGGTGTTGTAAATAGTAAAGACGCAGGACTGCGTCCACTTTGCGAAAGGAACGCAACTATGAAAAGACGTAGCAATCCCAGCAAGATATTCTATATTCCGGCCTGGCAATCTGGCGTTGTGGAGCGGAAGCTGGCGGAATATGCCCGATGCGGATATAAGCCGATGGATTTTCAGGAGTTGCCATGCTCCATATGGCGGATCACATTTCGGAAATCGGAGCCGCATTCCACCGACTATTATCTGTTCGGACGGTTTCGGGGGGGACGGGGACAGACGCTGGGATACTTTAGCCCCTGCGGTAAGGAGGAGCGAAAGATATCCGATATATCCCGACGGACCCTTGTTATAGGGGCAAATCTTCGACAGACGGCGAGGGGACGAAACACAGGCCCGGTAAGGATGACGGTATGAAAAAATCAGAAACAAATACTTTGCGTATTGAGCCCCGCAAGGTTCATGCCGCCGCGGTAGGAATGGCGATGGTGCTCATATACTTTGATTATCATTACTTTGTTGAGACTTTTTACTGGGTTTTTCAGCCGCCTTTTCGCATAGCAATTGACACGGTCACGATTGTTGCTATAGGCTTAATACTCAATGTCGTATTCCTTAGTGAGATACTTGCTACCAGCCGAACATACATTGTGTCTGCTAAAGGAATTACGGTCATTTTTTTGGGTATCATCCGCCGTCTATATCCATGGCAGCGGTTCCAGAGTATTAACGTGTACCCTATGGACATAGGTGATCCTCCATGGGGAGGCCAGCCGTTTTTAATGGTTTGCAGCACCGTGCCGATTCGGACAATGGAGGGGGGAAAATTGATCTGGAGCGCACGCTTCTTCGATGGCCTCATATTCTGGTGTTTCCACTACTGCCGGGCGAGGAACGCATGCAATTTGAAAGCCTGCGGCGGGGGGAAATACCTCCCGATCAGGGGGACCAGGAACCCGACCAGAGTGAATAATCGTCCCGGCTGACGGACGTGGCCGTCAAAAGACGGTCACGTCCGGACAGCAAGCAGCACCTATACCTGCGGCAACGCTGATTGGCCGGACCTGCTGACGGCGTTCAATGGGAAGTCCATCACCTACGACGCCATAGGCAACCCACTGTCCGACGGCACATGGACCTACGCCTGGCAGCACGGCCGCCAGCTGGCGTCCATGAGCAAGAGCGGCAGCAGCATCACCTACGGCTACAATGCCGACGGAAAACGCATTTCCAAGACGGTCAACGGCACGACGTATAATTACGCCTATCTGGGCGACGCCCTGACGGACCTGTCCTGGGGCAGCAACCGGATGCACTTCACCTACGACAGCCTGGGTCCCGCGTCCGTGACGTACAACGGCAACCGGTATTTCTACCTGAAAAATGCCCAGGGCGATGTCACCGGTCTTGTGAACGCCAGCGGCACCCAGGTGGTGTCCTACACCTATGACCCCTGGGGTGCGCCCCTGTCCACCGACGGCACCATGGCCTCCACCCTCGGCACTGCAAATCCCCTGCGCTATCGCGGGTATGTCTACGACAGCGAGACGGGCCTGTACTACCTCAGCAGCCGGTATTATAACCCGGTCTGGGGAAGGTTTATCAATGCGGATACCGCTGATGTAGTAGCCACCTCTCCTGATAAGACGCATTGGGACAAAAACCTTTTCGCGTACTGCGATGATAATCCAGTTAATCGGAGAGATGATGGCGGCGATTTATGGGAGTATGTCGTCGGTAAAATGATCGTGGGTACGGTTGTCGGCGGATTGACTGGTGGCATATCTTCCATGCTTGATGATGCTGCCGCAGGGAAAGAAGTTTTACTTGCTTCTTTTGCAAAAGGCTTTTTTCCCGGAATGTTGTCAGGCGCTGTTTCCACGGCGGCATCCCTGGTTATGGAGGGCTTAGTTCCGTTGATTTCCATTCTGCGTGCGCCCAAAGATGCTGAACGTGCGATTAGGATGGCTGAAGTTGTTGCCTCTGCCATCTGTGCAACTATCTCGGCAATACGCAATAGGGAATCACTTCCTGATGCGTTGCTGTCTATCGGGTCTGCGGCAGCGGCTGCCTACATATCGAACAGAGTTTCACCGAGCGGGCATAGCGCTGGAGCTATAATAGGTGGCGGAATAACAAGTTTTGCCGTAGGCGGAGCAGTTTCATCCGCCAAGACCGCAATCCATATTTCGATAAATTCATCCAGAAATAGAGGGCCGGCAAGGAGAGTGACCGTGTAATGGAGGATAAAGAAAATAATCGAACGATGGAAAATAAAAACGCTCTGATTATTCCGGATAAGAAGCGTCTTGCAATTTTAAACGGCTTGTTTTATTCGCTGACGTCGGCTATTTTTCTGTGTCTAATGATAAAATACAAATATTATCTGGATACGTTCCTCCTGGGAATCGCTATGCTCATGGGATACATTGTATTCGGAGCCAGACTTGTATTGATTGGAGGCAAAGGATATGTAATCGACGTTAACGGACTTACGGTGATTTGGTTCCGGAAATGGAAGCGCTTTTACCGCTGGGACGAGTTTTTGACGGCTCGGAAATATATGGTCAGTGCCCCTCAAGTTAATCGGGAGGCGGTTGCGGAGTACGGCGGTGAACTGAGTACAAATGTATGCAGCCTGATTCCCGTTCGAAGCAACCGGCGTGGAGAAATATCCCAAGCGTGGGTATTGCGCCATCCGTTCAAGGTCTATATCTTTGCATTTGATTCATTTCATAATCAAATTAAATTTGAAAGCCTGCGGCGGGGGGAAATACCTCCCGATCAGGGGGACCGGGAACCCGACGAGGAGGAATAATTGTCCCGGCTGACGGACGTGGCCGTCAAAAGACGGTCACGTCCGGACAGCAAGCAGCACCTATACCTGCGGCAACGCTGATTGGCCGGACCTGCTGACGGCGTTCAATGGGAAGTCCATCACCTACGACGCCATAGGCAATCCCCTGTCCGACGGCACATGGACCTATGCCTGGCAGCACGGCCGCCAGCTGGCGTCCATGAGCAAGACCGGCAGCAGCATCACCTACGGCTACAATGCCGACGGCAAGCGCATTTCCAAGACAGTCAACGGCACAACGTACAACTATGCCTACCTGGGCGACACCCTGACGGACCTGTCCTGGGGCAGCAACAAGTTGCATTTTATCCGTCCATGTGCGTCTTCGCGCCCAGCAGCGCGGCGTAGGCCGCATTGTGTGCAGACAGCAAAACGCAGCCCCGTTTCAGACGGGACTGCGTTTTGGCCTGTATGGGTTTATATTTGCTTTCGTAAGTCGCGGCGGCTGAAAACCTCGTCCTCCGTGTAGCGCACGCTGTCTGCTGCTGCGGCCTTAAGCGCTTCATCGAGCTTCATCTCAATCTCATCCGTCAGCGCGGCCTCAATCTTCTGCTTAGCGTCAGCCTTGGGCGTGATCCCGAGGTGGATACGCCGGACGTCAAGACGCTTTTTATTCATTACAAATTCTTTGAAAAGTTATAAAAGTGACCGTATTCAGAAGAATACGGTCACTTTTGGAGCTTGTGGCCGGATTCGAACCGGCGACCTGCTCATTACGAGTGAGCTGCTCTGCCAGCTGAGCCACACAAGCGCATGTGCTTCCGAGGGGAAGTCACAAGCTGTATTGTACCATGTTTTGCCCTGCCCGTCAACCATAAATTTTGTGCTCCGGCAGGGAATACGGCGCGTAATCATGAAGCCCCAGGTGCAGAAAATTTCCTCCGGAGAAACAATTCCTTGCTGCGGGAGGCCGGTTTGAGGGTCTTGACCGGTGAGCCAGAAATGCGTGGCTTTTGTCGAAACGGGGAATTTTCGTGACTTTTCTGACGGGATCGTGAAAGAATTATCCGTTTACATAATGCTTGTTCCGGAAATACTTTACAAGGAGTTATCCACATTTTCCACAGGGTTTTCCACAAAGGCAAATACCGGCACAGCGCAATCATTTTCGACGATTTTACCAGCTTTTTACCAGACCGGAAAACAGGGAAGTGCACAGGGAGAAATCCGGCAAATCAGTTTACATAATCACATAATTTCCGGATTTGGGTCAAAAGCTGTCCTTCTTGCAGATATGACAGAGGTTGATGCAGGGCCTCAGTCAAAATACTTGTCACGGAAGGGGACATGGTCCACCTGGAAGCTACGGCCCCGGAGATATTCCAGCAGGCCGGCGTCCGTGGGGAAGTCGAAGGTCAGGCGATAGGAGTACAGAGCCTGCCGGGTCTCGCCGTACCGGCGGTTGGCGGCGCCGTTGCCGTACTTGCCGTCTCCCAGCAGGGGACAGCCCAGGTCGGCCATGGTGGCCCGGATCTGGTGGGTGCGGCCCGTCAGCAGCTGGACCTCCAGCAGGGACAGCTCCCCCCGGGTTTCTAAGGTCCGGTAGCGGGTGACGGCGGTTTTTCCGCCGGGCACCGGCCGGTGATAGACAGACACCTGCTTTTTCTGCTCGTCCTTCAGCAGGAAGCAGGACACCTCGCCCTCCGGGGGACGGGGGCGGCCCAGGGTGACGCACAGGTACCGCTTGTCGATCTCCCGGTCCCGGATCTTCTGGTTGATGGTGCGCAGGGTCTCGGCGTTTTTGGCGGCGATGACGATGCCGCCGGTGTTGCGGTCGATGCGGTTGCACAGGGCCGGGGTGAAGGCGTTCTCCCACCGGGGGTTCCACTCCCGCTTCTGGTAAAGGTACGCCTGGATGTGATTGATCAGGGTGTTGACCTTCTCCGTCTCGTCGGCGTGGACCACCAGGCCGGGGCGCTTGTTCAGCAGCAGCAGATTCTCGTCCTCATACACGATGTCCAGGCTGGGCTTGAACAGGGTCAGGAAAAGATTGTCCTCCCGGGGCTTGTCAAAGAACTCGTCGTTGATGTATAATTGCAGGATGTCCCCCTCCTGGAGCCGCTGGTCCCGCTGGGCCCGGGCTCCGTTGCACTTGATGCGCTTGAGACGGATGTATTTTTGCAGCAGCGCCGGGGGCAGCAGGGGCAGACTCTTGGACACGAAGCGGTCCAGCCGCTGCCCGGCGTCGTTTTTTCCGATGGTGATCTCCCGCATAGAGGGGCCTCCCTTACCGATAGAATTCCAGTCTGCTCTTATTCTACCTTGTTTTTCAAAAAAGTCAAAATATTTGTGAGAAAATGTTTGACAAAGAGAGTGAAATTCAGTATAATACTACTCGTGTCATTGCGAGGTGTACTATGATTCTGAATGTGAACCGGATTCTGCATACCCCCGGCGCCAGCCAGGATTTCCATTTTGAGATGGACTTGTCCGACTTGGAGTTCGGTGGGGAGAGACCCGTGGTTCACCCGGTTGCTGTGGACGGCAGGGTGTATAACCAGGCGGGTGTGCTGCTGTGTGAGCTTCAGGCCAGTACAACGCTTCGCTGCGTATGCGACCGGTGCATGGAGGAGTTTGACTCTCCCAAAACTGCGTCCTTCTCCTGCATTCTGGCGGAGGAGAAGCAGGATCAGGAGAATGACGACATTGTTCTGCTGGACCACGACGAGGTGGATCTGGCGGATCTGGCCAGCACCGCGTTTATCCTCGATATGGACACAAAGACTCTCTGCTCGGAGGACTGCAAGGGCTTGTGTCCGGGCTGCGGCGTGAACCTCAACCGCGAGGCATGCCGCTGCAAAAAGCAGGTCGATCCCAGACTTGCCAAGCTGGCTCAGCTGCTTGCACAGGACGACGAGTGAGAATATGAAAATACATTACTGCTCAGGCAGTTAAGACCAAGGAGGTGTCAACATGGCAGTACCTAAGGGAAAAGTATCCAAGCAAAGACGCAATAAGAGACGCAGCTCCGTCTGGAAGCTGGCGGCTCCCGGTCTCGTGGCATGCCCCAAGTGCGGCGCGCTGCATCTGCCTCACAGAATGTGCCAGGAGTGCGGTACCTATAACGGCCGCGAGGTCAAGCACGTTGAGTCTGTGGCAGCAGGCAAGTAAAATACCGTGTGTCCTTGTCAGGGGGGAAGATTTACATCTTCCCTCCTTGCTTTTTGCCCAATTTTCGGCTAAAATTGTCGTATATAGATGAATGGGAGAGATCCATATGATGCGTCTGACCTTCCTGATGCTGTTTGGAAATGCCATATTTTACCTGATCCAGGCGGTTTCCTGCTGCCGGATCCTGACCCGGCGCTTTTCCTGGCCGGTGATGGTCCTGGGCTTCGCCGTCGGCTATCTGCTGGTTGTGCTCCCGGCGATCCCGTTTCCGGAGACTGGGATGATACGGGGTATGATTGCACTGGTGAGCTTTCCGCTGGTGGATATGGTGCTGTTCCGGGATAAATGGTACAGGTGTCTGTTCTGCGGCGTGGCGGCGGTGCTGATTATGTCGGCTGCGGATATGATATCGGCGGCCGTTCTGCTGACGCCGGAGCAGCTGCGCCAGGGGCTGACCTTTCAGCCCATTCCGGTGCAGTTGACGTCCTATGCCATCTTCCTGTCGGCATCGGCATTTTTCCTGTGGATGTTCACCCTGCTGATGAACCGCTATAAATATCGCCTGTCCGGAAGGGAGTGGACTCTGTACCTGCTGTTTCCCGTCAGCCAGTGCCTGCTGCTGTATGGCTGGATGATGCTGTGCCGGCTGGATTTCAGCGCCAACCGCATGTGGATTCTGCTGGCGGGGCTGGTTACCTGCGTGGCGGCGGACGCCGCCCTGTTCACGGCGGTTCGCGGTATGGCTCAGCGGGTGGAGCTGCAGGCGGAAAACGACCTGCTGGCCCAGCAGATCGACCACCAGAAGGAGCACTACGCGGCCATTACGGCCCAGTATGAGAACATCCGCCGGATCCGTCACGACATCGCCAATCATCTGTACACCATGGACCTGCTGCTGAAGGAGGGGCAGTATGCGAAGGCCCAGGACTACTTTGCGGAGGTGTCCCAGGTCAGCCGCTACAAGTCCGACCTGGGCAGCTGCGAAAATCCGGTGGTGGACGCCTTCCTGTATGCCCGGGCGGAGGATCTGAAGGCCCAGGGCTTTGACGTAGAGTTCCAGGTCGCTGTCCCGGCGGAGTGCGGCATCCGGAACGCGGATATGGTGGTGGCCTTCGGCAACCTGCTGGACAACGCGGCGGAGGCCTGCCGGAATGCCGGGGAGAAGCGAATCGCCCTCTCCGCTGGTATGGAGCGGGGGTATCTGCACATCCGGGAGCAGAACCCGGCTCCGGTGGGGCCTGTTTCCCATGACCGGCGAATCCCGGAGCTGGAACGGGGAATCGGGCACCATATCCTCCGGGAACTGGCCGAGAGGTATGACGGCAGTTTCACCTGCCATGTGGAGCACAATGAATTCCTGGTGGACCTGTTCCTGCGGGAGCCGGAAATGTGACAGGTACATAGATCGCCCCCGCCCGGCATTGCGCCGGGCGGGGGCTGCAGCTATCTATGACAGGATTCAGTTTTTCAGGCTCTGCTCCACGGCAACGGCCACAGCCACGGTGGCGCCCACCATGGGGTTGTTGCCCATGCCCAAAAAGCCCATCATTTCCACGTGGGCGGGCACAGAGGAGGAACCGGCGAACTGGGCGTCGGAGTGCATACGGCCCATGGTGTCGGTCATGCCGTAGCTGGCGGGACCGGCGGCCATGTTGTCCGGGTGCAGGGTGCGGCCGGTGCCGCCGCCGGAGGCCACGGAGAAGTACTTCTTGCCCTGCTCGATGCATTCCTTCTTATAGGTGCCGGCCACAGGGTGCTGGAAGCGGGTGGGGTTGGTGGAGTTGCCGGTGATGGACACGTCCACGCCCTCGTGGTGCATGATGGCCACGCCCTCCCGGACATCGTCGGCGCCGTAGCAGCGGACGTCGGCCCGCTCGCCCTCGGAATAGCGGATCTCGCGGACGATGTTCAGCTTGCCGGTGTAGTAGTCGAACTGGGTCTGCACATAGGTGAAGCCGTTGATGCGGCTGATGATCTGGGCGGCGTCCTTGCCCAGGCCGTTGAGGATTACCCGCAGGGGCTGCTTGCGGGCCTTATTGGCGTTCTTCACGATGCCGATAGCGCCCTCGGCGGCGGCGAAGGACTCGTGGCCCGCCAGGAAGGCGAAGCACTTGCTCTCGTCGCTGAGGAGCATAGCGCCCAGGTTGCCGTGGCCCAGACCCACCTTGCGGTCGTCGGCCACGGAGCCGTCGATGCAGAAGGACTGCAGGCCCACGCCGATCATCTTGGCGGCCTCGGCGGCGGTCTTGACGCCGGACTTCAGGGCGATGGCTGCGCCCACGGTGTATGCCCAGCAGGCGTTTTCAAAGCAGATGGGCTGGATCTCCTTGACGATCTCATAGGGGTCGAAGCCCCGGGCCTTGCAGATGTCCCGGCACTCCTCCACGGAGCCGATGCCGTACTGAGCGAGGACGCCATTGATCTTGTCGATTCTTCTTTCGTAGCTTTCAAACAGTGCCATTTTTCCGTCCTCCTCTTATTCCTGCCGGGGGTCAATATACTTGGCGGCATTGTCGAACTGACCATAGTGCCCCTTGGCCTTTTCCAGAGCCGTGGCGGCGTCGTCGCCCTTCTTGATGAAGTCCATCATCTTGCCCAGGCTGATGAACTCATAGCCCACGATCTCGTCCTCCTTGTTCAGGGCCACGCGGGTGACATAGCCCTCGGCCATCTCCAGATAGCGGGGGCCCTTGGCCTTGGTGGCGAACATGGTGCCCACCTGGCTGCGCAGACCCTTGCCCAGGTCCTCCAGGGAAGCGCCCACGGACAGACCGCCCTCGGAGAAGGCAGACTGGGACCGGCCATAGACGATCTGCAGGAACAGCTCCCGCATGGCGGTGTTGATGGCATCGCACACCAGGTCGGTGTTCAGAGCCTCCAGAATGGTCTTGCCGATGAGGATCTCGGAGGCCATGGCGGCGGAGTGGGTCATGCCGGAGCAGCCGATGGTCTCCACCAGCGCCTCCTCAATGATGCCGTTTTTGATGTTCAGCGTCAGCTTGCAGGCGCCCTGCTGGGGAGCGCACCAGCCGATGCCGTGGGTAAACCCGGAAATATCGGAAATCTCCTTGGCCTGGACCCACTTGCCTTCCTCGGGAATGGGAGCCGGACCGTGATAAGCGCCCTTGGCAACGGGACACATATGCTGTACCTCGGTGGTATAGATCATAGCGAATTCCTTCCTTCTAAATAATGAGGGATGTCCTCTTGTACCCCATTATAGCAAGTCTTCCGTGAATTTGCAAGTAATATTCCGAACGTTCCATGCAGCGAAAAAGCGGGCATCCACGCTCCGGATGCCCGCTTTGGCCCAAAAGGGCGTTATTCCGTTGTGTGCTTCTCCTTGCCGAAGTGCAGCTCGCGCATACCCTCCACCTCGTCGCAGATGGGCTTGAGGTTGCAGGAGCCGCAGTCGGTGGGCATACCCTCCAGGATCTTGCTGAGACTCATGGTGATATCCCGGACCGTTTTGGCTTCCTGCTCCAGAGCGGCATAGTCCGCGTCCGGGGCGGTGATGAAAATCAGCTTCACCGCCAGAATGTTGGGATTCTGCTTATACTGGCGGATGAAATCGTTGCCCACGGCCCGGAAGCTGATGCCCTTTTTTAGGGCGGCGCTGCTCAGGCGCACCTGCTCCCGGTTGGACTCGGAGGAGGTGCGGATCATGTATCCCTTGGGGAACACATGGTATTTCACGAAGTCCATGTCCTGGATGGCCCGGAAGGCCTGCTCCGTGTCGTCCTCGTCGTCGGACTCGATGTCCCCCACCCGCAGCAGGGCGATGCGGGCATAGGCGCTGTCGCCCCGGAGCTCCGTGAGGTCGGGGCCGAAAACCAGAATTTCGTCCTGCTCCACCAGCTGGGCGCTGGTGGTGACGCAGATGAAATTCACGGCGGGCTTGCTGCTGCCGCCCAGCTCATAGGCGGCGTCCCGCAGCATCACCAGCTCAAAGGAGCCGGTGTCCTCCCAGGCCCCCTGGGGGTCATAGGGGCAACGCCGGGGGGTGGAGGAGCCCGCCAGCTCCTCCACCTTGCGGATGATCGAATTATACAGCTCCATCAGAACTTGATATCCACTTTCTTCCGGTCAAAGATCTTGTTCACCTGCACATAGGCCCAGCCCAGCAGCTTCTGGTCCAGGTTCCAGAAGTACACCACGAACAGGACGCCGATGATGGCGGAGAAAATGGCCGCGATCTTGCCCAATACCTTCAAAAACTTACACATAGTTGTCTCCTTTCCTCTGCCGCCTGCGGCAGATGAGGCCTAATTCCCTCAGCGGGCCATGCCCTTCTGGCGGGCGTACTCGGCGGCGCCCAGAGCGCCCATCAGCTGGGGATCGGTCTTCAGGTCGATGACCTTCAGCTTCAGCACCCGCT
>ENA-UOJM01001033-UOJM01001033.1-human-gut-metagenome-genome-assembly--contig:-P116-NODE-1033-length-29392-cov-28.694584_pt1 | contig 29392 bp, 22 predicted proteins | sample MGYA00242349_ERZ723896 | MGnify/ENA metagenome assembly ERZ723896 | reverse complement strand
GCAAACTGCCAGAGTGATGGCAGATAAGATAACCCATGTAAGATCGGGAGATATGGCAAGCGAACCTTTGCTATTGGTGAATATCAAAACGGAGACCTTTCTGCACCGAACAGATGTGTGTATTTCAAAGATGCTGACGCTTACACGGCGATGAACAGTCAATTCGGCGGGAATACAAATACATATTATCTGGTCACCAATGGCGGTACTGTGGTCGGCGAGCAGGATGGCTTTAGTGCGGTTGTTAAGGGTGGCTACACTGCCGAGTGGCATGAAAAGGCAGACTTCTCTGGCACCGCTGTAGAGACACCTGAGGCGGGCAAAGTCTACTATGCCAATTGGACAAAGAGCAACAGCGTTGCGCTGACCTCTAATCCTGCTGCGGGTGCAGACGGCAAGGTTTCTGCAACCTATACCCCCAGCGGCGCTGTTACCCTGTCGGTGCAGAATCCCGGCGCGGATTGGCTCTATGCTTGGATGAAAGACGGTAAGCAGATCATTGGAACTGAAAGCATCCTTACGCTCTGCGCACCGAGCGATAGCGGCAACTACACCGTTAAGGTGACGGCGGGCGGCAGCAGCACGGATGTCTGGATGAGCAACGCGATCAATGTGATCATTACCAAGGCCACTGGCACGGCATCCGTCAGCATGGATGGCTGGGCGTATGGCGAAACGGCTAAGACGCCTGTCCCGACCAGCGCTACCAACGGTACTGACGGCGTGGTCTATCAGTATAAGGTCAAGGGCGGTGATGACAACAAATATACTGATGAGAAGCCGACCAACGCCGGAGAGTACACGGTGAAGGCGACCTTCCCCGAAACGGAGAACTATAACGCAGTAACTGCAACGGCTGACTTCACCATCACCAAGGCTACCTATAACATGACCGACGTGAAATTTGAGGATGCCAGCTATACTTATGATGGTAGCGAAAAGACGCTGACGATCAGCGGTACTTTGCCCACAGGTGTGACCGTAGCGTATGAGAATAATAAACTGACCAATGCAGGCAGCGTGACAGCAAAGGCAAAGTTCACTATTGCAGATAGCAATAATTACTGTGCAATTGACGACATGACCGCCACACTGACCATCACAAAGGCCAAGCCGACTGTGAGTATTTCGGCCAAGCCTGATTCTTTGCGTGGTGGCGGCAAGGTCACGCTGACTGTGACGGGCGTGCCCGAAGAGGGTAATGTGATTGTGACGTGCGACAACGGCATCACCGTCGATAACGCGAATGGCACGTATTCCGCTGTCCTGCCCAACCGTACTGTGAACTATACCTTTACGCTCAATTACACCGATACGGAAAATGGCAACTATAGCGATGTAACGGACACCTGCACGGTTTCCGTGACCCGTCGCCACACTTCTTCCGTTACCCCCGGCAACACCGTTTCCGTCCCCTCTACCCCGAACGGCTCGGTGACGGTCAACCCGTCTACCGCTTCCAAGGGCGAGACTGTGACGATCACCACCAAGCCCAGCGAGGGCTATGAGCTCGGTTCCATTGAGGTTCTCGACAAGAACGGCGATTCGCTCAAGCTCAAGGATCTCGGCAACGGCAAGTACAGCTTTGTCATGCCGGATGGCAAGGTCAGCGTCGAGGCGGAGTTCGTTAAGACTGCTTCTACCAGCTTTGCTGACGTTCCCGCGAACGCTTACTTTGCCGATGCAGTGAAGTGGGCAGTCGATAAGGGGATCACCAACGGCCTGACCGACACGATGTTTGGCCCCTACGAGTCCTGCACCCGTGCGCAGATCGTGACGTTCCTGTGGCGCGCCACCGGCAGCCCCGAGCCGAAGGCGATGGGCAGCTTCACGGATGTTCCTGTGAGCACTTACTATTGCATCCTGACAGCAGTGGTGTACTGGCCTTCATGACTGGAGATGAAGACGGAAGCGTGACTCTGGATATTAAAACGCTTTGCAACTTTATGATCATTATCAGTGACACAACCGCAACGAACGCACTTTACCACCATTATGGAAACGAGCTTGTTATTGCCACGTTGCGCGAGCTTGGCCTTTCAGGTACACAGTTTAACCGTGAATACTATGACAGCGAACGGGAGGATCAGGGAATTCAGAACTATTTTGTTCCCGCAGAAATCGGCACGCTGTTAGAAAAAATATATAACCGAACTCTTGTTAGTGTACAGGCGAGCGAAGAGATGGAAAAGCTCTTGCTCTGTCAGCAGGTTAACCACAAAATGGGAGGAAGTTTGCCGGTGGGATATCCCATCGCGCATAAAACCGGTGAGGAAGAGGACAAGACCCACGACGTAGGTATCGTCTTTGCACGTGAGCCGTTTGTGGCATGCTTTGCCTCCTGTCAATCGGACATTCCGGAGTTTGAAAATTTCATTCGGCAAACGACTCGATCGCTGGTGGAGGATATTGACCCGGAGTTACGGGTATGTGAGCGAATGGAGGATTGCTGATGCTTGATTGTATCATCAGAAATGCCCGCGTCATTGATGGGACCGGTGCCCCTTGGCATCGTGGAGACATTGGCGTGGCGGGCGGAAAAGTCGCAATGATCGGCAATCTTTCCGGTATGACCGGCAAAGTGGAATACGACGCGCACGATCACTATCTTGCTCCCGGATTTATTGATATTCATGCGCACAGCGATGAAACATTGTGGGCTTATCCGCAGGCGGAAAGCAGGATCCTACAGGGAGTTACTACCGATATCGGCGGAAATTGCGGCACTTCGCCATGCCCGATCAATCCGTGTTATCTCTCTGATCTGCGGACAGAACTCGGCGAAGATATGCCGATTGAATGGGACGACATGAAAGGCTTTCTTCGCTTTTTAGAGGAAAAGACGATCAGTACCAATTTCGGTTGTCTTGTCGGGCACGGTACGCTCCGCTGCGCCGTCAAGGGCTATTCACCTGAAAAACTGACCTCAAAGGAAATGGGAAAGCTCAAGGAGCTTGCCGCACAGGCGTTATACGACGGTGCATTTGGGCTGACCTCCGGGTTGATCTACCCGCCCGGTTCGTTTTCCGACAGCAGCGAGATGATTGAAGTACTTGAAGCCGTGCGCGAGTGCGGCGGCTACTATGCAACGCATATGCGCAACGAGAGCTCCCAGTTGATTGAGTCGGTTCGGGAAGCTCTTCAGGTTGTACGTGCGGCAGGAGTGCCGCTGCAGATCTCGCACCACAAATCCTTGTGCAAAGAGCTCTGGCGCACGGCGGTCAAGGAAACGACCGCCATGATCGAGCAGGCCCGTGCGGAAGGGCTTGATGTCATGTGCGACCAGTATCCCTATAACGCCTCGTCTACGGGAATCAGTTCAAATCTCCCTGGCTGGGCATTTGAGGGCGGATTTGATGAGTTTCTCACTCGTATCCATACGCCGGATGTGCGTGCACGAATGATCTCACAGGCAGATCAGAGCCACCTTGGACGCTGGCAGGATATTCATGTTGCCTATGTCAAAAGCGAAAAGAATCAGTGGATGCTTGGCCAGAATGTGGTGGAACTCGGAAAAACGCTCGGGAAAACGCCTGCAGATGTAGTCATTGACCTTGTAGAAGAGGAGCGCAACTGCGTCAACGAGGTGGATTTCGGTATGTGTGAAGAAGACATCGAATACATCATGCAAAAGCCTTATGTTGCAATCTGCTCAGACGGGCAGGCGCTTTCTCTGGAGGCGGTGGGGCAACCACATCCACGTCATTTTGGCGCTTTCACACGTGTACTGTCGCATTACAGCCGCGATAGGGGACTTTTCCCATTGGAGACGGCGGTGCAGAAGATGACGAGCCTCCCTGCCTCGCGCATCGGTTTGCAGGATCGTGGGCTGCTGCGTATAGGGATGTGGGCAGATATGGTGCAATTTGACCTTGCGGTGCTTGACTCTGCGCCGACCTACAGTGCACCAAAGCAGGCAAGCCCCGGTATAGAGCGGGTTTTCGTCAATGGTGTACTGACGGCGGAAAACGGAAAGCACCTCGGCGTAAGAGCGGGACATATTCTCCGCTCACATTGACGGTACAAGAGAAAGGAATCAGATACTATGGGGATTTATCATATAGACGGGCTTGACCTCCACTCCAAGTGGTCCTGCGGCGAAAAGAACCTCATCACGGACGTGCCGGGGGTGCTGGTCGGCCATACCACGCTGATCGACCCGGCAAAGAATATCCACACGGGTGTGACCGCCGTTCTCCCGCACGGGGGCAATCTGTTCCGCGACAAGGTCATGGCCGCCTGCTCCGTCATCAACGGCTTCGGCAAGAGCATTGGCCTTTTGCAGGTGCAGGAGCTCGGCACGATAGAGACCCCTATCATCCTGACCAACACAATGAGCATCGGTACGGCCTACACGGCGCTGTGCAAATACATGCTGGAGCAGGACCCCGACATCGGCGTGACCACCGGCACCGTCAACTGCCTTGTCACCGAATGTAACGACGGCACACTCAACGATATCCGCGGCATGCATGTGCAGGAATCGGACGTCCGCGGCGCCATTGAAGCGGCAGACACGGATTTTGCCGAAGGCTGCGTCGGCAGCGGAAGCGGCATGTGCTGTCTCGGGCTCAAGGGCGGCATCGGCTCCGCCTCGCGTGTGCTGGAGATCGACGGCACAGCGTATACGGTCGGCGCGCTCGTCATGTCAAACTTCGGCGCACCGGGCAACCTTGTGATCGGCGGCCGTCACTACGACACGAACAAAGCCTGTATTTCGGACCCGAGGGACCGCGGCTCGATCATCGTCGTTCTTGCAACAGATATTCCCCTCTCCGAGCGGCAGCTCGGACGCGTGGCCAAGCGCGCTACGATCTCGCTCGGGCGTGTGGGTTCGTTCTGCGGCAACGGCAGCGGCGATATTGCGATCGCCTTTACCACGGCCAACCGCATCCCGCATTACAGCGACCACGATATTCTGCCCTGCCGGATGTTCTACGACGAGAACATTGACAAGGTATTTGAGGCTTCGGTTGAAGCGGTGGAGGAGGCCATCGTCAGCTCACTCTACCACGCCGAGACCACGCACGGCATCCGCGGCAAAACAGCCGTCGGCCTGCGCGAGTTTCTCGCCATTTGATTGTTACCAATCTCTACCATCCTCTTCACCAAGGCGAAAAGGAGGGAGCCTTCCGGCTCTCTCCTTTTTGCCTTGTTTTTCTGTTCCGGTCATGCGAAGTCTTGCTCCTCGAGCTTGCGCAGGCCTTCCGCCGTCAGTCGCGTCCCTTGCCGTCCCTTGCCGACTTCGACGAGTCCCTGCTTGCCAAGTGCGGCGAGCAGCTTGCGCAGGTAAACATCGCTTGCCCGGATACCCTGTGCGGAAAGTCCCTGCATAAGCTCCGTGCGTCCAATGCCGTGATTCGGCGCCTGCCGCTGCGCGATCAGCGCAAGCACCTGCAGCTCCACATTCTGCTGTGTGCCTGTGGCAGGGCGTGGTGTGTCTGCGGCCTGGCGGAGTGTGGTCTGCTGCGGCAGTTCGCCGAGCGTCTTGTAATAAAGCGCGCAGTTTTCCAGCTCCCGAACATTTCCCGGCCAGTCATAGCGGAGAACCGCGTCCATATCCGCGCCCGTCAGGCGCGCGGCGTCCTTGCCCATAAAGGCACGGAACAGAACGGGGATATCCTCTCTGCGCTCGCGCAGCGGCGGGAGCGTGATGGCAATGGCGTTGAGCCGGTAATAGAGGTCGCCGCGGAAGTGTCCCTCCCGTACAGCCTCGAGTAGATTTCGATTTGTCGCGGCGATGATGCGCACATCAACATCGACGATCTTGTCGCTTCCGACCTTCATGATCTGCCGCTCCTGTAAAACGCGCAGCAGTCCCTGCTGCAAGCGCGGCGAGATGTCGCCGATCTCGTCGAGAAAGATCGTGCCGCGGTTAGCCTGCTCAAAATAGCCAAGCTTTCCCTTTTTGTTCGCGCCGGTAAAGGCGCCCTCTTCGTAGCCGAACAGCTCCGATTCGAGCAGCGACTCCGAGATCGCTGCGCAGTTCACGGCGATGAAGGGCATGTTTTTTCGGCCGGAATAGTTGTGGATCGCCTGTGCCAGCAGCTCCTTGCCCGTGCCGCTCTCACCGCCGATGAGAATGGTGTAGTCCGTCACGGCAGCTTTTTTTGCCATCCGGATGCAGCGGCTCATGCTCTCGGAAACATGCTGAATGTCGCCGAAGACATGCTTTGCGTAAAGCCCCTTCTCCCGCAGGTGCTTATTGAATGACGTTTCGATGCTCTTGAGCACAATCTCGTCCTGCAAAGTGACAAGATATCCGAGCCGTTCCTCTCCTAGAAGGACGGCCGTCTTGTCTACGATAAAGTCCTTTTCGCTTAGCGTGAGTGGATGCTGCGCAATGTCCTGCTCCGTATGAATGAGCTGCAGCAGCGGTGCAGGTAGCTGAACGCCAAGGTGCACAAAGCCCGCGGAGTCCGTCCCGAACAGGACCTGCGCGCGGCGGTTGCAGTAAACGACGCGATCCCCGGCGTCAAGCGCCAGCACCGCAGCTGGTGAATCGTAAACATATTCGTTGAGCATGCGCTCTTTGAGAAAACTGCTGAAATAACTGACCCGGTAATACTGCATGGGCTCGACGATGTTGGAAATGTATTTGATCAGGTTATAGGTCACACGCGCATTGTTCATATCCAGCACATCCATCAGCTGCACCATGGAGTCAAAACCGATCTCACGGTATTCTGTATTGATGACATGCTCGATGTACGGCGGGAGCATCTGCGGCTCATTCGGCGTGATGGCATAGCGCAAGCCGCGGTAGATGCCCTCCCGTTCGCGGTCTTTGTCGTAGGGGATCAGGTTCAGATGCCCGATACCTAGCTCATAGAACATGAGCACCATCTCCTCCGAGCTCTGCATCGTGTCGTTGACCAGCAGCACGTCCGTGCCGGTCGGAATGGCGAGGATCGCAGGAAGATACTCCTTTTTGACGCTGCGTGTCATCGTCACCACATTTTTCAGCGAGGCCGTGTGGCGGCGCAGCTTCGGCAGCAGGTTGCTGCTGATTACGAGAAAAGCGTCTGCGGATAAATGCTCTTCATCCGTAAGCTCATCCATAAAGCAGTCCTCCACGTCCACGTAATCCTCATAGACCCGTTTGAGGCAGTTGTCGAGCCATGCGATCGCCGCCGGATTCCGCCGGTTCCTGTATACGACACAGATTTTTTTCATCGTGTTTCCCTCCGTTCGGCGGCCGCCCGGCCACGATCCTGATACAAAAATTATTATAGCAGACAAAGTATTGCGGCACAAGTCTGTAGTTGGCGCTGTGATTAGATGCAGCCAATGAGGATAAAGAGGACGAACAAGACTTCCATGCAGAGCGCAATGCCTTCTCCGGGCATCTGAGACACCTCCTTTCACTTGAACATTCAGGTTCAATTTTTCTTGTTGTCGTTGTCGTTTTCGTGCGCGGTTGTGATGCAGAGCAGGACAGTAACAATGAGCGGGATAATGATGAAAATTGCCCACGCGAGGAATGAGGCCCAATTATCCAGTGGACCAGCTTGCAGGAACGGGAATACAAAGAGTACGAAGAAAATGAAGAACGCCATGGGGACACCTCCTTTCTTGGGTAGAGTTGGATATATAAAAAGAACCGCACCGCTCATAAGAGCAGCACAGTTCTTGGATAGTCGAATTTACATTTTCCGGGGTAAAAATCTTAGCGCTGAGCACAGGAGCACAAGGGGGGAGGTTGCCTCAAAAAAACATGAAAAAAGGGAGAGCATTAAGCCCTCCCTTATAGTGATTTATTCTGTTATAGGTTGAAAGCGGCAGCGAATTTGTCGGTTGCAGCTTGCATTTGTTGCAGGTCAGACTTGACATAGAAATTCAGCGTTGTACTTGCATCTGCGTGTCCTAAAATCTCCTGCACGCTTTTGATATCAGCGCCTTGGGATAGAAGCAGCGTCGCACAGGAATGCCTCAAATCGTGTGGGGATAAATCAGGCAGACCATTCCTTTTCATAAAGCGTTTTACCCGCCTTGTTACTGAGTTCGGGTCACAAGGTTGGAAGATATTGTCCTCCTTGGGAAAAAGAAAGGCATTCCGTAGGATAGTGTTAGGATGCTGGGATTGTGTCGCCTTTCGTAGCTGCTTGAGCAAGGACAATGTGCTTGGCATGATGGGGATAGTGCGGATGCTGGTCGCTGTTTTTGGCGTGCTGACGATTACACCGCATTCCGGTGTGTAGACGATGTTGCGCTCGATTCTGATGGTACAATTCTTCTCGTCGATGTCGCTCCATTTTAGACCCATACACTCACCACGACGGATTCCGGTCGTTATCAGCAGTTGCAGGATGCAGTGAAAATCAAGGGGAGTATCGGGGAGCAGAGAGAAGAATTTTTTGGCTTGCTCCTCGGTCAAGGCATCGACAGGCTTTTTTTCTTTCTTGGGACTGTCAACCAACTTCATAGGATTTTTGACAAGCAGCTCTTGCTTTTCAGCGAAACCGAAAATCAGGTTCAGTGTGTTATACAGGTGGTGCAGTGTTTTTGGAGTTAACGGCTTTCCGTGCTGATTCTTGTGCTCGGTGCGAAGGTAGGTAAGGCAGCGCTGAATATCGAGGGAGCCGATTCCTTGTAAGGTGGAGCCACTAAAGCAGGGGAGGAGCAGCTTTGTCATACTCTCATAGAAAGCGATGGTTTTGGGCTTATGCTTACCATCCCGAACTTGAAGAGGAAACCAGACATCATTGACGAAGGAAACAAAATCGTCGCGGCGTTTTTCTGCCGGTATCTGATATGCCTTGCCTGCTGATTCTGCTTCGAGCTTTTTGTGATACTCGCTCATAAGCTCCTGTTCCCAAATATCAGCAGCACGTTCGGCGGCTTTCTTTGCCTTGGCTGTGCTTGTATCGGGTGGGATGGGCCATGTAGTGTATTTTCGGATTTGCTTTCCGTTGCAGTCTCGGCCTAAACAGACTGTGAAGCGATAGGAAACGATTTTACCATTCTTTGTGTTTGCCCTGATATGAGCCATGAAGATACACCCTTTCTCTTAGGGATATCCCAGGTTTTCAGACGGCTGTGCGCTTTTTTGTGCGCTTTTTCAGATTTTCAGAGGCGTGATTTTTACCCCGAAAAACAAAGAAAGCCTTGAAACCATTGCAGTTTCAAGACTTTACTTTGGTACGCCGTGAGGGATTCGAACCCCCGGCCTTCTGGTCCGTAGCCAGACGCTCTATCCAGCTGAGCTAACGGCGCATGTCTCATACCGGATAACGATGTTATACTACCACAGCTTTTTCCAAAATGCAAGAGGAAATTTCAAATTTTTAGAAAAAATTTGGGGACAGGTCAAAACAATGAATTTGACAAGGGGCGTGTGGCAAGGGTAGAATAGCATTGATTTTAATTTTTTGCAAGGAGCACACTATGGAAAATACTTTCAAAGGCAGCAAAAACTACGTTGCGAGCCCGGAGCTGATGAATGCGGTGAACATCGCGATGGCGCTCAAAAAACCGCTTCTCATCAAGGGCGAGCCGGGCACGGGAAAGACGATGCTCGCCGAGGCTGTGGCCGAGGCGCTGGGCAAAAAGCTCATCATCTGGAGCGTCAAGTCCACGACGAAGGCACAGGACGGCCTGTACGTCTACGATGTGGTGCAGCGTTTATACGACAGCCAGTTCGGCACATCCGGCGTGGACGATATCGCAAAGTATATCAAGCTCGGCAAGCTCGGCGAGGCGTTTTCCGCCGACGAGCAGGTCGTGCTGCTGATCGACGAGGTCGACAAAGCAGACCTCGAGTTCCCGAACGACCTTCTTTGGGAGCTCGACAAGATGGAATTCTACATTCCCGAGACGAAGGAGACCATCAAGGCCAAGCACCGTCCCATCGTCATCATCACCTCGAACGCGGAGAAGGAGCTGCCCGATGCGTTCCTGCGCCGCTGCATCTTCCACTATATTGAATTCCCCGAGCAGCAGCAGATGGAAAAGATCATCCGCGTCCACTTCGATCATGTCGACGAGACGCTTTTGATGCAGGCGATGCAGGCGTTCTATTATATCCGCTCGATCGACTCGGTGGAGAAAAAACCCTCGACATCCGAGCTTGTCGACTGGATCCGCGCGCTCGAGCTTACTGGCGTGGACACGTCCCGCATCACGAAGGAGATCCCGTTCATCGGGGTGCTCCTCAAAAAGGACAAGGATATCTCCACCGTGCAGCGCCGACTGAGAAGATAAGAACGCCATGTTTACTGGATTTTTCTACCTTCTGCGCGCGCACGGCTTTCGCGTCAGCCTGAATGAGTGGATGACGCTCATCGAGGGGCTGATGCTGGACCTGCAGCACGATTCGCTCACGGGCTTTTATGAGCTCTGTCGCGCGGTGCTCGTCAAGTCCGAGGCAGATTACGACAAGTTCGACCAGATCTTCCTTGAATACTTCGACGGCGTGCCATATCAGGACGAGCTTCCCAAGGAGCTGATGGACTGGCTCAACAACCCTGCCGCCGCAATGGAGGAGTTCCGCAAGTTCCTGCGCACGCAGGGCTATGAGGAAAAGAGCATTGAGGAAATTCTCAAAATGTTCGAAGAGCGCCTCAAGGAGCAGACCGAGGAGCACAACGGCGGCTCGTACTGGATCGGTACGAACGGCTACTCAAACTTCGGCAATAGCGGCCACAGCCCGCAGGGCATCCGTGTGGGCGGGAAGAGCATGTACCGCCGCGCGTTTCAGGTGGCAGGGGAGCGCAGGTTCCGCGACTTCCGCAAGGACAATGTGCTCGATATTCGTCAGTTTCAGATGGCGTTCCGCCTGCTGCGCCAGTATTCCGAGCAGACGCAGGAGGCCAAAACGGAGTTCGACGTGGATGGGACCGTGCGCGAGACCTGCGACAACGCGGGAACGCTGTCGGTCTGCTACAAGCGTCCGCGCAAAAATACCGTCAAGGTGCTGATGCTGATGGACTCCGGCGGCTCGATGGAGTATTATTCCAACCTCTGCTCCATGCTCTTCCAGGCGGCGCGGCAGTCGAACCATTTTAAAGAGCTGCACGTCTACTACTTCCACAACTGCATTTATTCAAGCGTCTATACCGACCCGCGCATGTACCGCGAGCACGCGGTGCCGACGGACTGGATCCTGCAGAATTTCGGCAACGAGTACAAGGTCATTTTAGTCGGCGATGCGCTGATGGACATGTACGAGCTGATGGAAAAGCGCTACGACTACCGCACCAGCGAGGCGAAATGGTCGGGTCTTGATCAGATCAAGCGCTTCCGCGAGCACTACGATCACCTGATTTGGCTCAATCCCGAGGAGCCCCCGCGCTGGGGAGGCTACTGGGGTGAGAGCTACGGCTATATCGCAAGGGCGGTAGACATGTACCCGCTGACCGTCGACGGTCTCGAGCGCGGCATGAAAAAGCTGCTCGTGAACCGGTAAAGGAATAAAAAAGAGGACGGGAGTTACCCGCCCTCTTTTTTGACCCACGGCGGCAAAATTGGTGTCCAAACGGAACAATTTCGCCCGATGGGGAAAGACAAGCGGCAAAAGCTGTGGTATACTGCCAGAAGGTTAGAGACGACTAACCTAAAAAGACAGGAGCGGAAGAGATGACCGCAGAGAAATTATTGGAGCATCAGGGCGCTATTTTGCTGGCGCAGAGCGACGGCTGCGCGGTCTGGCAGTTTCGAAACGAGACCGGCGACGGCACGATGACCACCTATGAGGTCTTTCCGGGCGTGATGCTCGCGTTCAACGACTTTCACATGGAGCGCTACGAGTGCGATTTTGTGGCCGACCGGCGGATGCTCGCCATCGACCACTGCCGCGAGGGGCGCATGGAGTACGCCGCGAGCGACAACTTGGTCCCCTACACGGCGGCGGGGGATATGAAGCTCGATTTGCGCGAGCAGCACACGGGCACGTTCCACTTCCCGTCCTGCCACTACCACGGGCTGACGGTCGCGTTCGACCGGGACATTGTGAGAGAATCGCTCCCGCGCGAAGTCAAAGACTTTCCCGCGACGCCGGAGAAGATCATCGAGCGCTGGCAGCTCGGCAGCACGCCGCGCGTCGTCCACGGGGCGGAGCGGATGGAGCACATCTTCGGCGAGATGTACCGCGTGCCGGAAAAGATCCGCATCCCGTACTTCAAGGTCAAAATTTTAGAGCTGCTGCTTTGCATTGATGCCATGACCATCCCGCAGGAGGAGAGCGAGCGGCCGTACTTCTACAAAACGCAGGTCGAAAAGATCGAGGCCATCAAGCGCTTTTTAACCGAGCATGTGACGGAAAATTTCACGCAGGAGGAGCTACTCCTACACCGAGTTCGGCACGAACGAAAAGGGCGTGTCCGTCTCCGCGACCGAAACGCTCTACGGCAACGAAAAGGTGACGGAAGCCGACCCGTACCGCGACGCCGAATGGGCGGAAGCGAACAAGAGCGAGCGCATCGGCATTGAAGAGACCGACATCCCGACCATCATCCTGGCCGAGGCCTCCTCCGCGCGCAAGGGCGTGAAGCTGCTGCTCGACATCTACGAGAATTACGGCTGCGTGGCCGCCTCCGGCGTGTTCGTCTGCGACAAGGACGAGGTCTGGTACGTTGAAAATTGCAGCGGCACGCAGTATGTCGCCATCAAGCTCAACGACAACATGATCTTCCTTGAACCCAACATGGCCGTCATCGGCCGCGTCGATCTGGACGATGAGAACGTCATCGCCTCCAAGGACCTGATCGCGGTGGCGAAGAAGGCCGGCACGTTCGTCGGCGACGAGGCAAAGAACATCATCGACTTCCGTGCGTCTTACGCCCGCATCAGCGAGAAGATGGACCAGCGCATGATCGACGGCCTGAACTACCTGAACGCTACTTACAAGTACGACAGCGACGCACTCGTGGCTGACAACACGAAATTCACCATCTCCAACCTTGACGCGAGCGACAAGTTCGTCGCGCTCTACACCAACATCAAGGCCGACCGCAAGCTCGACAAGGACGATGTGTTTGGCTACTACAAGCTCTCCTCCATCGGCAAGGCCAGCAACCAGGAGATCGAGATATTCCGGCTCTTCAAGGACCGTCCGGTCGAGACCGCGACCGTGGGCTGGGTCGGCGTCGGCAACATGTCCTACAACGTGTTTGTCCCGTACTATCCCATGCTGATCGACGGCATGTACAAGGGTTATCAGGTCAGCACCGCGTCCGCGAAGTTTACGACTGAAAAGCCCGACACCTTCTGCACCTACGGCATGAGCTGGGCGCAGGATGCCGATGGCAACTGGCAGCGCGTTTCCGGCTTCAAGGCGTATCCGAGCAACTGGAAGGATTCCTATTACTTCACGTTTGAGGGTCTCGGCGGTTACATCGCCAACGCCGACAAGATCACCGGCAAGCCCCTGAAGGCCGAGGCCAAGGCCTACGTCGCCGATAAACTCGCCGCCCTCCAGCAGGGGCTCTACAAGGACTTCGTCACGACCGACCAGCTCGTCAAGGCGGATGATGCCCGCGCCCTTGCCACCGAGAACGGCAAGACTATGACTGAAAAGGCCCACAAGCTTGGCGTTGAGCTCGTCGAGTACATCACGAAGGATGAAGCGCTCCAGCCGAGCGTGTTCACCGATGTCAAGGAAGGCGCCTACTATGTGGACGCTGTGAACTGGGCCGTGGATAAGAAGGTCACCTCCGGTAAGACCGAGACGACCTTCGCCCCCAACGACTCCTGCACCCGCGCGCAGGCCGTCACGTTCCTGTGGCGCGCCGCCGGCAGCCCCGAGCCGACCGCAAGCGAGATGACCTTCACCGACGTGAAGGCGGACAGCTACTACTATAAGGCCGTTTTGTGGGCCGTCGAGAACAAGATCACCTCCGGCATGAGCGACACGCTGTTCGCGCCCGACGCGACCTGCTCGCACAGCCAGATCGTGACGTTCCTGTACCGCATGCAGAACAGCCCTGAGGGGGGCGCGGACGAAAAGTTGGACTTTTAACCACTTTTCGCACAATTAACACTTGAAACGTGCAGTGTGGGTGCTCATACAAATGGGCACCTACACTGCCAATCCTAAATCATTTCGGTATTGAACAGGACTCTTTGCTCCCAGAGAAAGTTTTATTCGATCTTCGTTATACCAGTGAATGTAGGTATTAACTTCATTCATAAATTCATCGATTGATACACCATTCCATGCTCTGCAATAAAACATTTCGTTCTTCAAACGCCCGAAGAAGCCTTCGCAAGCTGCATTGTCGGGGGAACAACCTTTTTTGGACATGGAACGAGTAAGACCGCATGCTTCCACTGTGTTTATCCAGGATGGCCAGCGGTAGTGATTTCCTCGATCAGAATGGACGATTGGATGGTCATTTTTGCCAAGTTTTGAAACCGCATCTTCAAGCATTCTGCCAACCAGCTTGGAGTCCGGAGATGTTCCAATAGCCCAGCTAACGGCCATACCGTCAAAGCAATCAATCATAGGTGAAAGATAAACCTTGCCGGCAGGAATGCTGAATTCTGTTATGTCCGTGAGCCACTTCATGTTGGGCTTTTCTGCGTGAAAATCCCGATTGACCAGATTTGGCGTGGCAGCACTAATTTCACCCATATACGAGTTGTAGTGCCGTTTCTTTGGCGATATGGCGATTAGATTATGCTGCTTCATAAGGCGGCGTATTACTTTTTCGGATACAACTATGCCCGAGTTTTTCAATACGGCATGGATACGCCGATAACCATATCTGCTACGCGCATTTTCAAACTCAGTTTTAATAATCTGGCTTAAATCATGGTATTTATCTGGGGCGTCAATCGCTTTTTTGTGATAGAAATAGCTGCTTTTGGCCATATGAAAAAGGACGAGGATATCCTTAAGACGGTATTTCTCTTTCAGGGCATCAATCGCTATGGCCTTTTCCCGATTCCTCAGTTTTGTCAGACTGATGCCCTGTCCTTTTTTTAGTATTTCACCAGCAACCACGAGCGCATCGCGCTCCATTCTCAAACGATATACTTCGTCCTGAAGATTCTCAACTTGTCTGGCTAAAGCTTCCTTAGTAGCTAAAAGCTCAGAGCGATCTTTCGTGAGATATTTGAGAAATGCCTTTGTCTGCTTGCCATCTGTTACTGCCATAAGTAATGCACTCTTTTCGTTATCTGCGAGAAAGTGCTTTTTCCAAGAATATAAGGTATCGTTAGAAACACCATATTTTGATGCTACCGAATCTGGATCTTGGGATTGGCACAATTCTATTACTGCTTCACTGATTTCTCCCAGAGAACATTTTAATAGACGTCCATTGTTATGACAAGCCCTTGTATAGAAAACATCCGGTGCGTCTGCCTTGATCCATTCATACATAACACCCTGCGCCGGATAACCAAGATCGCGGATAGCCTGCTTCACGCTGACGTGATGCTCGACATAGTATTTAACGGCATATTCCCGTTCTTCGATGGAGTATGGTGAACGCCCTACATAATGGGCAGTTATATTGTTTTCCTTTTGGTATGCAAGATACCACTTGCGAAGAGCTCCTCTTGATGCTGGATATCCTAATTGCCGAATTGTCTCTGAATAATTGCGACGGTGAGCGATTAGATATTCAACGGCTCTTTGCATCTCTTCTTTCGTATACTTCGGTGGTGCGGACACTATAATTCCTCCTTTGACTTCTGGGGGAGTCCAACTTTTCGTCCGCATGCCCGCGACAAAAGCAAACAGGAGAGCCCCCGAAGATTTTCTTCGGGGGCCCTTTTTGCGGAACAGTCGGGAGAAATATCAACAGAAGTTGATGCTGCGTTGAGAAAGAGTTCATCTACTTGCGGTAAAAATATAAAATCTGATGTTGTAAGTTCCGGCGGGGATGCCCGCAGATGAGGTTTTTATCTTTCAGGAAGGAAGAAACGAACGATGCGAGTGAAGATTATTTCCGACAGCACGTGCGACCTGTCGCCCGCGCTGCTCGAGCGCTATGATATCGCCGTCACGCCGCTGTGCGTCATCAAGGACGGCAAGGACTTCCACGATGGTGTGGACATCACGCCCGCCGACATTTTTGCCCACGTGGACGGCGGCGGAGACCTTTGCAGCACGTCGGCGGTCAGCCAGTACGAGTACGGCGAGATGTTCGCGCGCTACGCGAACGAGTATGACGCGGTGGTGCAGATCACCATCGGCGCGAATTTCTCCTGCTGCTATCAGAATGCCTGCGCCGCGGCGCAGGAGTACGAGAACGTCTTTGTGGTCGATTCGGAGAATCTGAGCACCGGCCAGGGCCTTCTGGTTGTCGCGGCGGCGAAGCTCGCCGAGCAGGGCCTTTCCGGCGCGGAGATCGCCGAGCGCGTGCGCGCGCTCGCGCCGAAGGTCGAGGCGAGCTTTTTGATCGAGCGCCTCGACTACATGCGAAAGGGCGGCCGCTGCTCGGCTGTGGCCGCGCTGGGCGCGAATCTTCTGCACCTGAAGCCCTGCATCGAGGTGCGAAACGGCAAGATGGGTGTGTGCAAGAAGTACCGCGGCTCGTTTGAAAAGTGCATCCGCCAGTATGTAAAAGAGCGCCTTGACGGGCGCGAGGACATCGCGCCGGAGCTCGCGTTCATCACCCACGCGGCGGCGGACGCGAACGTCGTGGCCGCGGCGAAGGAGGAAGCGGTACAGTACGGATCGTTTGAGACCGTCGAAGAGACGCAGGCGGGCTGCACCGTCTCGTGCCACTGCGGCCCGAACACGCTTGGCATCCTGTTTGTGAGAAAGTAAAGGAGAAACCACCGTATGGCTCGCCATACGGTGGTTCTTTTTCAGCATTTTGCGCTTTTTCGCCAAAAGATGACCGCGAGCGCGGTGCAGACCGCGATGGCGGCGGCGTAGGGGATGACGAGCAGAAACGCGGTGCTCGCCGGTGCGCTGTAAGAAGCATAGCGGATGCCCCAGAGCATGTCGCAATAGCTGAATGCGACGGTGGCGCACATCACATCGGAGAGCAGGATCGCCAACGCGGCGAAGGTACAGGACAGAGCTTTCATGGAGAGACCTCCTTATTTGTGTTTGGTGCTTTTGAGCAGCAGCGCCGCGCCCGCGGCAATGGCCGCGACGCAGAGCAGCAGAAAAATGCCACTGCCGTCGATGCGGATCATCGACGATCCGCTGATCTGCGCGGGAACGGACGGGACAAGGATCGACAAAACGCCATAGACGATCAGCGCGGCCGCGCCGCCGAAGCAGAGAATGAGGCTCAAAAGCCGCATCGTCCGGTGCTCCTCCTGCGCTTCGGCGGGCGCGGCATTCGGCGCACCGTCTTTTAGAAGGCAGTCGAGCGAGACGCCGAAGTAATTGCTCAGCGCGAGGAGCTTGTCGCTCTCAGGCATCGCGCTGCCGCCCTCCCATTTAGAGATGGCCTGACGCGAGACATTCAGCGCCTCTGCAAGCTGCTCCTGCGAAAGACCGCTCTTTTTGCGCAGTGTGTAGAGTTTTTCAGGTAGTGCCATGGTTCCTCCTTTCGCAAAAAGCATAGCGTTAGTGTGCGCAAAATGCCATGTATTGCAGTAGGCAATCGCGCAACCGTGGGTAGCAATGAAGACTTTTTGCGGAAAACAGTCCTGTTTTCACCCATTTTACCATGCAGAGGGGGAAAGCGCCAGCGGAGAGCAAAAAATCGCCCGAACAAGAATTTGTTCGAGCGATTTCGTTTTAGTTCTGCTCCTCGGTAGGGGCGTTCTTCTTTTCAAGCTCCGCGCGCAGCATGCGGTTTTCAGCCTGCAGGGCGTCGAGCTTGTCATTCAGCGGGGCGAGCTGCTTTTTGAGCTCGCGCGCGACGATGCCCTGATAGAATTTGTACCGGCTCGCTGTGCCGGCTGCGGCGCACACGACAGTCACGCCGCCGGCGATGAGGCCGGCCTTTTTCCAGTCGACCTTGCGGACGACTTGCAGCACGGCGTGCTGGTCGAGCTTTTTGCCGCGCAGCGGCGCGGGCGCAGCGCTCTCCGCGCGCACGGGGAGAATGTGGATGGTTTCGAGCATTTTCATCGGATCGTCCTCCTTGATCCAGTTTATTTTTCGACTCTAAAGGTATCATGCCGCATGCGGAATGTCAACTGCGGCGATGCGTTGCAATGGATAGAAAAACGTGCTATGATGACCGAAGATTTTTGATTCGAAAGGAAGCGAGGGGAGCAATGCTCCCGCGTTGACATGATCGCGATTCTGCTTGCGCCGGTGTATCTGCTGGCGAATTACTATTTACTGCGCCGCGTGATGGGCTGGGTGAAGGCATGGTTCCCGTTTTTCCGCACAGCGCGCCACTGGGCGCTGCCCGTGGCTGTGCAGGCGTTTCTGGCCTGCTCCATCGTCATCGCGTTTTTCCTGCCGGAGGGGCGGGCGCGGCGCGTGATGAAGCTCATCGGCAACTACTGGCTCGGCGTACTGCTGTATGTGCTGCTCGCGGTCATCGCGGCGGACCTGCTGCGGCTGCTGCTGGGGTACGTGCTGCCGTTCAAGCACATTTTCGTCACGACACAGATGCACCGCATCGCGGGCTGTGTGTGCGCGCTGGTCATTTTAATCGCATCCATCTGGGGCGTCGTCAACGCGCGCATCATCCACGTGACGCCGTATGACGTGACGGTCGATAAGACTGTTGAGGGCATGGACGAGATGAAGGTTGTGCTCGTGGCCGACCTGCACCTTGGCTACAACATCGGCGAAAAGCAGATGCAGCAGATGGTAGACAGGATCAACGAACAGGACGCCGACCTCGTCGTCATCGCGGGAGACATCTTCGATAACGAGTGGGAGGCGGTGGAAGACCCTGAGACCATCGTCACCACGCTGCGCGGCATCCGATCGAAATACGGCGTTTACGCCTGCTACGGCAACCACGACATCGAAGAGCCGGTGCTCGCAGGCTTCACCTTCCGCCAGAGCGAGAAGAAGGAGAGCGACCCGCGCATGGACGAATTCTTGAAGGACGCGAACATCACGCTCCTGCGTGACGAGGGCATGCTCATCGACGGAAAGTTCTACCTTTATGGCCGCCCCGACGCGCACCGCCCGGGCCGCGGCATCGAGACGCGCAAGACGCCCGATGAGATCACGGCAGGTCTGGACAAGGATAAGCCCATCATCGTCCTCGACCACCAGCCCAAGGAGCTGCAGGAGCTTGCGGACGCGGGCGTCGACGTAGACCTCTGCGGCCACACGCACGATGGACAGATGTTCCCGGGAAATCTCACCATCAAGCTGATGTGGGAAAATGCCTGCGGGTATCTCCAAAAGGGAAAGATGCACAACATCGTCACCTCCGGCGTCGGCCTGTTCGGACCCAACATGCGCGTGGGGACAAAAGCAGAGATTTGTCCGATTACCATCTATTTTGCATAAATGCAAAGCACTTTGCGGCACTTGTGCCGCGGGGATCGCAGCGCCGAAGGCGCTGCACGAGTCAAAGGGGCCATTCTCTTTCGCAAAAGAGAATGGCCCCTTTGGAACCCCAAGAGAAAGGCTTAGATTGGCAGCCTCGGGCTTGAATGACCTTGGCACCTCCGGAATGAGAATGCCTGCACGCGGCGGAGCCGCATTAGAACTGCTATACGATTTGGTCTACTTCTATTATCCGCTGCCGCTCTCGAATCTTGTTTTGGTGCAGTGTAATCACCGTCTACCGATAGTACGCATATCGCGGCGAGCGCCAGCAATGCCGCTTTGGCATGCAAAAGCAAAATTGATAAAATCCTGAAGTAGAACGCAGTTGCGTAAGTGTAACGAATCGCAGGCAGAGCGACAGCGAAGATAGAAGAAAGTCAAATCATTTAGATACAAAAAAAGGCAGGCAGTCGATTCCACAGGCTACGCAGCTCTTCAAGCCTCAAACTGCCAATGCAAACGCCTTTCTTTTGGACGGGCGACGCCCGTTTTCTTTCTCGGGAAAGAAAATGGGGGTCGCATCACACGGCATGTATGCCGCAGAGCACTTCGCACCTGTGCGAAAAAGAAGGGACCACCTTTCGGTGGTCCCCAATTTTTTACAGCTTGCGGAAGCGCTCCGCAATGACCGCCGCCGCGTCAGCGGTCGACAGCGCACCGGTGTCAAGGTAAAGATCATACCCCTCCGGCGCGCCCCAGGCCTTGTGGGTGTAGCTCTCGTAATACTTGCGGCGCTGCTTGTCCATCTTGCGGATCAGGCGGATGGCTTGGTCGCGCGTGAGCTTTTCCTGCGCCATTTTGCGCTGGATACGGTGCTCGTCCGGCGCGGCGACGAACACGGTGAGAAGCCTCACGTCTTCGCCGCGCAGCACATAGTCTGCGCAGCGCCCCACGAACACACACTCCTCGTGGCGGGCGATGCGGCGGATCTCGTGGCTTTGCAGGGCGAAGAGCACTTCGCTCGTCGGTTTGCCGCGCAGCACATGGTGGTTGCCCTCGTGCACGGTCTGGAAGAGGTAGGGGTTGGTCGCCTTTTCGTCCGAGGGGGAGAGCGTTTTTTCCGAAAGCTCGCCGTACTCGCACGCGAGGCGGATCAGCTCGCGCTCATAGACGCGGATGCCGAGGAGATCCGCTGTTTTCACGGCCACTTCGTGGCCGCCGCTGCCGAACTGGCGGCTGATGCTGATGATGCGATTTCCCATAGTATGAATCTCCCTCTGCTTTTCTATTGTTTCAGCGCGTTGAGCGCCGGCTGGGGAATCGAGAATGCACGATCCGCCGGCGTGATGACGGCGGAGAGCGACACCGGAGCGTCGGAGAGGATGAGGTGCAGCGCGCCGCTGCACGAGATGTTGACGGACTGGAGCTCGCCCTGCTCGCTCACGCGGACGGAAATGCGTCCGGAGGAGAAGGTCACATCCTGTGCCTTGATATCCGGCGCGATGGCGGCGGCGAGCTCGCTCATCGCGTCGGAGTCGAGCGAAAGACCGTAGAGATAGCCGTCGCCCGCCTTATCGCAGCCCGCGCTGCCGTTCAGAATGGACTGGTAGCAGAGGTCAATGAGCGACGTGGCATCGACGAGCTGCTGGCTCGCGGTGTCGACACTGTTGCCGTCCGCGTCGCAGATCTTGCTGCCGGAGAAGTAGACGGCGAGGGCGTTTTTTTGGATGCTGCCGTAGCTCTGGCCGTCGATGCTGCTGCGGTCGTACTGGAGCGTGCTGTTCAGCACGATCGGGCCGCAGTCGGCGGAAAGAGCAATGTCGGCGGACAGATCGTCCGCGGTCAGCTCGCCCCAGGCACCCAGCAGACGGAGCGCGTTGTCCGTCAGCGTGGAAGCGTCGTCATTGCTGCCCGAATGGATGGCGGTGAGCACATCGTCGGGGATCACCGGCGCGAGCGCGTCGGTGAAGTGCGCGGCGGCCTCCACGCGAAGATCTCCAGAGTTTTCCGCCGTGAAGCTTACGTCCATCAGCTCGCCGCTCTCGGCGGTGAGATCCACGCGGATCGCGGAAAGCGATGCGGCGTTCGCGATCTCGTCCGAGGTGAGAAGACGCAGCAGTGTGCTCGCGTCGTCTCCCTCGGCGGTGAGGGTGTAGCGCTTTTCCTGCCCGTCAACGGATTTCGTCACCGTGAGCGTGCGGCAGAGTTCGGCGATCTCATCCATGAGCTCGGCGTAATTTGGGAATGCGCCGCCGACAGCGTAGGACTTGCCGTTTTCAAGGTAGATCGCGCCGTCTGCGTAGTAGAGCGCCGCGCCGTCGCGGTCGATGCAGGTGATGGGAGCGCCGTCCTTCTTCGTGCGGGTAACGGAGGCATCCGCGCTCAGGCTGATTTTGCCATAGGAGGCGTCGACCGTGACGTCCATGGTCATCGGGTCCTCTTTGACACGCGCCTCGACAAGGCGGTAGGCTTCGAGGTCCTTCTTAAAGTCGGAGTGGAGGAAGAATGCCGCAGCCGCGCCGAGCAAGACTAAAATCGTGATGAGAATAGGGAGGAAGCGGCGGCGCCTGCGCTTTTTCGGCGCGGGCGGTACTGCGGGCTGCGTGAGCACGTTTTCGCGTGCCTCGCGCTCCTCGCGAAGAAGCCGAAGTTCCTCTTCCGCGCGCGCAAGGCGCGCCTCGATGGAGTCGGGATCGGCTGCGGGAGCGGGTTCGGAAGTGGGAACGCTTTCTGCGCCCTCGACCGCGGCGGTGACGACCGGCGCAGCGGTCGCTGCTACTGCCACGGCGGCGGGGACTGCCGTAGATTCAGCGGACACAGGCGCATCCGCCTGAGTGGCATCTTCGACCGCTGTAGACGCGGGGGCACCCGTCTTGGCAGGGGCTTCGTCTGCTGTGGACGCATTGGCGTCCTCGCCGCGGACGATCTGCTCGGCCTGCGAGACGGCGCTCGCGCTGCGCGCCAGCGCTTCGGCGCGTCTGCGCGCTTTGCGCTTGTGGCGGTGGACGAGCAGAACCATGATAAGGATCAAAACAGCCAGCACGGCGAGCACGCCGAGCCAGATGCCCCAGACGTCGAGCGTCCGCACGGCGGCAAACTCAACGCTGTCGCCGCTCGTGGAGAAGGTGAGGTAGCTGCCCATCGTGCCGCAGTCGGCCTCCTGCCAGCTGCCGCCGTTTTCACGGGTGTAGATGCGCAGCTCCTTCTGCCCGTCGGACGGGAGATAGCGCATGGTGTGCGTGTCCTGCCCGTCGTCGGCAAGCTCGATGCGCCACTGCTCGAGCACTTCGGCGTTGGCAACCATCGAAGGTATTTCGCCGCGGCTGAGGCAGGAGAAGTAGCCCTTCACGCGGTCGAGCACAGTGCCGGACTGCACGTCGAACGCCGCGGGCGTGAGCGGCTGGGCGGTCACGGTGATGGCGTCGCCGTCGTTGTAGTTGCCCTCGACCAAGATGACAGCCTGTCCGCTCTCTCGCGTCTGTTCAGAGGCAAGGCCGGGGGTGTAGGCCTCGTAAACAGCGGTGACGACGGTGTCAAAGTGCAGATTCGTGAGGTCGGTGCGGTCCCAGTGGACGTGACAGCCGCTCTTGGCGGGCGGCTCGGGGATGTCGCTTTCGTCGATGGAGTCGCCGTAGTTGAAAGCGCGGCTAAGCACCGTCTTGTCGTCGGCGACGAAGGTGAGCGTGAAGGACTTCATGCTCTCGGGGAGATCGGGCAGCGTGAGAAGCTCTGCATAGCTGATGGGCTCGGCCCGTCCGGCGTAGCCCTGACGGTTGATGCCGGGGAGATCGTCGGAGACATAGTAGTTATGCTCAAATGTGCCCGTGTCGCTGCCGGAGATCGCACCCTGGTACTGCTGGCAGTCGGTGATATCGACGAGCGAGTAGTTCCAGCTCACGGTACTGCCGCTTCCGTCGACATTTTCCTGTACGCCGGAGCCGACGATGCCGCCGACATACTTCTTGCCGCTGAGCGTGCACTTGGAAAAGCTGCCGTGCACCGTTGCGCCGGTGAGACCGGCGATGCCGCCGGTGTAGCTGCCGTTTTCGTTCGTGATAGAGCAGGAGGACGTTTCGCATGCGGTCAGATAGCCGAGGTCCATGCGGCCGACGATGCCGCCGACATAGCTGCGCTTACCGGCCACATCGCCGGTGTTGACGCACTTCTGGATGATGGAGCGGTACTCATACTGCTTGCGGTAGATGTTCGAAAGATGGCCCGTGACATCGTCCTCGGGGTCGAGCGTGTATTCAATGGTCATGGAGCCTGTGATGCCGCCGGTATTCACATCGCCGTACACCGCGCCGCTGTTGCGGCAGGAAGAGACTTTACCGAACGTGACGGAATCGATGTCGACATCGGAGGTGTCGACAATGATGTCGCCCGTGCCGCCGCTGAGCGAGGAAATGGCGGAAAACAGCGTTCCTGTCAGCTCGTTGAACTTGTTGTTGATCGAACGAATATCATTTGCCAATGTGCCGACCGTGCCGCTGGCGGCGTTGTTGAGCATCGTGACCTGACTGCTCAGGCCGTTGATCGACGAGGTCAGCCCGCCAAGATCCGGTGCAGCGACAATCTGAGTCGAGCCGGTGACGGTGCCCGAGGCATTGCCCTCGTGGCTCGCGCCCGCGCCTGCGGCACTGCCGCCCCAGATGGTGGTGCTGTGACCGCTGTCGGAATGCTCGTGGTCGATGCCGCCGGCTGCGCCCTTGCCGCCGCCGATCAGAGTGTCGGAGGAATGGGAGCCGTCGCCGGTGATGACGCTGTCAATACTGGCGTTCAGCCGGACGTTGTTCAGCTCGTTGGCGGCGTTATCCACATAGCCGGACATGCTGTTCAGGCGCGAGGCAATCTCATTCGAGCCGCCTTCGGCATGGTTGGTTGCTGTGTTGACAAGACCGCTGAGCTCGTTGAGTTGTGTTTTGAGCTGCTGCAGCAGACCGTCGGAGATCTCCATGCGGATATAGGGCTCCATTTGGCCGGCGATGCCGCCGACGTCCTTTCGCCCGCAGATCGCGCCTTCATTGCTGCACGCGAGCACTTGTCCGCTGCTGCGGCCGACCACGCCGCCAATATTGTAGCCGATGTGCTGATAACCGACGGCGGCGTAGTTTGTGCTCGACGCGATCGCGCCGGAGGAATAGCCTGCAATACCGCCGGTGTCGGTGGCGGTGTTGAGCGTGTCGGCGCGGGAGAGCTTGGCGAGGTCGAGCGAGAATTCGAGGTTCAAATTGCTCAGGTCGATGGAGGGGTCGGTGCTCTCGATGTTTACATAGGCGCGGCCACGGCAGGAGACGATGGAACCGAGGTTCTCGCCCACGATGCCGCCGGTCATGCTCTGGCCGAAGATCGCGCCCGAGGCGTCGCACGCGCGCACGATGCCCGTGGCGAGATTGCGGCCCACGATGCCGCCGGCGCTGCGTTTGCCGGAAACACTTCCGTTGAATGTGCAGCTTTCGATCGTGCCGTGGTTTTCACCCACGATGCCGCCGATATTTTCGCTGTCGCCGGACGGGGTGACCGTGCCCTCAACATTCAGGCTTTTGATGACGGCGTCCTTTTGCAGCACGCCGAAAAGACCGGCGGGGGAGACGCTCTGCGTGATGGAAAGGCCGCTGATGGTGTGGCCGTTGCCGTTGAACGTGCCGCCGAACGTCGGGATGGGGAGCTCGTCATCGTCGGTCAGCTCGATATCGTTGTCAAGCACAACGGTTTTACCGCGCGACCAGGAGTCGAGCGTGCAGGAATGCGCGAGGGATCGTAAGTCTTCTGCGCTCTTGATATGGATGGCGCCGTCCCCCTCTGCCAAGACCTGCGTGACAGGGAGAAGCGAGATGAGCAGCAGGCACGAGAGTGCAAGCGCGCAGAAGCGATAGAAATGATTAGTCTTCTTCATCGTCTTGCTCCTCATTTGCAGATCCGGAGATCAGATTCAGGTCGATGTCGCCCTCGACCGTGGCGTGCATGATGCCATGCACCGTACCATTGATGTTGCCGCGCACCATGCCGTTGACGGAGACCTTACCGTGACCCGATTTCTTTTCCGTGATGGACGGGACGGAGAACGAGGTCTTGTCGACGATGCCGCTGCCGATGAGCAAGATCTGCGGCAGGGCGAACATGACCATGATGATGGAGATGACCGTGCCGCGGCCAAGGCTCTCGCCGATGCCCGCGATGACGGGCTCAGATGTCATGCTGCCGATCAAAAAGCCGCAGATCGAGAGGATCGAGCCGGAGGTGATGATCGTCGGGAAGGCGAAGTTCAGCGTCTCGACGATGGCGTCGCGGTGGTGCATTTTGGATTTGAGCTCCTGATAGCGGCTGGCGATGACGATGGCGTAGTCGATATTCGCGCCCATCTGGATGGAAGAAACAATTAGATATCCTAAGAAGAAGATGTACTTGCCCGTGATGGTCGGGAACGAGAAGTTGAGCCAGATGCAGCCCTGAATCACGAGGATCAGCAGCACCGGCATACCGGCGGAGTTGAACGTGAAGAGCAGCACCAGCATAACCACGAGCACCGACACGATGCTGACGACCTTGTTATCCACGGCGAAGGACTTTTCGAATTCGTATTCGTTCGTCGATTCGCCCGCGAGGTAGACGTTTTCATCGGGGTAATACTTTTCGGCAATTTCGAGAATTTTGTCGGTGAAGGCGTAGGTCTCGTCGCTGCTTTCGGGCAGCGTGAGGTAGATGAGCATGCGGTCGTAATCCGTACCTTGAAGCTGGGCCTTGGCGCTGTTCATCTGGACCTCGGCATCCTGGAGCATCTGCGTCTGGTCGTCACTGAGCGTCACGATGCCGGAATCCACCTGATCGCAGACAAAGAGAAACATGTCGATGAGCGGGACTTTGTAGGTGGCGAGATTGCCCGCAAGCTTGCCATATTCTGAATGCTGCGCGGCGTAGGCGGCGTAGACGACCTGCGCGGCCTCATAATCAAGCCCCGCAAGCTCGGCGAACTGACGCGGCGTCAGCTTGTCGGCGAGCATGTAGCCGTCGAGCGCCTCAATGTTGGTAAGACCCATCGTGGAGTCGACCTCGTTGTACTGGCCGAGCTCGTCCAAAATGGCGGACTCCTTGTCGTAGTCGCCCGTGGGGACGATGAGCGCCAGCATGTTCTTCGAGGTGAAGTTATCCTCGATCATCTGCTGGGCAAACTGCGTCTCATTCTGCTTGGGGGCGGAGATGAGGCCATAGCCGTAGGCGTAGGGGCAGTCGGACGACAGGCGGTAGCCGATGACGGCCAACACCACGAAGACGATGGGGATGATGTAGCGCGTGGCATAGTCGAGCTTGCCGACGAACGGGATCTTCGGCACGAAGCTGCGGTGCTGCGTGCGGTCGATCAGCGGGCCGAAGAGCATCAGAAGGCCGGGCATTACGATGAACGCTGCGAGCAGCGCAAACAAGATCGACTTGATGAGGCAAAGCGCCATATCGGGACCGAGCTTGAACTGCATGAAGAGCATCGCCACAAGGCCGCCGATGGTCGTGAGGCTGCTCGCACCGATCTCGGGGATCGACTTGCTCAGCGAGACGATGACGGCCTCACGCAGCGGCAGCAGCCGGTGCTCCTCTTTAAATCGGTTGCAGAAGATGATGGCGTAGTCGATGGACAGCGCTAACTGCAAGATGCTTGTGACCGAGTTTGAAATGAACGAGATTTTGCCCATCAGGAAGTTCGTGCCCTGATTCAGCACAAGTGCGACCACGAACGTCAGAATGAGCACCGGCACCTCGCCGTAGGTCTCGGACGTGAAGAGCAGCACGAGCACGATGACGATGGCGACATACACCATGATGACGCTGATCTCGTGGTCGATGGTCTCCTGCTGCGTGTTGCCAAGGTCCGTGTCGACATACAGATCGTAGTCGGACAGGTATTCCTTCACGGCTTCGAGCGAGTCGAGGCAGGCCTCGTCATCCTCGCTGTAGGCAAAGGTGATGGAATAGAGGGCGGAGAGGTTATTATAATGTGCGGTGGTCTCGTCGTAGTCCACGCTCTGCACGCCCTTGATCTCCTTGATCTTGGGCTCGAGCGCGGCGGCCTGCTCTGGTGTGATGTTGGCCACCATGACCTCGGCCGTGCCATAGGTCGTGAACTGCTCGTCCATGATGTCGAGCGCCTGCTTCGTCTCGGAATCAGACGGCAGGTAGTACGTCAGGTCGCTCTCGACCTCGACCCAGTTGCGGGAAAAGGCGGAGAATACGAGCAGAATGATTGTGAGCAGAAAGATGAGATTTCGCTTGTCGACGATGACCGTCGACAGCTTTTCCATAAAGCTGGAGCCGGTCTCCTTGGTTTCGTTACTCATGGCGGTACGCATTGCCTCCTTTCTCGTGGGTGGGTCTTCGCTTCTTCATGCGCTCAAGGCCGCTTTTGATCGGCGGCTCGGGCGGGGCGAGCTGCACCACGTCGCCGAGCGAACAGTCGAGCTGGCGGCAGATGCGCACAAGCACCTCGAGCGAGACGAGCTCATTTTTCGAGAGCTTGGCGAGCGTGTTGGAGCTGATGCCGACCTCGCGTGCAAATTCCGTTTTATTTAAGCCCTTGTCGATGAGGAGCTTAAAAAGGTTGTTGTAGGTAACATACATGGTGGTACCTCCTGTTCAGTCGTCAACATTATATGAAAATATCCGGAAGAAGCAAGATTAAATTTGCGAAAGCAGATATTTTTTGAACAAATCTGGCGAAGTGACAAAAACAGGCCAGTACAGATGAACAATGCGCAGCCCCTTTTGAAGCGGGGATTTGTTGATCGAGTGAAGGAGAAGATGAAAAAGGGCAAGGAAGCACCGAAGAGCGGTAAAAAGACATCTTGACTTTTGCACTGTCATTTGCTACGTTTTAGTTAGAGATGACTAACTGACGTAAAACGAAAGAAAATCGGAACGAGAGCATAGCGAGACGGGGCAGAACGAAGGAAACAGGTATTTTTAGGATAAGAGGAGACCTGGCTATGAAAATTTTAGTATTCGGCGCGGGCGTGCTCGGCTGCAATTTGGCGCGGAATTTCTTCTGCGCGGGAAAGGACGTTACGTTGCTGGCGCGGGGAGCATGGGGCGAGAGCATCCAAAAAAACGGCCTTCGGATCAAGGATAAGTTTTCGCCCCGCATGTCGGTCAGCCGTATTCCGGTCGTGACGGAGCTGAAAGCGGAGGACAAGTACGACGTGATCTTCGTCGTCCTGCGCTATACGCAGCTCGACGCGATCCTCGATACCCTGCGGATGAATCCGACAAAGAATATCGTCTTTGCGGGAAACGACGTGCGCGCAAGTGCGCTGAGCGCTTCGTTGCCGGAGAAAAACATGATGTTTGCCTTTGCGTCCTCAGCAGGACATCGGGAGCGGGAGTATGTGGCATCCGTCGACCTCAAGAAGATCACCATCGGCCAGATCGCGGGCGCGCCGTCGAACGAAACGCTCATCGGGCAGATCTTTGACGGCACCAAATATAAGGTAGCCTACGAGCCGAATATGGAGGATTATCTTCTCTGCCACGCGGCGTTCGTGCTGCCGGTGGCGTTCGCCTGCTACAAGGTCGACGGCGACCTCAAAAAGCTCAAGGGCAACACAGCCTACTTAAATCGCTTGATCGACGCCAACATCGAGGGTTACCGTGCGATCAAAAACGCGGGACATGAAATTTTACCGAAGGACGACGCGGAGTTTGAAGGCGCGGCGTACCGCAAGACCTGTCTGCGCTTTTTTAAGCTCATGTCCGCCACGAGCCTCGGAAAGATCTGCGCGTCCGACCACGCCATGAATGCGACTGATGAAATGAGCGCGCTGAACCGCGATTTGAAGGCTTTCTTCGACGAAAACGGCGCGAAATATCCCGTGTGGCAGGAGCTTGAGCAGGAAGTCGCAAAATACCTGAAGTGAACAAAGGGGAAGCGCCCGTCATTTGGCGGGCGCTCTTTTTTGCCCGCTCACGGAAAAATCAGACTCCGGCGAGGCATCGGTGAATTTTTCGACAGATATTGCCAAAGCGGATGATCCATGACTGATACTGAGAGCGCCCGGACAAAAAATGTTTGGGCACTCTTACTGTATG
>ENA-UOJM01001029-UOJM01001029.1-human-gut-metagenome-genome-assembly--contig:-P116-NODE-1029-length-29455-cov-5.593878_pt1 | contig 29455 bp, 35 predicted proteins | sample MGYA00242349_ERZ723896 | MGnify/ENA metagenome assembly ERZ723896 | reverse complement strand
TCCTTTTCATTGATGATCAGATGGTCTAATAATACTACAAGCAGGTCATTTTTAGTTTTCCCCACCGCGAGCAGACAGAATTCGATGCGGTAAAATCTAGACCGACTTAGCCACTTCTTCCATTGGAGACCAATCATGAAACGCCAAATATTTCCAACCGCATCTAAATATCCCACCGGAAGCTATCGCCCACGTTTTAATGGAAACTCGCTCGCATGCTGCGCTGCCCCATATGACTCCTCGACTCAGATTCCAAGTCTGGGTGAAGGGGATTACGCCTCCATCGTCTTCGACAACGAGCTTTCCAATATCCCGCAGGGCAATATCACCTACAGATGGTTTAAATGCGCCGGCCTCGGAAGCGGCGCCGGACTTGTCGCCAAGGAACTCGGCTCCAGCCCCTCTCTGTCTCTCTCAGGGTTACAAGGCTCGTACATCAATTGCGAGGTGACCTTGACCGTCAACGGGAAAAGCAAGACATTTGTTCCTAAGGCAATTTGCAACGGCAAAGTAAGCGACGGTATCTACGTACGTCCTAGAATCGGTTAAAATCCCAGAGGATCCCCGAGGTATGGAGTTTGGAAAAACAGTTTGGGTAAAAGTCAATTCCTGGAAACGGCTCCTTGACGCCCACCAAAAGAAAACTGCATGCAGCCGCCCTCGTTTCGGGGGCGCTGCGCATCTTTTTGAATTGAATGAAGACAGGACACAGCCGATCGTCCTCACCAGGCTATGGGACAGAAAGACGGTTCACAAATGAGGGTTCCTTTTGGACTTGATGAGCACGGCAATGCCGTATGGGCAGACCAAATCCCCTACGACCGCAACGGGTTCAAGTGCGGACTTGTCTGTCCCGATCCGAATTGCGGGAAACGGCTCAAGGCAGTCCGATGGTCGAAGGACGACCCGGAGAGAGGCATCCACTATTTGGCCCACGAGGCAAACAGCCGGTGCGCGGTCGAGTCGAATCCAGAGTCCCTTCTCCATCTGGAAGCGAAAGCCGTCCTCAAAGGGCTCATCGGCCATGATTTCTACCTCCCCAACCTGTCTCTCATCGATAGCGTCCCGCATACGTCACGCTATCGGAACGCCGGCAAACTCGAATTCAAGAAGTATGGCAAACTGACAGTCCTTCCCGTTCCCGGCTCTTCTGTCCTAAAGTTCAGCCCCGAAACATACAAATCGTTCATTCCCGGTACCGGTTGCATGACTAAAATCGAGGATGTCAAAACAGAGCGCGATTGCGGCGCGATGTGCCCTGAAGGTCTCATTCCGGATGCGGTCGCACTGCTGTCGCATGCCGATACGGAGATCTGGGTCGCCATCGAATTCCGCGTCAGCCATCCGAAAGCCATCGAGGATGTGCGGAAATATGCCACCGTGGATTTCCCGGTCATGGAAATATCCATCACAGATGATATCGCAAATGCGGGGGATACCAGAAAGAGCCTGGCAGAACGAATTACAGGAACCGGCCATGCGACGCGTTTCGCCGGTCGCGAATGGCTCTACTCTCCTGCAGCTAAAAAGATTCTCAAGCGTAGCTGGCATATCGAGGCAGAACCATCCGATAAACCGCTCCGCCATAAAGGAACAGATCTCGTAAGGCTGGAGACACCGCTTCCGGCAATCACGGTCTATGCCGTGAAAGGCGCACCGACAGGTGAGACCTCATGGGACAACATCGACCTCACACTCCGGGAGATCTCCGAAGCGACCGTCGAGAAGCAAGAAGAGGCACTGAGGAAGAAAAGGTCACTCAGTTCCAGATGCCCTTCCTATAAAAACAGCGCACCCGCCGGCCGACAAATAAAGCAGACCGAAGATACCGGTTTTGAAACGCCGACGAAACCGCACGGGATTCTCGGAAGGCTAAAAGGCCTCTTCGACAAATTTCGGAAGTGAAATTCGCAAACGTTTGCGAATTTGGAAAGTCCACACGAAAACGGGCTGAGAAATCGCTATTATGGTTAAGAGCACGAGTTTGATCCCCTTTCTCGTGCAGGGACATCTTCTTCCCACCGATGGATGTGCCCGCTCCCCAATCTCGGGCGCATCCATCACCCATTTTGCAAATATACCAATATCCGCGTAGTCGTCATATACCATCAACAGTCTCGATCTCTTCTTATTGACGGGGTCATTTTTTTAATGCGAAGTGGTAGAATCTTACAAAAGATATTCAAAGAAAGGATTTATGCAATGGTTCCGAAAGTAGACCCATCGAAATTTCCAGAAATGCTGAACGCTATTACGGAGAACGTCCGAGACAGCTATGCGGGAATGGTCTTTATCGACGATCCTGAAGATCTGGCCTCATGGGGGTTCACTAAAGAACAACTTAATGAACTGGACTCTTTTGCACAAAAATATGGATTGACTGACGTTCTCGAAATCAATGAATGGAATCCCGATTCCAAGCCGGACTATATCCTTTCGGCATTTTCCGGCCTCGTGGATAAGATCGACGATCTGCAGGGACGAATCCGACCAAAAGCCGATGATGTCTCAATTGAAAACTTTATCTACCTGAATCAGATCAAGGCCGATGTCCCCGAACCGGATCAGTTTGACCATGCCGAAGAGAATGACCATATCTTCGGTTTGATCTCTAAATTTGCCGAGGGACAGGACACCGCCTTCGTCGTGCAAAAGGTCAATTTCTCCGGCACGAAACAAATCGGTGAACCCGAATATGAGCTTCTTCCTCTCGGTCCCACTTCCGGTGAGGACCTTGCCGATTTCACCGAGTGGTTTATGGACGATTTCAAGAGCGGTATCGACTTTGGCTGCGATGAAAACCGCGAGCACCTTGCCATGCTCGCCCATACCGGATTCTATCGTGAAGGCGAGTATGTGGACCAGCTGCTCACCTTTCACCAACTTGATTTTTCCAATGCCCATGCCGTGACGGAAAATTTCTCCTTTGAAGGTCGCCCGGAAAGCAATGAGTTCATAGGCGATCTCGACCAGCTGTTCCATGATCCAAATTCACTCGTCAGCTCGTCAGACATCATCGATATTATCGAAAACGAACCGGTCGGAGGTGTTTCCAACGGTGGGAAGCCCTGCCGTGAACACACGAGGCTTTCCGATAAAGCCGAAACCGCCAAATCTGCCTGCAGCAAGATCGCTGAATCTGAACAACGTGAGCGGGGAATCGAGAAGCCGATCCAAATCGAGGCAAAATGATCAGCGAACGTGACCTCAGGCTCGCAAAGGCAATCGTCGACCCGTATATCGGCCGGGACATTATCGCTACCGCCGTACTCGGAACGAAGCTCGGGACCATGCTGAACGAGAACGCATACCGTGAAGTCGTCGACAATGCCCAGAGGCTTATTGACGGAACCGAGTGTATTCCGCAGGGCAAGACGCTCGAGTTCATTTTGCGAAATCGGTACGTCGAGACGATCAAGACCGATCGGAAAAGCGATTTGTCCCTTTCCAAGATGTGTGGGCTGTTGAAGGGCAATCGTGCCGTAGCGCGAGGCGATTGCGAGACGAATAACGAGAAGACTTACGAAGAGCGTTAAATGCGGCGCCTTCGGCACCTATGATCCGCTCGCAACGCTCGCTGATGGATTGTTTTCTACTCTACTAAGGAGGGAATATGTGGCAGGAAAAGCTTCAGGACACAGCAGCATCCCATCCATGGCTTGAGCCGCATGAAGCCATCAAACGGAAAACCCAAGCACCGGGAATGCAATTGGTAGATTGGTACGGCTTCACCGTGCCGAAAACAAAAAAGGAGATGTTTCTCAAGCAGTCCGCCCGTCGTGAAGATCTCCTTGTTGTCGGCGAGGTCGACAACATCCATTCTTTTTTCAGCGACTACGAGACGGAATGGAGATCGAATATCCTATTCGATGATCTCGACGAGGCACTGCGCTACTGTGAGGACGTCCGTTCCGGTTTCATCTCCGACATCCAGCTACATTCGAGTTTCATCATGTACAAAGAGCCGGGATTTAAAGCCATGCCGGGTGGCGGCTTCGCCGGATGGAGCGATCTATTCTATGCGGCTCACGGCAACCTGGAATATGCCAACAAGCTCCTTTTCGATTGCCAAGCCGGTGACCGCGACGGCATGGACCCGCGCCGATGCGCAAGGGAAGACCTAGTCAACGGAGTCATTGCCGAGTTCGGCAGCGAGTACATCATGACCGGAGATGCCGGCCAGAAGAACCGTCTGAACAGCGCGGAGATCTTGCGCTTCGAACTCGATAGCGTCCCGACTGACGGAAATGGGCATATCACCGGGTATTACCATGGTTTCCCTCTCGGTACGAGCCTGGAGGATATCAGTGCGGCGATCGACGACGTAGACAAAGTCGAAAATGGCCATCCGAACAGGATCGATATTCCCGAAAAACCAGAGGATATCGAGATGGAACAAAACACAGGCGTTTCCAAGGAAAAGCCTCCCGTCGCCGAAATGGAAGATACTTCCATTCGAGAGCCCAAAAGCCATCCCACACAACCGAAGAAGCCGGTCTGGACGAACCTTGAAGTTCCTCCCGACAGTGTAATTCTCCTCACAGGTGTCTCAAGGAAGACGGACAGGTCATGGTATCGTGCCGATTGCACTCTCGGAGAGGAATCTTCAATCAAGCCAGGTGGCAAATTTAAAATCCTGCTGAGTGAGAGGCAGTACGCACGCGCCGACGCCCAACAAAAGGCCGGTAAACCGGTCAGTCTCGGACTGAAAACCGACAGGTATCCAGATGGAGTCGAAATCGACGGCGAGATGATCGCACTTGAAGACCTTGCCGCCGATATCAATGTCCGAAAAACCGACTCACTGCCCAAAAGTCCCGAGGAGTATCGCACCGCCACGGAACAATCCTTTACCGGGAACGAATGGGTGAATTTTCGCTTCTTCCCAGACCTAGTCGCCCTTTCAAAAACCATCGACCCCGACACGGCAAGGACGGATTATCGTGCCGATGTGACGTCCGAAATCGCCGGGCGAAACTGCTCATTTACCCTGCATCTCGCAAAATGGCAGTACGATAAGGCCGTCAAGGCCCAAAACCAGAACTCCCCTATCCATATCGGGATGAAGCTTAAATATATAAAGGGCGGCGTAATTCCAGTCCAGTTCGAAGATGAGCAGTCCACCCATAACTATTCTCCAAAGAAACTCGAAGAAAGCCTGCCGAAGGTGCAGAAAGCACGTTCCGTCAGCGGGTGTAGGCAGGGAAAAGGAAACCGGGTATCCTCCTATCAAGACCGATCCTATCGTTTCAAAACGGAGGAAGTATATGAACGTGGACTCCCAGGAACACACGAAAGCAGGAACTGAACATGAACGAAAACTCAACCATATCGAACGCTTATGATGGCAAGCATGATGAATACGGTCATGATCTACCCAGGTGGATGAATTTCGAGCATGTCATCGATACCGGTGAGATGGACCCGAATCAAACGGCAACCGACTATTACGGCTTTGAACTTCCCAATGGCGTCGCAATGGTCATCCAGAGCCAACCAAGCCATAGGGATCATCCTTTCATCGTCTACAGTTACGGCGATGGAGCCTGTTTCCATGACGATGTCGAATTCGATTCGCTCCGCACAGCGATTAGCTATGCATCCCAGCTCCACAGCGGAGCAATCGATCCAGATTACCTGCGCGTCGAATATACGCATGATGAATATGAAACACTTTGCTGGCGCGATTTCTACCAGGCGGCACACGGTAATATCGAATACGCCTCACGTCTCGTCGACCAGTGCAACGGCGGATTTCGAGAAGGGTTCGGCCCGTATGCCTGCGCAGCTGAAGACCTCGCTGAAGGCGAAATCGTCAATTTCAACAACTGCTACGTCATTACGGATGCGAACGGACCGGATACGAAGGAAATCGCCGCAAAAAGGATTTGGAATGAACTCGGAGATGTCTGCATAGACGATAATGAATGTATCGATTCGGAATTCTACGGCTACCCTATCGGGACATTTCGGGAAGACATCTGGCATGACATCGAGGACCAGCTTGGAGTCCCGATCCATGAACTGATGTTTCCCGATGATGTAATCAAGGACATGACTAATGAAAGGAGTCTTGCTATGTCCAACGAGAATAAGAACACCAATGTCAAGGAAGAGACGACCTGGACGAACTTCAAGTTCTTCAACAACCAGGTCAAACTCAAGGTCATCGAGAAGGACGACCGTCAGATGTATCTGGCAGATTGCCGCTTCATGCCGGGCTCTGTCGCAAACGGCATCGATCTCGGCGATCAGAACGGCATCTCCGGCCATATGACCGTGTTCCTCACCGAGAAGCAGTATTTCAAGGCTGCTGAGCAGAAAGCTAACGGTGAGCAGATCAATGTCGGACTTCCGAGCACTCAGCTCAAGGACGGTAAGATCGAGGTCAATTTCTACAACCACGAATCTAAGGAAGCCCATACCATTCAGGTAAACCCCTTCGCCGCGTCCAAGGCGAACAAGGCCGCCCGCGAGGCTTTCTTCGAGCGCAAGGATGCCGAGCGCGAGCAGGGCAAGAGTCTCGGCGCAAAGGCCGCATCCGCCCGCGGCGCGTCCGAAAAGCTGGACGGTCAAACCCAGGCCGCGCCCGCTAAGGACAATCTTGAGCATTAGGTTGTCATCGATTTAGTGCAATCAGACATGCGGTCTGTCGTTCCATTCGGATGGCAGGCCGCTTTTTGTGCGGCGCGCACGCGCGCCTATGATCCGCTCGCCACGCTCGCTGATTTATAATTGATTTACGCTATCGAAGAAAGGAAAGTGACCTATGAAACTTATAACCTATTATCAGACCGGCAAGATCGATGTATTCGACACCGCCACCTTCACGGCGACCGATCCCTTCAAGAGGGACGGTATGAACCTGATCACGGAATTCGCAATCCGCTTCGACCTGCTTGAAGACAAGAACTCGAATGAGGGCCTTGTCGTCGACGTCTATTGGTACGATGCGAAGATCCATGACAAGGACAATGCCGTGACATCGCTCGACGAGAAGAAGAACGCCACGCTCAACAACGCACTCCTTAAGGCGAGCACCCGCATCCGCCTGATTTCCAAGAGGGAACTCGAGGACGTGGCGAAAATCACCCTTGACGGCGAGCTTGTCGAATGGCGCCAGGGCGGCGAGCTCGTCAACGGCGTCAAGTTCTTCAGCCAAGAGCTGCTGTATTTCAGTAACGGACGCAGCGCGTCAATCACGGAGCGTGCCTGCAAGATCAGCCAATTCATCAAAAATGCCAATCCGGAGCTGCCCGATGAGATCATTGCCGGCTGGATGGGTCTGCCTCCGACCGTCCTTGAGACCATGAAACGCGACCAATTGCGCAACGATCAGGTCAGCGAGCAAGACGACTAGGCACACCTCTCCTGTAGAAGAGTGCTATAATTTATTCTACGTTCCTTCCCTATCCAGAACGTTTTGCAGCACAGGGAATAGGCGGCTTGCGCGGTTTCGCGTAGGCCGCCTATTCCTTTCTGTATGATCTTTGAATTTCTGGTTGACTTTCTTTTCTAATACCAAAGTGCTATAATATAAGTGTATAGAACTAGACTTAATTGTATTGGAGGAATTCAAATGGAATGGCTTTTACTTTTTATACTCGGTCCGCCGATTCTCACTCTGATCTTAAGGATCTTGATCTTCATCGTTCGGTACGGTCCGGGCTTCGTCGGTGCGATCTTCGATTTGATCTGCTGTGTGCTCGGGCTCGTCGGCTGCATCATCATGCTCATCATCCGTGGGATCATGGCAGTCTTCCACGGCCTCAAGGTGCTTTTCTTCGGGCACTCCTCAGCGCCGCGGAACGCTCATGTCGATTCGTCTGTCTCACCTGATGACATCGAAAAGTTCATCAAGGCGTTCGAAAACAAGATGTAATCAGAAGACCAGGATTAAAGGAATGGTGTCTAATGGTTGAATCCGAAACCGTTTTCAGAAACTACAGGCCGCATGCATCGGCGGAGTGAAAGTTCCACATCTGATGTCGCTGCCTGTTGTTTCGCATCTGAACGGTAAATACGATCTGTCAATCACCTGTATCAAGAGCAAGCTTGATCCGACTCTTGCTGAAAAACTTTAAGGCTTGTTTTCGTGTACCTATTGGGTTGTGCGGCTGACAAAAAGTCCATCCGGGTAACGCATGTCATATGTATCCCGAACCTGTTTCATCAACTCGTCTCTCGTGCAGCAATTCGCCTGACAGCTTTCAACGATTTGGTAGCGCAACCACCGGCGTTCTGTGCTCGCATCAGAGCCGCGGTGTTCAATGATCTTAATCTTGACCATCAAATTTAGCAGTCGGTCAAGATCACTTTCCTTTATCGTCGCCACTACTCTCTCTTTCCTCTAAATTCGCAAGCGCTTGCGAATCACCCTGTCGATCCCCCTAAAAGTACACAATTAGAAAAGAGTTACGGCAATTCTTTGCATATCTCTTATCCAGATCGTGTTTGTTTGCGAGATCGGTAAATTTCTTCTCTTTTTCATTCCGATCTGTAATGGGTCTGGCATTCTGTACAGACATTTTTTCACCGCTGCGGAATTTGGTTTATCGCAAATACCCCCTCACATTACATGGTGTAACCCGCGCAGCGGAATCCTTTGACAAAGCCCCGGTTGTCTACCGGGGCTTCTTTCTGTCTATTATGATTGCTCTTCCTTCTTGTACGCCGCCAGCTCGCGTTCGACCTGCCTGTCGCCGGTCTCGTTGACCCACCACGGCCATTTCACCCGGCCGCACGGCTCGTCGACTCCGGCGAACCATTTCCTCAGCTCGTCGAGGCTCACCGGGGAGTGCCCGTTGGCATCGCAACCGACGTCGTAGCGCAGAAGGCCCTGCTTGCGGTTGAACTCGTTGTACGCGCCACCGCTGCTGTGGATGTGTCCGTGGAGGTGCCACGATCCATGGCTCATGCCCTGCCAGTCGGCCATGGGGTAATGGCACAGGACGATCTTCTGCCCGTCGATCTTGAGCACGCAGATCGGCGGCTCCACGGTGAAGGCGCCAGCGACCGCCGACTGGGTCCAGTCCTTGTCGTGGTTTCCCGGGACGAGGTGGATGCGTCTGCAGGCGATCCGCTTGCGCAGGGCATAGGCGTCCTGGGCGGTCATCTTGAATGAGAAATCCCCCAGGATGTAGAGTTCGTCGTCCACGGCAACCCTGCCGTTGATGTTGTCGACGATGGCGTCGTTCATCTGCCAAATCGTCTCCCACGGGCGGTCGGTGAACTTCAGCACGTTCTCATGCCCGAAGTGAGTGTCGCTAGTAAACCAGATCATATTTCCCTACCTCCCTTTTGCATTATGTATGATTGACAAAATCAATCATACCACGGTACTACCATATAATGCAATCAAACCCAAATCTCATTTCAGCTTGTATAGGCAATACCGGGAAGTACTTACAATCTTCTCGCTTCCCCTAACTTCTTTTTCAAATAGTCGCTGCTCATCCTTTCGAATGATAGCCACATCCCAATATCCGTCATTAAGTGTCTTGAAGCTTTTTGCATTCACGACATCGACATAGCGCTTGTAATCATCATGGGTACGCTCGCCGGCAATTGTCTTATCCCAGATTTCGGGTCGCATATCGTAGCTTACCTTTATGTCTTCCCACTCAAAATAATTCATCAAGGTATCGTCATTGGAGAAAATGCGTGCATCCGTACCCTTTAGTGCGTCGACAATCGGTGCCGTTTCTTGATCGAATGCCGACCACCCAGACGCCGTCGTGCCATCCGAAGAACGAGCCGCTTCCGAGGCGTTTAAAACCGAGGTCGCCAACAGCACTCCTATAAACAGGACGGGCATCAGCCGTATCGCGCTGCCCTCTTCCTCGCGTTCGATGCCGGTTCTTCCGATGCCGCACAGATAGGCACAAACAACAAAAGAAACCGTCCAGGCAATCCAAAAACACCGGATTTTCAGTACGCCCATCACCACCGCTGCAGTCCAAAATGCAAGCACGCCGGTGTTCGGAACCTTTCCTTTAATGATTGCGATGGCAACGGGAATGACGATACACACCATCGTGCAGACGATGCCATAGGAATCATTCGGACTTGAGATAAATGGACGCATCTCGCTAATGACATTGCCGTAGGACGCGGCTCCCATAGAGAGCACTGTGTAGATCGCCCCGCCGAATCCGTAGGGATTGAAAAGTGAGGCTATGCACATCAAGAGACACGCCCTCAATAGAGGAATTCGATAGGTGTACCAGGCGACCATGTCGGTCTTAAACGTCTTGATATGCAGTTCCCCTATTTCCGGTAAAAGGAAAGACAGGCACGCCGCCAAACATAGGGGCCACATCGCCGCCTGAAGATTCACCTGAAGCAAGGTGACTGCCGGAAGAAGCCAAAGTGCCCGAACGTTACCGTCCTCGTGCCATGCAAAGAGGATATTCAACGTCACGAACAGGCAACCGGCAGACCACAAGGTAGGCCGTATCGAGATGTAGGTAAACATATAAAAGAAACCGACCGCATACAGCAGCCAAGTGATCCCTTGGTGTCGGCAACCTCTCGTCAGCCTTTCAATTAAAAAATAATAGGCGATGGCCGCTATCGCCAGCGGAACCACCACCGATGTGGCGACGCCGGTATAGCCCGCAAGGGAATACCAGCCATAAAGCCATACATCGTGCAGCCATTGCTGGACAATAATGCCCTGCCCGGAATCCAGTGACCACGGGTTCTCGAAGGGAATCCCGTTGTGCACAATCTCACGTCCCGTTGCCAAAAGGAACCAGCCGTCCGTGTCCAACGTCCCGTCTATACGGATATATCCCGTAAACCACGCAACAAAAATCGATACCATTGCCACAGTGATGTACGAAAGCATGCGCAACGGGCGTATGCTATCCCCGCTGTCCGATTTCTCGGTATGCACTCGGTCCAACACCATATACCTCTCCACCTCTCGCCAAGCAAAACGGGCTCCTTGAAAGAAGCCCGTCATTTCAACCATTTGCCTACTGGGCACCCGTACTGCCGAACCCGCCTGTCCCGCGATCGCTTTCAGGAAGTTCGTCAACCTGGACAAACGTTGCATGGACGCATGGGATAATGAGCAATTGAGCGATACGGTCCCCGGGGTTGATCGTGTAGGGGCGCCTTCCGATGTTCACCAACTTCGCCTTTACGGGACCCCGATAGCACGAATCGATAATTCCAAGAGAGTTCGCAAGCATCAGACCATGCTTGCAGGCAAGGCTGGAGCGGATCGCCAACGCACCGAAATAGCCCTCAGGAATGGCGACCTCGATTCCGGTATTGAAAAAGGTCGATTCGCGCGGCTGGAGCGTCACCGGCTCCGGAATATCGGCGCGTAGATCGGCGCCAGCGTCCGTCGGGTGAACACGGACGGGCAGAAACCCCTCTTTTGCGACAGTCTCGATTTGCATTGAAATACCTTTCCCTAAAACTGATTCCACGTGGATTGATAGTCCCTGCCGGGTGCGTCTTCGCGCTCCCATGGAAGAGCCTCCTCGACAGCTGAGTTGACGGGCGCGGCCTGCTTTTCGGCAGCCTTCTCCTTCTCCAGAAGGTCGGCGATATAGGCCTTGACCTGCTCGCTGAACCGCTGTGGGCACTCCAGTTGGACTGTGCCCTCACTCGCCTTCTTCTCCATACGCGCATAGAAGTCAATGACTTCGCGACTCGCATGGAGTCGGTTCTTCTCCATCTTCGGGAAGATGGTAAGCCCCTTGATGTTGGAGCAACGGGACAGACCGACGTAGAGTTGCCCGGCGGCGAAGGTCTTCGTGTGGACGGTGCAGCGATCGAAGGTAAGACCCTGGGACTTATGGATGGTGATGGCGTAGGCAAGCTTGAGGGGAATTTGCGTGAACTCACCTACCGTGTCAGAAGTCACTTTGTTTTTCGTTTTGCCATTCGGGTCGACGAACTCCTCGACAACCGATTTGAGGATCTTCCACGTGTGAGCCTCAATCTTCACCGGCTCGTCAGGATTGGCATCAAAGGCGACCGTCACGCTCGTCTTGGTGCATTTCACGACCGTGCCCTGCGAGCCGTTGACATATTTACCCTCGGGGTCGTTGACGAGCGACATGACGCGGGCACCGGCGCATAGGGTGATCTTATCGTCGGCCGCGCGATCTCCCTTGTTCACCTTTCCCGTCGCGCTGGCCTGATAGGTGTATTTCTTCCCGCTCAGCTCCGACACGCTCTCCGTATTGATATTCGATGCAAGCCTGTTGTTCGAGCATAGGAACAGGGCATCCTTGGGCGCGTATTTGCGATCCGATACGGAATGCTCGTTGAAATACGGGATGCATGACTCATCGCCGTTACGCGCGAGATTCAGGTTCCCGATGTACTCCGGATCGTCCTGGCGCACGACCTTCTTCAGGATGTGCGGCTCGAAGTCGAATCCGTCCCAGTAATCGGATTCAAACGCCCAACCCTCGAAATTGCCGGGGTACAGCTTCATGAGGATCGCACGGTCATCTTCCGTGATGACCGGGGGAAGCTGGAAGAAATCACCGACGAGCACGACCTGCTTTCGACCGGACGAGACCTGCGCATCAGAGATCATGCGCATGACGTAATCGAAAAGGTCGATGCGGCACATCGAGATCTCATCGATGATGATGACCTCCGCGACCGTCAGGACCTTGCGGGGACGAATCTTCTCGGACGGGTTGCATACGCCGGCGCTCACCTGCAGAGTACGGTGGATGGTCGAGCCATTGTGCATGTTGAGCGCCGCGATACCCGTCGGCGCCATCGCCGTGTAGGGAACGCTACGGGCCTCAAGGTCATCGATGAACCGGTTGAGCACATAGCTCTTGCCCGTGCCGGCGTTACCGGAAAGGAAGACGTTACGCCCCTCCTTCAGGGCAATGTAGGCGTCCCGCTGGTCTTCGGTCAGACCCTCCAGCTCAGTCTCATCGATTACCATTTCACTTCCACTTCCCCACTGGCGATCTGCGCATACGTCACGGTGATGCGATGCTGCTTGTTCCTACGTGTCGGCAACGTCGAACAAACCAGGAAATTACTGCTCGCCGACTCAAAGCAGACATCAACCTCAACCTTATCGAGACCTTCAGCCTTCTGGCGGCGCGTCGGAGAAAGAAGGACCTTCCCCTTCTTTCCCGTGTGGGCCATCGCCGCCGCACGGATCCTCTCACGGCCCTTGCTGCCGTAGGTCTCCTGCTCATACTCGAACATCGGTATCACTTTCCCCTTTTGTACGTCGGTCTTTTTGATGTAGTAGGATTATACCACAATACCATACTGTTTGTACTTAAAAAAGCCCGGCGTCGGCACCGGGACGTCGATAACCAGAACGAAAGCCTCGTTTGTCTGTGTGCCAGAAAAAGCGAAGTTCAAGCTCTGAATGGCGGTTTAGCCTATGAGTTGAAAGAACCCATAGGTTCTCATGTTCGATATTTTATTGCCTGCTTCGCTCATCTGCGGATAAGGAAAAATCGTCACCACAGATTACCGTCAATCGTCCCAATGAATCATCGTCAATTGTCCCAACGACGCAGGTAAACCGTATGATTTTAAGAGCGCTGCGGAAGCTGGGAAATGGACGGTCAAGACGCAAACCGTGGCTGGCGAGACGAAAAAAGGGGAGTTCCTTTTTGCGGAACTCCCCTTTTCCGAGTCGTTATGCGATTTGCACTACATCTGCTCGCGGCGCTTCTTTTGATCGAGGAAGACGCCGGCTGCCACGAGGACGGTACCGCCGATGACGAACGTCTCGCCGATGAGTCCCGCGCGGTCGCCGGTCTGGGCGAGGCTGCCGGGCTGGGCGGTATCCGTGCCGGCGAGATGTTTCGGGGTGTATGCCGCCTGCTGCTTTGCGACCTCCTCTGCCTCCTGTCGTGCGATCTCATCGGAAAGCTTCTGCTCCGCTGCGATGCGGTCGGACTTCGCCTGCTCGTAGGCGGCGAGTGTCGCATTGTAGCCGGGCTGGAGCTCGTCCACCGCGGCCTGCTTCTCGTCCAGGATGGCCTTGGCGGGCGCGACCTTGGCACGTGTCTCGACTGCTGCGGCGAAAAGCGCGTTGAGGGCGTCATCCGCGTTCACATCATGGCCGGAAGCGATCGCCGCGCCGGCATCGATGGAGTTCAGCTTCGACAGCTTGGCGTCTGCCTGCGCCTTTGCCTGCTCGGCGGCGGAGACCAGGGACTCGGCGGCGATGGCATCCGCCTTCACGGCATCGAGGGCGGCCTTGGTGTCATTGACGGCCTTTACTGCATCCTGCTCGCGCTGCTGTGCCTCTGCGAGCTTCGCGGCAAGGCCGGTGAGAATGTCGAGGTTCGACTGTGCGTCCTCGAGATCAGTCTGGGAGCCGGTAAGCTTGTCGGCGGCAACGCCGGTGTCGGCCTTTGCGGCATCGACGGCACGCTGGGCATCCGCGAGGGCGCTTGCGGTGCCGTCCGCCTTTTGCTTGGCGTCGGCGAGGACGGTCGACTTCTCGGCCTGCTCGGCTGCCGCCGCGTCGTGGACGCTCTTTGCGGTATCGAGCGCCTTCTTGGCGTCGGCGACGTCCTGGAAGAACTTCGCGAGGTCGGCGTTCGCATCGTCCACGCCCTGCTGCTTGGATGCGGTGTCCGCCTTGGCGGAGTCCAGCTTGGACTGTGCGGTCGTTACGGTTGCGTTGGCGGCATCAAAAGCAACCTGCTTCTGCTGGACGGTCGACTTTGCCGTATCGACGGCTACGTTGGCGGCATCGAGGTCCGATTTCGCCGCATCAAGCTCGGTCTGGGCATCCGTGACGCCCTGCTGCTTGGCGGCGACATCAGCCTTGGCTACATCGACGGCACGCTGGGCATCGGTGACATCCTGCTTCGCGGCATCGACACCTGTCTGTGCGGCATCGAAGGCATCCTGCTTCTGCTGGACGGTTGCTGCGGCGCCGGCGGCTGCCTGCTGCTTGGATGCGAGATCGGCCTTGACCGCGTCGAGTGCGCTCTTGGCGTTCTTGAGACCGTTGATATAGGAGGTCAGCTTCTGCTCATACTCGTCGACGGACATGGGGTTCATGTTCCAACCGGAGCCTGCCCAACCCAGGTTTGCGGTATCGAAGCTGTCGGTCTTCCAGCCGTTCATGGTTCCCTTGCTGCAGACCGCCATGCCCATATAGCCGATTTCAGGGCTGATGACATGCAGGTAGTGACCGACAGTTGCGGGATATCCGGCAACCTTAAAATGCTGGTTGACATAGGATTCAATCCCGCTATGCGTCTTGTAGAAATCTACGGCATCCTTACCGGTTAGACCGGTGACGCCATAGAGCTCCTGAACCGCCTGATCGAAGAAAGCCTTTTCTTGGTCAACCCACTGCGGTTTCGGATCGGTTCCATAATTCCATGCGAGGTTTTCGGTCGTATCGAACTGCATGGAATGTCCAAACTTGACATCGGAATAGTTTGCGTTGGCTATCGCCGCTGCAATGAGCTTATAGGTGACCTGGAGTTCGGAGAGACCGACGGACTTGCGATACTCGTTGATGGACTTCATGTACGGGATTGCCGCGAGCATGTTGTCGAGACTGGTCGCATCGAGGCTGTTTCCGACCTCGGTGTAGTCCTTGTGTGTACAGTTCTGGATGATCTCGATGGCTGAATCGGCACCCATGGCCTTGAAGAAGCCGATGGCTCCCTGCTTGAGTTGCGCGTCGGCGGTATCGAGTTTCGCCTGGGCCTCGTCGACCTTCTGCTGGGCGGCGGTCACGGCGGCGTCAGCGGTATCCTTTGCGGTCTTGGCGTTCGCGAGCTCTACGTCGGCGGCTGCCTTGGCGGACTCGGCATCCTTGACAGCCTGCTTCGCTGCATCCAGCTTGGCGATGGCGTCGACGTTCGCCTGCTTGGCGGCATCGAGGTCGGCGTTCGCGGCAGCGAGGGCGGATTGGGCGGCGGTCACACCGGATTCGGCATCGGCCGCGGCCTGTTGCTTTACGGAGAGGGCCACCTGGGCATCATTTAGCTCGGTCTGTGCCGTTGCCGCGGCGGACTGCACCTGCTCGAGCTCGGACTCGCACTGGGACTGCACCGCTCGTGCGGCGGCGAGGGTTGCCTCTGCGTCCGCGACCTTCTGTTTTGCCGCATCGTACTCCGGACCGCTGGCGCCTGCCTCCGCTGCGGCGAGGTCTGCTTTCGCCTTCTCGTAGGCGGCGCTGGCGGCTGCGGCCTTCGCATCCGCCGCGTCCTTGTTCTGCTGGGCTGCGGCGAGGACGGCATCGGCGGAATCCTTTGCAGACTGGGCCGCAACCAGCTTGGACTGGGCATCGGCAAGCGTCGCGTTGGCGTTGGCGAGATCGGCCTGTGCCCTATCCACGGCAGCCTGGGCGTCGCGCACGGTCTGCTCGGCGGCACTGATTGCCTCCGGGGTGGCGCTTACGGCATCGGCCTTGGCTTTATCGAGGGCGTCCTTTGCAGACTGGGCCGCCTTGATGGCGGACTGGTACGCTTCGTCCTTCTCGGATGCATCCGCCTTGGCGTCTGCGAGACCCGCCTTCGCCTGCTCGAGGTCCTTGCCGGCGGCATCGGCGACGTCCTTGCCCTCCGCGACCTGACGGGCGTACTCGTCCATTGCCGCTCGGTCGGCTGCCGTACCGGCATTGACTGCAGAATCGTAGGATGCCTTGGCCTGGTCGCGGGCAGAAGCCGCCTCGTTGTAGGGACCGGCGGCCTCATTGTAGGATGCCTTGGCGGCGTCCTCCTTCGCCTTCGCCTCGTCGACTGCCTTCTGCAGGTCCGCGATGGTCTGTGCGGCGGATTTCGCGCCGGTACCGGATGCCGCGCCGGCGTGGGCGGCGATCGGCGACATCACGGCGGGGTGCTGTGTGCCCCCGTCACCGGTCTGGGCGAATGCCGTGAACGGTGAGATGAGGCTCGATCCGGTCATGGCGGCCATGGTCGCCGCGGTGACGGTCAGACGCGCGATCCCCTTCGGAGTGTGAATCTTTTTGTTTGGCAGTGCGTGCTTCTTCTCGTACATGAATCTTTCGTCCTTTCTGCGAAACGTGCTGTCAACTATAGCGGATGACAGCCAATTTCGTTTAGTAACGCCCTGTTTTCTTGACGTGTATCAGTATACCACGGTACTAGAGTACTACCTCTGAGAATCTTCTGAAATTTCGTCTGCCCAGTACCAATGATGCCCTTTCGCCTTGTGTCCGGTGGTAATCGCCCGTTTGATCCCACTCCCCGCATATCCGTAGGCAGACATACTCGCCGCGGCGATGCTGTCGAAGATCTTCCCGTCATCGCGACGGACCCGCTTCTTACCGCCTCCAAGCCCTGCGTAGATGTCGATATCGCTCACGGCCGTTCCTTCCAATAGCTGCATGTATTGCCATGTCCGGTTTCAAAGGCAAGTTCCTCTCCGCGCCTGATGCACAGATATTGAACCTGGGCGTCCTCCGGTCTATGACGCTTGTCGCGAACATGGGGATTCTGAATGCAGTGTGCACACAGGCTGCAGACCCTTTTCTCTCGTGCCTGTTCTTTCTGAAATCCTCGGTCTGATACGCGAAGATCGTTATCGGAAACCATAGCTCATCCTTTCATCGGCAAGTCGAGTTCGGATCGTACATAGCAAAACGATTGGGGCGGCCGCTTCAGTTCAGGATTCAAGGTTTGCAGCTCAAGCGAATCCTTGAACGGAACAACTGAATAGATACGGATGGCAACGGCCTTATCGCACCCTTCGTAATATCCAAAGAACCTGTCAGCCGTCAAGCCGCTATGGGTCTTCGAATACGTCCACACGACCTCCGGAGACGCCTGTAGTATCGACCAATCGGCGATAATTCCTGTCACTTTCTGGACCGGCGCCGTCTCATATAGGAGGATCGGTAAGTCAACCAGCTTTGGAGCCCTCTTGCGGTATTCGAAGCGCTTCCTTTCGGTATATATCAGGTCGGCATAATGCGGCTTGATTGACATCAGGATATATTCTTTCGAAAACCCATTTAAGCCCATTCGTTCCTCCTTTTTGCATTTGCTGATACGATGATACCACAATACAACGGTGCTACTTACCAGGGCGGAAAAATGACCCGGCTACATAATGGACACCCGGCCATTTTTCCGCCCTAAATATCTTTAGAAAGCCATGCACGTCTTTCCTCTTCACGCTCTTTCATCATTCTCGATGTCTGATATTCAATCTCTTCGATGACGCGTTTTCTTCCCTCATCATCAAGTCGAAGGTACGCACAGATCATGCTCCAATCGGCAGCATCCCTTGTCGTCAGTGGAATCATCAGTTGATTTCCTTTCCTATTCGAACTCGCCGTCTGCAAGCCGCATCCTTTAATGCCATGCTGTAAACCGAACGCCACATGGCTTCCGTAGTTGAGACGAAGCCTGTCAGCATATTCCAGCCGGATTGCAACCTAGAAGTGGTGACGTGACTCAGCAATCGAACTCATTGCCGACCACTTCCGCAGAGCAATGCGGACAGAAGGAATCGGTCGTGGAAATCTGTTCACCGCAATTGGAACATACGGGAACGGTCTCCCCTTCATCGGTCTCAAGTTTCCTGACAACACAAACCGGGCGGTTTATCAGCTCAACCAACCTACCGATAATCGGTCTATTCCCGTTGATCTTGATTCCGGGTCCAAACAGCACCGCGACCAGAAAATTATGAAGATCCGCCTCGCCGGCCTCATCCGAGTAGCCATAGACTTCCAGTAAACGGTTTGCGGCGACACGCCTCGCCCTGTCCGATGTAAGCAGGGTTCTCGAGTCAATGTCATATGTATCGACTGTCCCGTGTCGATCTTTGGAATCAAAGTTCATTCCGTCCAGCATATTCATCTACAGCTTTCGCCCGCAGAACGAACAGTAGGTAATCGGTTTGGGTTCCTTTCTCCCGTCCATGTCTCGATGATATTTTTGTATAAATCGCCCCACTCGTCGGCACGGTCGATGGTAATGATCTCGTCGGCAGCCTCGCCAGTGTACGATGATGTGGCGACAGGCATGTTCTGATCGCCTTCGTAATATTCACAAGTCATCTGAAACTTCCCTTCTGCACCAAATCCTTTGCCAGCAAAAACCATATGTGTGGACAAATCTCGTCTTGATCCACCCAGAGCACTTCCCTATTTGATATCGAGACAGGTGCACGGAACGATTACGTATGCGTCTTGATGGTCCAAAACCTTGATGTGGTCGCGGGAGGAATCGATAACGTCCGCATGGGCGATATCGGGCGGCAGGCGAAATAAATCCTCGCAGTCGATATAGGCCACGCACCTCTCATAACCGCCCTCACGGATAATCACGAGTTCGTGTACCTTGGTCTCGTGACGGCAATACTCGATAACGGTCATCTATACATCCTTCCGAAGATTTCGCCCGCAAATGGGGCAATAGTTGATAGGGATCCATGCGCGGTCGATATCGTTGTCGTGGGACATCTTCAGGTGCGCCCCATGTCCATCAATCGTCTCGAGCGACAGCTCCACCCCGTCAATCAGGCTCATATCGCCGCAGACGGTATCGATATCGTTGAGAGCCTTTCGGCGGTATGGGGTACACCACGGGCAATAGCTGTCGTTGGCGCCCTCGCGCGATGTACGCCAAGAGCCGGCACTATGGCAGACCATCCGGTACAGCAGCTCGGAGGCGGGCGCGATACGGCTGCTGCCCGCGCCGATACTGAGATCGAATTTCTTCAATAAGCGACCCCTGCCGTCTTGGCAGAATACCGCCGCGCTTTTTGGTAGTTGGCGGGTCTCGTAGAGCGACTGCGCGAGATCTGGAGGGCAGACGAGCCAATTCGCATCGCCCTGGAAGGTCAGACCGTGTCCGCTCTTGAAATCGGCCATGCACGATTTGACCTCGACGTAGACGAATTCACCGCGCTCGATCGATGACGGGAACGGTGAAAACCGCTCGGGCCTGAAGCCCACGAAATCGACGCGATGGTCATCGTCTACCCAGACCTCGGACGCCACCAAGGAGTACTCACGTCGCAGACGAGCCCAGACGCGCTCGGACAGTTCGCCTGTTATTTCGTCGCGTTGTCCCAATTCATGCCTCCTGATTCAAACGTGATCCGGCAAAGTCGGCTATCTGTCCGACTTCTTGCGGAGATCCTTCTCGATTTCGTTGTATGTCGCACATGATTTCGATTAAGCCGGCTTCGCTAATGCCCATGATTCAATTCCTTTCCCTTTTCGCTATATCGGGTATTCCAGGTCTTGAGGGCTGCGATACAGGCGTTGTATTCGTCCTCGCCCTCGATAATCGATTTGCGCTGGGGACCGTCTATCTCGGCGGTGCAACCTCGACATTTGCAGGTGGCAGATGAAAGGTAGAGCGTAGGTACGCCCTCGACATACGAGGTGGTTCCCTGCCCGTAGGGATAGATAGTCACCTGCCTGCTACCGCAGAACGGGTACGGCTCGGCATCGTCTACGTCCATATAGGCGGTGTTCCGGCATCCGATGAAGGCCGTCCGCTCCAGCCTGTATTTACGCGTCATCCGGACTCCTTTGGCTTCAAAATCATCAATTCTTTCCTTTAATGCAATACCATCATACCACAGTAGGAAGATACTACAGACGAGAAAACTTGATGGATCCGAATTCTTCAAAGTCTAGATTCTGGTCTTACGACATTAAAAAAGCCCTACGACACACGAAACGTGCCGCAGGGCTTTGGATTATGAAACAGAACCGATTCTGTCAAACGGGAAATAGCGTGCGAATACGATACCGATCACGCTATCCTCCTCCACCGGTCCGAAATAGCGTGAATCTGCCGAATTCTCACGGTTGTCTCCCATTACCCAAATGCATCCGTCGGGGATTGTATAAGGATAGGAATCGGGTGCTAATGACAGATGTGCATCCAGTGGCTTGCTTTCCCCCATCGCATAGGATTCATCCAGGCGCCTGCCATCGACATAAACCTTGCCGTCTTTCAGGTCGACAGTCTGACCGGACGTCGCGATGACACGTTTGACAAGGATGTCAACTCCGTTCCTCGGCCTCGGATTCTTGAATACGACGATGTCGCCTGGCTTCAAATCACTTCCCGTCTCAAGGGTAATCTTCTGCGCAAGTATGCAGTCACCCACCTCAATCGTCGATTCCATCGATCCCGTCGGCACGACAAACGGTTCGATCACAAACGCCCGCAAGAGGAAGACCGCCGCCACGACAGCGCCGATGAACGTTATGAATTTCAGAATATTTTTCAGGATTGAAGTAATACCGGTCGTCATGCATTTCGCCTTTCTGTTAGGATAGCACCATCATACCACAGTACCGAATTTTGGACTCGGAATGCCATCCCCTCTCCCATTACCACGAACTTCCCCATCAAACTGCAAACAACTCTGGAAAAGACGGAAAGATTGACGAGTTTCTTGAAGTCTTCGCGATTCAGTTAAGCCCAATCAGTTGATTTCATCTTCGAAATCCCGGCTTGAAGATATTCTCCAAGCGGAATCTTATCGAGGCTGTTGATCTCAATCTCAGGAGAAAGCCAACCGCTGTCTTCAAGGTCATTACGGGCAATTTGATATGAATCGTAGTCGCCACGTCCGAGATACATCACTGCCTGTGCGTCCTTGATGGCGTCGAACCCCCAAGAGTACAGACGATCCCTAATCGGACGAAAATATGTGAATGGAAGCTCATCCGGGTTTCTATAGACCTGCATCGCCAGGTCTGCAAGATCCTGTAAATCTTTGCGACTAATCGAACATGCGAATTCCTGCATCTGCTTTCCTTTCTTTGCAGTTACCTTCCTACCGTTTAGCCTTTAGAGGCCGCCCCGGTCAGATAGTCGAGGGCATATCCGGGCTGTACGTTATAGCAATAGACATCGAATGAAAGTTCATCATCCTGACTGTCTACTGACTGCGCCTGGATGCGAACGCCGCGAGCCATCAGCTCGTTGTCGCGGAAATCAGGGGCCACCTTGTAGAGAACGCTATTCCCCGTGCGCTCGATGTAGCTCGCGACCTGCGTCTCATAGGGCAACATGCCCTCTACGTTCATATATCTCGTACCGGTGATCAGATTCCGCTCCTCCGCATTCATACCGGAAAGGCACCACGCAATGAGGTGGCATCTGTTATAAAGGTATTTGCCGTCAAGGCTGTCATCGCGCACCGTATGCCAACCGGAAGGTTTCACCATCCCGATACTTCCCCGTCGCTCACCCTCCGCGGGCATCGTGTCCGGCGTTACGACCATCTCGACGGTACCGCACCGTCCAAGACTGTCCAGCTCTGAAAGCACAGTCTCCGAAGGAAGATCGGATATGTCTAGACCTGATCCATCTGAAAGGACAACTGACGCAAGCCCGGTGTAATCCGGAATACTTGATGTCGAAGTGGTTTTTGACTGCGGAGAAGACGTTCCATCCGGCACCTGAATCGGATGATCGTTAAGATTCAGCCCGATTCCATTTATGCAAGTGATTGCCAATACTACGGCAAGGACGACTTTGATGTTTCTGGAAGATATAAGTTGTTTCATACAACTCCCCGTTGCTTAAAATTGCCTAAAGAAACAATGGAGTTGAGATTCTGCCTCGCAAGCTGCAGCCCTACCGATTGATCGGCGCAGAAGCGACGATCTCACGAAGACGGTTGGCAATCCAGCTCTTCTTACCGGTGTATTCCTTGCCGTTGATATGGACGATATTCGAACTACTTTCAAGCTCGCGGGCGATAGAAAGAAGATCCTCGGCATCGATCACGATCTTCTCTCCTACCGCTTTTTTCTTTGGGCTGTCCATTTGAACTTTCTCGTTCTCAGCCTGGCCCAGGCGAAACGGATTGAAAAACATCTTATTCTCCAAAGTGACGACCATGCGGACCGGCCTTCTCGAACATAGACAAAGTCGGCGCGTAATATATTCGACCCATATGTGGAAACATAACCGCTATCGGTTCTTCGGTTCCAGCGCGGCACAGGACGTAATCACGCCAGCTGTCCGGGTAGGCAGCCTTGATGTAGTCGACAATCCCGTCGATTTTAGGCCTATCCACGTGCCTCACTCCTTCGCCGCCTGAATTCAAAAAAGAAAAGGCAGACAGACAAAAACAGAAGCGAGATGCTGGAGATCTCTAATTTCATCCACATCGGCATAACGAAAACTGCCCTTAAGACACCCAAGTAGATGCTAAACATCGCATCCAACAAATAAACTGCAATAGCCATATCTACCCGATCTGGAAACGATGGTTCAACATGACATCCTTGCTGAGCTCACGTGAGGATTTGACTGTGACCGTATCGCCGGGCTCCGGCATCGTCTCAGACACGAATGCGATCGTATCGCGATATAGCAAAACCGCCCTTTCTCCCGGAGCCGTATAGAACCGAAGCAGGACATCCGCCTTGCGCTCGTCCTCGGAATCGATTGCCAGGATATATGCGGAGACGAGATCGCCGGACGGAGCCTCAATAAAACTGTGAAAAGCCTTGCCAAAGGCACCGAGCCTGCCGGTTCGGGAAGAAAGAAATGCTTTCCTGCAGTCCTCCTCGACATCAAGGAGTTTGCTTTCATTCAGAAACGGCTCCGGAACCGCGGGATGATTGTTTTTAATCTCGCGAATCATATCGATATTGAGCTTGCTCATTTAATCTCCCATCTCAGTGGATGCTGCGGAATCGAAACCAGATGGATCAATCAGGTCCGCGATATCCGTTAGATATCTCTTGGCATAGACCCCCATGACGTCATCACCGTAAACCGCTTCCATAAGCAGGGAATCCACGGTGTCCGGGGTCGCTATTTTCGCTTTCCCACGAAGCCGGATTGCAATTTTGCGGCGCAGCTCATCCGTGATTTCCTCACCATTGATCGTGCTGTTTTTCATCCTTGTTTCCCTTTCCTTTAGGCGGTACTATTGTAGCATAGGATTACGAAACGAGACGTATGACGGGGAGAATTTCTGGACGATTTAGCGAAATGCCATCTGTGCGGCGTGCAGGCACGCCTATGATCCGCTCACTTCGTTCGCTCGATTGATTTTCGCAAGCGCTTGCGATGTGCATGAAAGGCAGGCAAAAATGGAACCGTTCGATCTTAACGCGATCGAGGTGAATGTCGAGATTGATCAAAGCGATTCGCCTGTACATATCATCTGGAATGATGGGCGTGTTTTCGACATCGTCAGCTACGGTGCCGTCGTACCGTGTCCCTCGATAACCGGACCCGAACTTGCGACCGTACGGGATGTTTTCATCGCTGTCGGACATGGAAAAACGACTAGACGCTCTCTCATCTGTGACAACGGGATATGGTCTATCGTGTCGGTCAAAAAATGAAGATGGATATGAGCGCCTTAAAAGTGACTCTCATATCCATCTAATATTCCTCGCTGGGGCGCGGAAAGAGCATGGCTTGATGTTTGTAGCTCATTTGGTTGTGCCATGCCACATATATTAGTATAGCATAGTGGTATCACGATACAATCGCCCTGAACTTCTTCCGTTTTGTCAAAAATAAGGCGCCCCGCGTTCCAACGAGGCGCCTTGGTAAATTCAGCTTAAAGCCACGCAGCTAACATTGACTACTCGTTGTCTTCACGAGGCTGAAATGGTTGATGGAACGAGCTAAGCAGCTCGGTAAGATCGATGCCCGTTGCATCCTTGAGCCCGCTGGTAACCTGATCGACCATGCCGGTCGTGTCACGTACGAGCTTCGTGGCGTTGCCATCGCCATACATCTTAATGGAGTCGACAGCTGTCAGCGGCTTTGCGACAGCCTCGGCGACCTCCGGCATGACATCGATGTAGCGATTGGCGAGAAGATAGGCGTTCTCCATACCGTTGTATGCTTCCGTCTGGGCCTTGATGCCGGCGGCGACACCCTCGCCATGTGCCTTCTCAGCGGCGCCGTCAGCCTCACCCTTAAGGCGCGTCGCCTCTGCCTCAGCCTTAGCTTTAGCCGAGACGCCTTCAGCCGTCTTCTGGGCACTGTAGAGATCGGCGTCAGACTTATTCTGGGCCTCGACCTTTGCGGCCTCTGCATTCTTGGTACGTGTGTAGAGCTCGGCATCCGCTTTCTGCTCGGCGGCATAACGGTCAGCCTCAGCCTGTTTACGGACCGTGGCGTCCAGCTCACGCTCCTTCACGGCAACCTGGCGCTCGGCGAGTTCGACCTTCTTGGTCTCAGCCGCGATCTGCGCCTCCTGCTGTGCGACATAGAGTTCACGCTGCTTCTCGGCCGTCACGGTCTGCTTGACCATATCTGCCTCGGCTGCGGCCTTGTCGGCAGTCTTCTTCAGCTCCGCCTTCTTCAAATCAAGCTGGTTCTGGCGCTCGGCAACCTCCTGCTCTGCCCTGATCTGGGCAAGCTCCGCCTCCTTCTTGATCTCAGCTGCCTGGTCGGCACCCATCGAGCGGATAATCCCCTGCGAATCTGAGAAATCCTGGACGTTGAACGTGCGAAGCTCAAGACCGAGATTCGCAAGATCGTCACGCGAGCCCTCGAATACCTTATGGTTAAAGGACTCACGGTCACGCATGAGCTCCTTCAGGTCCATCTGCCCGATAACCTCACGCATCTTTCCGAGCATCACCTCGGTGACCTGACGGGTCATTTCGGCTTTATCCATATTGAGATAATTCTTCGATGCTATCTCGATCAATTCGGGAGTCTGTCCAATCTGGAAGTTTGCGACGGCGCAAGCATGGATAAGAATCGCATCCTGGGTCGGGATTTCATTCTCCGTAGACAACTGAACCTGCACAGCACCGAGAGCCAACGTGTCCACACGCTGCAGACCGGGGATAACGAACGTGCCCTTTCCTGACACGCTGCGCGTCTGCCCGAATCCAGATACGATCATCAGTTTGTCCGGCGGGCACTTCCTCCAACAGGACTCGAACACGACGATCACCAAGATCACGATTAGAAGCGGTCCAAGCAGAGGACCAAACAAGTCAAAAAGCATCTCTATTCCTTTCTGTTGATGCTTTGGTGAATGGGGCTATTATACCATAATACCGGAATATGGCGCCAAAAAAGGTCACCCAAACGGATGACCTTTGCAAACAGTCGCGTTTCGCCATTACCCCTGCAACCGCTACGCACTTGCGAGCGGCGATGCGGTGGATCCCCCGCGCCCCTATGAACACTTTCTTCTAACCATACGTCTGCAAATGGATTGAAGCGTCTTTGCCTAGACGTATAATGAAAGACTGAACTTAAGGAGCGCGGATGAAGGTAATTAAAGCAGAGGACACGAGGTCGTTAGAGCCTTTCCGCGATCGGATTATTGAGGGCGATTGTCTTGAGGTGATGAAGGGCATTCCCGGCGAATCCATAGATATGATTCTTTGCGATCTTCCTTACGGAACCACCCAGAATAAATGGGATTCGATTATCGACCTCGACCTGCTCTTTACCGAGTACATGCGCATCATCAAACCGCATGGCGCTATCGTTTTGACAAGCAGTGGGCTTTTTACCGCGAAGCTGATGCTTCGCGCCCCCGAGATATATAAATACAAGCTTGTTTGGGTTAAATCAAAAGCAACCAACTTCTTGAACGCGAAAAAGCAACTGCTTCGCAAATACGAAGACATATGCGTTTTCTATAAGGCGCAGCCTACTTACAATCCGCAGATGAGCGAAGGTGAAGCCTACGACAAGGGAGTTCGCAAAGATCAGCTCACTGGAAGCTATGGTGCTTTTTCCCCGAAGCACGTAAAGAGCGACGGCAGCCGTTATCCAACTGACATCGTCTATTTTAAGACGGCCGAATCCGAGGGTGCCGTATACCACCCTACTCAAAAGCCGGTTGAGCTTGGTCGTTATCTGATCAGGACATACACAAATCCTGGAGACATCGTTCTCGACAACGCTTGCGGAAGCGGATCGTTCTGTGTAGCAGCCGTGCTGGAAGGGCGTTCTTTCATCGGCATCGAGAAAAACGAAGATGTTGCTTTGTTTAAGAAGCGGCCCGTTGATTACATCGACGTATGCAATCAGCGCATTAAAGAGGCCAAACGAACCTTTGAGGCGGAACAGCAGGCAATTAGCTAAAACCAGTTATTTTACATACCCATATATAGTAGCATGCGGACTCAAAAACTTCCGGGACTTCAAAAGCAAGCGGAACGTTGACCTTTTCGTTGTTCTTTCTGCATTACGACTTGATTTACGGTGTCTCAGAAGCGGAGAAAAGAGATTCGTTAAACATTTGCTTGGTGAATTACTACTTAGTCTACGGTGCCTCCGAAACTGTTATTGTTCAATTTACACCCCTCAATAGGTGAACTACTGCTTGGTTTACCGTACCTCCGAAACCTATGGACGACGTTCGAGGCCATAGCATCGGGTGAACTACTACTTGGATTACCGTACCTCCGAAACCAGCTCTTTGGCTTTGGCGGCGAGAAGGCGGTGAACTACTGTTTGATTTACGGTACCTCCGAAACTGCATCAGATTGCAGACGGCTGGGCGATCTGGTGAACTACTACTTGGATTACCGTACCTCCGAAACGAATAAAGCACCGTCGGCAGGGTCAACATCGGTGAACTACTGCTTGATTTACCGTACCTCCGAAACACCAAGATTGAAAGTCAAAAAAAGAAAACAGGGTGAACTACTACCTGGATTACCGTACATCCGAAACCTAATACCAATATCTCGAGAAATCTTATCGGTGAACTACTGCTTGATTTACGGTACCTCCGAAACAAGCTCTACGACGCCCTCGGCCTCGCCGTTGGTGAACTACTACCTGGATTACCGTACCTCCGAAACGGGTCGACACCCGGAAAGGCTTGGGCTCCTGGTGAACTACTGCTTGGTTTACCGTACCTCCGAAACGAATAGAACGCCCCGCGCTTATCTGTAAAGGTGAGCTACTGCTTGATTTATGGTATCTCCGAGACTGAGTAACCAGACTTTGATCTGAGTTCTTTGGTGAACTACCGCTTGAATTACGGTACCTCCGAAACCAAAACTCACGTTTTGTTTTGATGCAATATGGTGAACTACTACCTGGATTACGGTACCTCCGAAACTACTCCCGCATCAAGGGTGAGGACGTCATCGGTGAACTACTGCTTGATTTACGGTACCTCCGAAACTTACGCCTCACAGCGCCCATTTGATTCGCAGGTGAACTACTACCTGGATTACCGTACCTCCGAAACCGAGCAGTAGTTTTGTGCCCATTAAATTAGGTCTTAACTAATTACAGTTGACACTCCCCGTAGTTGAAACCAGGGGATTCTCAGTTCTGCGAGGTCTGCCGTCGAGGACCGATATAGTCCTCTAGGGTCTTACGTCCTCTCCCCGAGCGTTTAGGCGGTTGTAGCCGCCACGGTTCCCGCGTGCCCCGCGGTACCTTCCGTGTTGGAGAGGATGCGTTTCCCCTCCGTCAGTATGTTTCTCGCCGCGTTGACGTCGCGGTCGTGGTGCGCACCGCACGCAGGACAGTCCCACGACCGCACCGACAGCGGTAGGGCGTCGAGCCTGTGCCCGCAGGCCGAGCAGGTCTTGCTCGACGGGTAGAAGCGGCCGATCTTGACAAGGGAGCGCCCACGCTCGGCGCACTTGTACTCAAGCAGCCGTGCGAACTCGCCGAACGAGGCGTCCGTCACGGCTTTCGCCAGATGATGGTTCTTCATCATGCCCTTGGCATTCAGGTCCTCCATGCACAGGACTTGGTTCTCGTTCACGAGCATGGTCGTGACCTTGTGAAGGGCATCGGTTCTGGCATCGGCGATCTTCGCGTGAATCCTGGCGACCCTCTTCCGCTGCTTCAGGTACCGCCTCGACTGTTTCTCGCTCTTGCGAGCACCCTTCCTGCGGGAGAGCCTGCGCTGTTCCCGCGCGAGCTTCCGTTCGTACCGTTTAAGGCCTCGCGGATTCTCGATTTTCGTGCCGTCGTAGAGAGTCGCAAGCGTCTTGACGCCAAGGTCGATTCCGACCTCCCGGTCGGTCGCGGGCGCGTCCTTGGACGGCACGTCGGTGCAGAGGAAGGTGGCGAAATAACGGCCGGCCGCGTCCAGGGAGACCGTGACCGACATGAAACGCCCCTGGAGCGGTCGGGATACCTTAGCCCGGACATTCCCGAGCTTCGGCAGCGCGATATGGTTGCGGTCGAGGACCTTGCCGCCGTTGGTGCGGTACGACTGCCGGGCGTGCCGGCGCGACTTGAACTTGGGGAAGCCCGGCTTCCCGCCCTCGCGCACGCGTCGGAAGAAGTTCTTGTAGGCGCGGTCGAGGTCGCGGATGGACTGCTGGAGCGCCATGGAGTCCACTTGCGCGAGCCAGGAGGTATCGGGGTCGCGCTTCCACGCAGGGATCATCTTGATCAGATCATTGGTGACGATACTCTTCCCAGTCTCGCTGTAGGCGGTTTTCTTGACATCGAGGGCGCGGTTGTACACGAAGCGGCAGCAACCGAACGTCCGCGCGATCTGGTCGCGTTGTGACTCATTCGGGTAGATTCGGTAT
>ENA-UOJM01001002-UOJM01001002.1-human-gut-metagenome-genome-assembly--contig:-P116-NODE-1002-length-30089-cov-23.401944_pt1 | contig 30089 bp, 32 predicted proteins | sample MGYA00242349_ERZ723896 | MGnify/ENA metagenome assembly ERZ723896 | reverse complement strand
GCCTGCTCAGTAGCCTTAGTTACTTCAGCCTTAGCTAAGTTAACCTGCTTAGTACCCTCATCAGTCACCTGCTTGACAGCTGAGGCAACAGCCTGATTGACCGCCTGACCACCATCAGTCTTAGCCTTGTTGGCATAATACTTAGCAGAATACTCAGTATCATCAACAGTGCCATCCATCTTGTTAGCCCAGTCCTTAGCAAGACTAGCACTACCTGATGCACTCACCTTAGATGCCTGAGCGTTAGTCTCAGAGGCACCAGCATTAGTAGCACTTGTTTCAGCACTCTTAGATGCCTTCTCAGCTCTTGTGGTAAGACTAGTGACAGTGTTAACTGACTCAATAACCGTCTCAAAGTCAGGAACTAAGCCTGCAACAGTATGGACTGACTCAATGTTGTCTGCAACAACCTTGATGTTACCACCAGTGATTGTCGGTAAGGGAGCACTTGGGTTCCCTAAGTCACCATAGTCATCATAGAGAGTAACTGAAAGAGACCCTGTAAGGTCGTTACCTACAATGTTAATGTTGTCAATACTATTTGAGTCAGTAACAACACTATCAATGTTATCAGCTACTACCTTAATCTCAGGAGCAATCGGGACAATGGCATTAGCTACTGGAGTAACTGCCTCTTCGGATTTCTTAGCATTAACTTCAGAGTCCTTGGCGTTCTTAGCACTAAGGACAGCCTCATCAGCTCTTGCTACAGTGATTGCAGTGTTATCTTTGGTTTCCTTATGGAGAACCCGATCCTCTGCAATGATCTCTCTAGCTTCCTCAATGATAGCTCTATTCTCAGTCCTTACTTCATCAGCATGAGCAGAGGCACTTACAGCATTCTCTTCAGAAGTCTTAGAGTTAGTCTCAGACAGCTTAGCATTCTCTTCGGACTTCTTAGAGTTAGTCTCAGCTTCAACAGCTCTGTCTCTAGCTTTCTCTGCGGCAATCTTTGATTGAAAGGCACCTAATGCATCAGCTTTGTAGATGCCATAGGTCACCGCATCATTATCACTTACTGCATCGCCCACATTGATGATACGTTTACCCTTAGCGTCCCAGTTTCCCTCTCGGTTGACACTAAGGGAATCCTCAAGGATATCTCGACCTTCTTCAGCGATATGAAATGCCTGCACCTGAGATGTATCCAAGTCAGTAGCCTTAAGAATGGAGGCATCCTTAAAGGTGACTACTCGTTCAGTAGCTGAGGTATATCTTCGGATTGTTAAGGATTCTCCTGATGCAGGAGCTACCTTAAGTCTAATCGTAGTTTTATCTAGGAAGTAATAGTCACTGCCGGTATCACCATAGTCACCCCCAGTAAGAGTAGTGCCAGGGCCTAATCGTACAGTAACGAAAGACTTCTTTAGATAATCAAAGGGAACTGTAAAGTCAGTTCTAGTACCGTCCCCCTCATAGATGATAATAGTGGTAGCCATTAAATATTAATATCCATATTTGTAGTCCTCTAGATCGTCATTAACGAAGGACTTAATTGCATTAGTTATCCCCGGTATATTTGGGATAGTTGATGTAGACCTCTTGATATACCTAGCGATATCCCTTCGATCCTTATAGGTAGAATCATTAAGAATCATATCCTGAATTCTGCTGTATGTACCCAAGCCACCAAAGGCAAGAGATTCGCCATAGCGCAATGCAGGGAACATATCTAAGACAGTATTAGCGATACCATTCCACTTGATGTAGTTAGAATCTTCACCTAAGGTATCTCTAGTTTGAGCTGTAGTCTTAGCTGATGTGCCAATACCTACAGAATTCAATGCAAGAGCCATAGAGGCTGTATAGGGGTTTCTATTAAAGAATGCCTGCATCAAGAATGTAGTAAGTGCATCAGGGTCACTCAAGTCATCTATAGAGCCAATACCTAAGGTGTTCTGAAGGTACTGCTCTTTAGCTTCATCCTCCATACCCAAGGCTCTAAGGTTAACCTGAGCTAACGTAATTGCACCTGTAAGAGCACTAGAGGTGAGATAGCTATTCAATGCAGCAAGGTTACCCTCTTCTTCCCAGCGGTTCATTAGTTTAACGAAACGCTTATTATAGGACTGCACTGCGAAGGTCTTAAACTGGAGAGCCAAAGACACTACAGGATTATTAGCTACCTGCCACGTAAAGACATCATCTAATTTACGTCTCTGAAGGGTCTCTTCAATAGCGTAGTTAGTGAGCTTACGCAATACACTCATAGCTTTATCGTCATCTCTGAAGTCAGCCAATCGTGTACCTTTCTTGAGCATAGGTGTCTTAGCTGTCTCATCGTACCTAAAGAATCTCTTGCTAGCCTTTAGGGTATAATCAAGATCAGCTTTAGTAATCCCTACTCTCTTAAGATCGATATCTCTAAGGAATCCTCTGTGAGCCGCAGTACGCCCATAAGCCTTCTGCATGAACTCCCCAAGGAAGCAACTAACGACTGTATCAATGATAGTGTTATTAGAGTACCTCTGAATCTGAGCAGCAGGGGAGTAGTCTGCAATAACATTAAAGATCCCTACAGCCTTAGCCATATAGGGATTAATGTTACGATATTTCTCTGCGTTACGTCTCATGATCTCTGAGGCATCTAAGGTATCATAAAGTTCTCTGCCAATAAGGTGATCCTTAATAGCGGTAATATCATTCTTAGTGAATAAACCGTTGCCCCATCTTTGGACAGTCTCATGTACCCCGGGGATCATTCTAATGAGAGCACCTGCACCATATGCCTGAAGTGCTGCTCCAACTTCACCGTAGTTAAGGATACCCATGAGAGTACCAAAGGATGAGAAAGCTAACTGCTTCATAATATCTGTAAGAGCATCCCCAGTAGTGAAGTTAGCTCTGTTGGGATTAATAGCCATACCATAGGCACGCCTATGCAAGACATTAAGAGCCTCACGAAGTTCATCCTCACCCTCAGGACGTCTATTGGTATTCTTTACCCAATAGTCATCAGCCATCTTATTGATATGCTCAAGTCCCTCTGAGAAGTCTCTGTTGTATACTCGTTTCTCTGCAAGTAACCCCGCAGTACGATTAAAGTATCTGCCAGAGACATCAACAATATCTCCTCTGAGTTTATTCAGAGAGAAGCCAGAATGATCTTTATAAGAGGTATCCCAAGGCATCCTTCGTTTCTGAAAAGAGAAGTCTCTAGCATCATCACTAAAGTTGTCTACAGAGTGACCAGAGTGATTCTGATCTCTATATCCATATCCTGCCTTTCTAGCTTCATCCCAGAGCCACGCATTGAATTGAATATCTTCTTCCTCAGGAGTAAGCTTTACTTTGTTTACTTCAAGTCCCTGAGCTTCGGCTTTCTTAGCTTCCTTCTCTGCCTGAGCCTGTAGTTCCTCTTTCCAAATCCTACGGAACTCTGCAAGCCTTTCTGCGGAACGAGTTACGCCTGTATAGAGGTAACTCTGAAGATAGATACCTGCCTGCTCATCTCCACCTACTCTAAGCAGGAAGTCATGCATCTTCCATTTGTCAATAACTACTGGAACATACTTACCAATTCTATAGGCAGCATCAACTAGACCAAGATGATTCAGCTTAAGGCCACGGTGTCTATAGGTATCTGAGATTCTATCGGCCAGTGCTACAGCTTCAGGATCTTTACTAAGTGGATTCTTAGAGACATCATAGCCACCAATCTTGTCATAAAGGAACTCATTAGTCTCCTCTCTTCCGTACCTGTTGGATAACTTCTGTACATCATGAGGAAGGGTATTCATGAGGCTATCTGTTTCAACCATAAGGCCCTCTACTTCATCAAAGAGAGTATTCTTAGCAGGGCTATTCAGTCTCTGCTTAAAACCTTCATCAGTACGTATACCTTGTTCCCAATGAGTGAGGTTACCAATGTATTCCTTAAGATCCTCAGATTTATCTCTATAAGACAATAGCTTCTGTTTGAATTCAACTGAAGGCAACTTAGAGGTAAGCTGTTCTCTAAGGTCATTCATCTTTCTAGCAAGAGGTAAAGTCTTATCAGCAAGTGTTCTCTCGATAGGGGTAAAGACAACATCCTCAGGGGGTTTCTCACCCTTTAGCATAGCATCATGAGCTATAGCAACCTTACGGTTAACTTGAGAGACTGTACGTAACCCTTTACCTAGTCCCTCAAAGCCTAACGTAAGACCTGCAATAGCACCAACGTCTGCCCAGACATCATGATGAATACCTGTAACGTAATCCTGAAGCTGATTAGCTGCTACACCTGAGACAACATTAGCAGTGACCTTAGTGGCACCTAAAGCTACCTTAGAGGAGACACCAATAGGAGGAGCAACAACTGAAGCAACCGTAGTAACAATATCCACTGGATTACCTACAGCACTCCCTAAGCCACCTACTAAAGACATATACCAAGGACTATTCGCAAACTGAGCTTCAACCCTTCGGTTCTCTGCAAGTAAGTCTGCATTCCTCTTAACATCCTCCATAGAAGAAGCATTGTCTAGAACAAAGTCAATATCATCTTTGTCATAATTGAACTGCTTATACAGTTCATCCTTCTCTTCTTCGGTAGGCTCATATTTCTTGGTAGTAAATCCCCCTCTGCGAACCCACATTCCAATAGGGGAAACCTTAACACCATCTACAAAAGCACTCTCGTTAAAGTTAAAGAGACTATAACTCTTAGTGTCTCCCTTAAGTACATCCTTTTCAGGAATGTTCTCAATAGGAGTAGTAGTTACATAGGCTTCATACTGAGGCTTAGAGGCTCCTAAGAATCTCCCGAGGTTAGCTACAGGATATTCCCCAGTGTCTACCGGAACATATGAATTGTCGGCCATTTAAACTTGGAACCCTCCTCAATATTCTTAATAATCTTAGCTTTAATTCTAGCAGTGAAGTCCTTCATAGGAATAACCATATTCTCAGTACCATCAAGAGCAACTACAGAAATATTATCTCTGTTGACATCATAGAAAGAACTATCATAAAGCATAGGAGTATTAAGACCCCTCTCACTCATGTAGTCTTTAAAGACCTCATTGGCATACTCAGCTAGATCCTCAGGAGACTGGGGGGTAACCCCAACCTCACCTAAGCCTTGTTGAATAGAAGCAATTGGGAGGACAAAGCCACGGACACCCACGAATTCATTGGCTACCTTTTCCATAGCAGCCTTACCGAGCTTACGGATAGAGGTATCATCTGTAGGATTGGCATCCTTATAAGCTTGAATCTCAGCCCACACAAGGGTATCCAACATATCCGTAGTAGCTCTATTGAGACCCCCAGTGCCAACTAAACCCTGAATCTCATTCTTGTCTACTCTGAATCTAGGCAATAGCTGCTCTAAAGGAACACCTGATTCTAGTGCCTTTCTCTGTTGCTGAGCCTTGAATGCCTGAGCAGAAGCGAGAACCTGAAGGGGATTCTTACCAAGTCTAATAGCCATATCTACAGTAGACAACTGAGAATATACACGAGTGTCACCATAGGTACCATTAGTAAGGATCTGCCGTACTGCTGAAGGATTCGTACTGTAGAGACTCATTAAGGTCTGGAACCCCGGGGATAACCCTGAGATAGAGATTGCTCTAGCTTGACCCGGGATATTATACTGGAAGTCTTTAGCTTCCTTATCTGTAAGTAAATCTACAGCATCCTTAGATGAGATCTTACCGGTCATAGCAATTTCATTAAGTCTATGATCTAAGTCCTGATAGTACTCTTTAAGCATCTCAGTGACAGGCTCTCTAATGGAATTAGGAGTACCTTTAGAGGTAGCCATAGTGAGCAGCATTGAGACCTTCTTTGGATCACCTTCAGTAAAGAGCTTCTGGACAAACCCTTGCCCGATAACCTTCATATCATTGGAATTCAGGGAGATACCCGCATCCTGAAGTACTTTCCTGAAAGCCTCTTCAGTAGGAACCGCAGTACCCGTAAGGTTAGCTATAAGAGTATTACCTAGGTACTCCTCATAGAGGGCATCCCCTCGCATCTTCCCAGCTGCCTTAAGGTTAGCTTGAGCAGTTCTCTTAGCGTTCCTGATTGCTTGATCAAGATACTTAGTTCTAGGTGTCTCTACATTGTTATTAGAAAGATACTCTTCATCCTTAAGCTGACTGAGGAGAACATAGTTACCGTCCTCAACATACTTGTCAATCTGATCCTGCCAGTGAGAGAACTCCATAGCATTGTCAGTAGCCTTTACAGTCTCTGCGTTGACAAGCCATGCTTTAAGGTTATCCTCACCTAATAGCTCTCTAAAGGTAGTGCCTTTGATGAACGGAATCTCTTTGTCTGCAATACTCTCAATAAGCTGAGAACCATAGCGAGACTTAGAGGCCATCTGGAAAGCATTGTTGAGAAGCTTATATTGCATCTCAGGGGAATAGTTAGCCCCTGTAGTTCTCCCCATTTGATCAAGGTAATTCAGGAAAGCTTGACCTGCATTAGGTGACCCTGAATTAATGATCGTAGCAATGTTAGAGGAATCAGCAATAAGAGATTTCTCAGTTTCCCATTTATCCTCTACAGCTTCCTTCTGAGCGATTACCTTTAGACGACCCTCAGGAGAAGTCTCAAAGAAACCCTCCTTAAAGAACTCATCATCCATAGAGTAACCAAAGGAATCAGCAAGATCCTTTTGGCTCTCTTTAGCGTACTGATAGAACTCTGAATCTACTTCAACCTGAGACTTACCAGCAAGCTTATTCGTATTAACCTGTTCATTAACAAAGTCCTGATAGGCCAGGTTGTATGCCATTCGACCATGCAGATACTTAAGTCTAGACATAGCAAATGGATTGTCCTGAAACGGAATACGATTATTCTTGATATCCTGCTGATACTGTTCAATAGAGTGACTTTGGAAATACTTATCAGCTAAGTCCTCTACCTCTTTCTTCTTTACCTGTTGTCGCTTTGCTTCATCAATTTGATACTGATCGAAGTCTTTAGATGCCTGCTTAAAGGCTAGACCTAAGGCATTCACCCAGTCACCTTCGAGATCAGCAGTCACCTTCGAGGAATCAATGTTTAGGTTTGCACTCTTATATTCCCCGAGCTTAGCTAAGCCAGAATTGAAGTACCCCCAAGTACCCATCTCTTTAGCAATGGACGTAGTACCTGCTGTATTCTTATAAGCCATTAGTAGTAATAACCTCCATAGGAACCTCTACGGTTATACCCCTGATTCATCGCCCCAGTAAAGTTTTGTATGTAATCAAGGAAGTTAAACATGCCTTGGTTTTGTGTCTTAAGGGTACTATAATTAGCCATAAAGTTATTCATAAAGCTAGTACCGGTACCCATAGTAGACGAAGAAGTAGTAACACCTGCAGTAGATGTACCTAAGACATTCGCTCCTGCAATACCAGAGAGACCCGCAGAACCCCCAACACTAGAGGTACCTGCAACAACTGCCTCTCCACCCACAGTACCCGCAATGGTACCACCAGTACCACCTACGGTACCTGCAGCACCTGCAAGAGCACTGCCTGCACCTGCTGTAGCTGCACCAATAGCTGCACCTTTAGCAGAACTATCGAGGAATTCCATAACGTAGCTCATGCCACCCTTATATTGGCTCTTGAGTTGATCTCTAGCCTGCTCTACAGAATTCTTCATCTGGACATAGAGAGCATCCTTCTGAGATCTAATGTTAGTTACATCAGTCTCATAGGCATCCTTAAGTGCAGTCTTTTGTCGCAGTACTGCACCTGAGATAGATCTTTTGATTTGTCCTGCAGTACGTCCTTCGTAACCTGTCTCAGCTAGAGAAGCTTCAACTGTAGCGTTATTCTGCAGGGCATTATAAGACAACTGAAACAGGTTGCTCACAGCATTGTCATAGGCACTCTGCTCTTGTCTAGTCAATTGGTTCTGATTCCAATTGTAGTTCATCTGAGCATAGTACATCTGTTTCTTGAATGCTTTAGTGAGAGATCTGTTGTACTTTGATTTCTGCCACAGGGAACTGCCACCACCTGCAACTGCACCGATTACTGCACCTGCAGCAATTATTCCTGACATAGTTCCTCTCTATTGTTAGTTAATAACTGCCACTCATCAGTAAACTCTTTCTCTGCTTCCTCTACAGTAGATGCGTTACTAGCAAAGAACATTGTAATGTAGGTGTCATCAAAGGCACTAAAGACCTGCCTACGGCCATCCATACCTTTCAATACAGAATAGCCAGAGATCTCCTCTAGGTGATCCCCTACGACAACCTTACAGTCCCCGCTAACAATAACTACTGTAGGGATCTTAATGAAAGCACCTGCTCCAATCTCACCCTTTCTCAAGAGAATGGTTCTAACGTAACAGCCTGCCCACAGGAAATGCTCTACTTCAATAGGTGCCTCAGGCAGAGACAGAGTAGCCATAACAAGACCTTTACCAATCTCTTGCTCCATAGGCGCCATACTAGGCAGAGCACCTACCATAGCTTTCTTAAGAGTTAATCCCTTTCTCACGTCTGACTATTCCTCCGAATATAATATCCTTCCCAACCACCAGAGATAAGGTTCACAGGCAACGGATTATCTGAAGTAACTGTAATCTTAACCTCAGTACTATTGTCCTGCACAGGGAACTTAAACTTACCTGTTGCTACTCTATAGGATCCTAAGACTAATGGAGATTCACTTAAGACCTTAGATGCACAAGTGTACTTAAAGTGCTTATTCTTGACATCATTGTCTACAGACACATCAAAGGCACCAGAGTTACTATAGTTAAACCAATAGTATCTCAGTTGTAATCTGCCTTCATCTTCAGAGATTGTAGCACCATCAGAAGTAGTTTTCTTAATCATTGGTCTAGACAATACAACATCAAATTCATATTGCCTGCCTACGAAGTAAGTCATGCCTCTGAGATCCCCAGTTACCTTAAAGACACCATTATCATCCCAAGAGGATATCTGATGATAGTAGCCATCAGTACCAACTAGACAATACGTAGCTGAGCCAATCTTAGGAACAGCACCATAGACATCCTTTAGGGAGACCTCGGTATAGTCATCGTAGTCACTGTACTTATTAGTATTAGGGATGACATAGCGTACCTTACGATCCATAAAGTATCTTACAGGCTCATCAGAGAAGTCTACTGCCTGACCTGTAAGCATGCTCTTCTCTAAGAACAGCCCACCATCAGTGTTAATAAGGAAGTAGATTTCAGAGCCTACGAACTCTGCAAGTAAGACCTGAGTACCTTCATATCGGAACGTCCATTTGCACCAGGACTGCTGCAGACTCTGGGAATTCTGAATGATGTACTTAAAGACCCATACAGTGTTAGGATGAGTATGTGAACATAGTGTGATTACATTGTCTGAAGTATTACCAGAGAGCCTAAAGATTCCCTTAGGAATATACGTAGGAACATGTGCAGATACGTCCTCAGCATCCTTAAGATCAGCTACGTCCTGTACCGTATAGTATCTCATAAGAGAGCAATAGTTAACTCTGTTAGAGATAAAGAAAATACTTTGTCCTACACCTAAAGGCTGAGCATCATCACTGTAATCAAAGGAAGTGATTTGATCAACCTTAGCACTCTTAGGGGTCATTACGCCATCGCTAGAGAGAACAAATTGTCCCTCTCTAGAGAACAACATTAGTTCCCTGCTGAATGGTACTGCATGTGTTAGAATACAGACTTTGTTTGAAGATACAGCAAGGTCAATTGGATCAGTATCAGCAATAGCAGCTGCTGATCTAAACCAGAAATTAAAGAAATCAGCAGAAGCACTGAGGATAACATTTTCACCACTGATGAACCCTAAGCGATTTCTGTAGAAGAACATATCATTCAGCGTTTCCCCTACGAAGCTAGGCTCAGGATTGCTGTCCTCATCGCCTACTGCTCTATCAGTCCAAGTAAGTCTTTTGAAGTGGAAGGAGCCATCAGCTTCTCTTACGAGAGCATGAGGCATACTAGAGTAATCAAATTGATACCGAATGTTTGGTGCGGCACACTCTAGCCACGCATTCTTACCTTCATTGTAGTTAACATAGTAGTCATCATCAGCCGAGTTAGATTCACCCTTAATGCGCATGATGTAACCATTAGGAGCAGCAGGAGGAAGCTTAGAGACACTGTTAACGTAACCCTTCAAGACATATGCATTAGTGTTGCCAAAGCCATCCTTAACAACAACATTAGGCATATCCCAGCCAGACTTAGATTGGATGGAAACTACGGAATCACCAAAGATAGCGAAGTTATAAGCATTGAAGTTGAAATTAGGATTCTTAGCGAACCCCATAGTGGCTCTGCCGCCAAGCTGTCCTAATAGCCAATCATAGGTAGTGGCATCCCAATCAGCAGCCTGAGAACCTAAAGCTAAGGCTACAAGTCTATCTGCAATGTACGCAGAGGTAGTCTGTACAGCCTGCTTAGGTTCACCACCATCAGGGGTAATGACACCACACATAAAGGTATTGCCCATAAAGAGAGCATAGGTCTTAGCATAGGAGGCATTCTTAATGTACGCTAGTGCAGTGTTCTGACCTTCTTGAGAGGTAGTAGAGCTAGACATACCAACGATTTTACTACGGTTCAGAATGAACGTATAGTCTGCAACAGTGACTGCTCTAAATTCATCATTAGCGTCCGTGACATTAAGATAACTAGCATCATTGTCAATAACAACGTTCTTTTCATTACCTTCAAAATCCCATACCTTTAGAGACCCGCTGGACATACCTAAGATATACTGCTCAGTCTCGTCTCTGTTAATGACATGATACTTAGTAGTGAGTGGATCTACTCTGTCCCCAAGTCTCTTAATGTGAACTGTAGGAGGTCTCTTTTGCAGGCCATCGACTTCACTAGAGAAACCATTGATCTGCTCCTCTACCTGATCAGCAAACCTAATGATATCCGGTTGCTGAGATACGCCACCCTTATAGGATACTATTGATTGCGATACTAATGGCATCCCTATTAGCTCCTCTGGATATACTGAGAAATGTATTGGTCATCATTGAGGATATTATAGTTACCCGTAGTTAGATCATAGTCAATGATATCTGCATAGGCACTAGATTCCTCAGTCATCAGATGCGTATTCAGGTCATCTGAAGTAAGATATCTCATCTGGAAGATTCTAGCTGCACGACAAGTAATGAACTTACGGAATACCTCAGGTAACTCCTCAAAGTCTAATCCTCTAACCAGAGTATCTAAAGTCAAACCCTCAGGGAACTCATTGGTCTGCGAAAGAATGTCAAAAAAATAGCCGGATCGTCTGATCAACTTATAACCACTGCTGACAAACCTAAGATAATTATTAGGGCAGGGAACTAAGTTAGTATCAGCGTCCGGCAATAAAGCTACTGAATCTTCAATATTAAAGTCCCATCCTCTTGATTGAATCTCTTTAGAGACACTATCGAGAATCCTCACTGCATTCAGAACGTCTACATTCAGTTCATCTTCAAGTGAGTTGACAGGACTAGAGCCTACAGCAGATAAAATCTCATTCACTGCATCTAGTTTGTTCGAAGGAGTGACAATCATAATTTATCCTTTGTAGTAGTATTTTTATAGTTGTTATTATGTATTATTTGGGAGCTGCAGGGATCTTAGGCTTCCTAGAGACTACCTTAGGTTTGACTTCAGTTGGAGCTTTAATCAAACCTAATTTAATCTTTTCTTCTACAGTCAAACGGGAGCCTTTCTTAGAACCCCCGTTGACATAGAAATAGGAATCCTTATAGTCGGATTCCGAGTACATTACGCAACAACCTGAGCAGTCTTAACGAAGAGACCCACGGCTTCAGGACGAAGGCCACCGTGACCCACAGCCATCTTAGCGATGATCTGATCAGCCTGATATTCAGCTCTGCGAGCACGTTCCATAGCGAGATCCTTCAGCTTAAGGGCACCCACAGCGGAACGGTGGAAGGCGATACCCTGAAGGACAGCCGTAGAGATCTGCTCCTTAAGAGCGTGCTTACCATCAACACCCTTGTTCAAGAAGTTCGGGGTTTCCACAATCTGGAAGCCACAGACATTCTGGAGCTTGCCCGTATTCGGATCAAAGATAGCAGCAAAGTTAGCAGCATCCGGCATAAGGGCACGGCAGATAGCCGAATAACCTTCGGGGGAGACAAGGAAATAACGGTCACCTGCCGGAACCCAATTCTTCGTAAACTGAGCACGGGCATCAATCAGACCCTGCAGGAGGATGTTGCCATACTCCACAGTCGTAGCTTCATCGCTACCCGTAACATACTCAAATGCCTTGCCCGTACCCGGATTTTCAAGATCAACATTATCAGGGATGTTCTCAGGCATACCCGTGGCAGTCTTAGCACCCGTGTTAGCAAGTTCATTGATAGAGGCACAGTCGAAAGCCTGAGCAAGAGCTTCACCAAGCTGCTTCGAGTATTCCGTACGGACATCATAGTGATTCATTGCATCATCGATATCCGTGATAAGAGCATCAGCCGTGAGGAGACCATCGATAGCAATCACTCGCTCCGTGTTCTCCATCTTCTTGCGCTGATCATCTAAGGAGTTACCCGGGGTAAGATACTTAGCATGAGTACGACCCATGACAGCGAATGAGGCACTCTTCAATTACCTCATGTTTCACCTAGGACGCTACTCCTAGGCTCCCCATAGAATGCTGTAGTTTCTATAGGGCACATAGTTTCCTATGTGTTCAGACTATATCTTAACAATGACAGCCATGTTCTTTAAGATATCTAATGGCGTTCTCAAGTCTATACGGAGAATCCTTCATAAGCCCAATTGCAGTATTGCAGTTGGTGCACAGGATACCCCGAAGTTTGCCTGATTTATGATCGTGATCAGCCACTGCCTTAGTGTACCTAGAGGAGTTTAATTCACACCCGCAGATAGCACACTTGCCATCCTGAAGGCACCATGTACGCTCATAGGTATGCGGATCCCACCCAGTAGTCCTAAGACGCCCCTTAGCTGACACACATTTCTTGCAGTCATTTCTATAGCTAATGTAAGTGTCACCATTCTTACATTTGTCTTCTCGTCTATCGAAGTCGTCTATAGCTTTAGTAATACCACAAGTTCTGCAAACTTTATAGCCTCTTTCGATAGCCTCTTTAATTGATTTTTTCATTGTTGTTACCATTTCGAGTACGCTTGTACCCTACGTATTTCTACTAGTCGTTGAACCTTCTATCCTTTCGGTATAGCTTGGCTGCTGATTCCCATTCTACAGGGTTCCAGCAATTAAATAACTTTTAGCACAGCAAGAGATTTTCAACCGTGCGGAATAGTACGAACAATCTGTTTGTCCATCATGACAGACGTTCTCGTGAAAGCCGTAAGGACTTCACCAGAGAAGATCTTCATGAACAGCTCATCACGATCACCAGCGCTCAGATTCTGACCAGGATTAGAAATAGAATTAGCGGTTAACACAGCCATTTTATTATATTCTTATTGTAGTTATATTATTGTTATTAGGAAATGTTTTTATTATGGGTACGTTACACCTGAGTATAGTACATCTTCATTTCGATAGCTCTAGTGTAACTGGGGTCAGCACCATAGCGGGGGTCACTCATAGCCTCCACTACTTCCTGCTTACTTGAGAAGCCCTTATAGCCACCCGTAGTAACCCCACCACCCATAATAGTAGGATTACGTGTTCCTTGCTTAGCAATCATCTTAGCTTTCATACCCTCAAACATAAGAGTAACAGCTTCAAGATTGTTGTTGTCAATAGCTCGATTAAAGGAACTCAGAACCTTATTAGAGAGGTTTCCTTGTGCCCACTCAATAACCTTGTTGTACGCCTGTTCTCCGCCTGCTGAATTATAGACAGCATTAGTGAACTCATTTTCAAGGTTCTGTCGTGATTCAATGAAACCCTCAATGACCTCTGAAGGATAACCTGCCTGAGCAAGGTCAGCCATAGTCTTACTAGACAAGGCACCATACTCATTGTATTCCTTAATGGCCTGATTGAAGTCCACACCTTTAGCCTTAAGATCCTTACCAAGGGCATCTAAGGTTTTCGTGTGCTTATCAATCTTTACATTAAGGTCACCCTCAGGTTCCCCCTGTTGTGGTTCTGCCTGAGGTTCTGCCGTAGGTTCTGCCTGAGGCTCCTCCTGAGGTTCCTCTACAGGGACAGCATCCCCCTCCTTAAGAAGCCCTGAGGCTTCACCACCATCAATGGAAAGCTGCTGAGTACCTGAGATCATAATATCGACACCATTGTCGACACTAAGACCATCACTATTCAAGTTTGTTGTTTCTTCGCTCACCTGTTACACCCCCTGTTCCTGTTGAGCTTTGTTGTTATCTACTGCCATCTGAGCCTGAGCATCAATACCCTGCTGGGCAGCATACTGTTCCATCATTGCCTGCTGTTCCTTAGCAACCTGTTCAGGAGACTTAACGAGACCCGTAGCATCAATCTGAGCACTCGTGAAGATACGCATAGCTAAGTTCTGCTGATTGATCATCTGCATGATATCAGGGAACTGAGCAAGTACCTGAAGTGCCTGAGACAAGTTAGCAAAGTCATGACCACGACCCAAGGCATCAACACCAGTGATGACCGTAGGTTCAATCGTAGCGAACTGCTCAGAGATAGTCGGAAGGCTGCCATTAGACTGCATCTGATTGAAGATACAGGACACTAAAGGCAACTGAAGTTCCTGAGACAGGAGACTATAGACACCCCCTAAGGTATCCTCAAGTTCCTGAGCCATATATCTAATCTCTTCAGCCGTTACACGTTCAGCCTGCCGTTGCACACTAGAATTAAGCATGAAGCAATAAGACAATCTCTGTTCGATACCCTGAGATACCGCATAGCAGCCCTGAAGGTCAGTCTGTTTGTTTGTCTGCATTGCAACAATATCGTCCTGTCGACCTCTTACGAAAGCCCCATTCTCAGCTTTAGTAAGAGCCTTAATGTTAGTCTGACAGGAAGGAGACACTAGGTACAATACCTTAGCACAAATCATAGCCATATCGTTAATGGCATGCTGAAGGTTCTCTAAAGAGATCAAGTCACCAAGGTAATCTTCAACAAAGGATCGACCATAGGATTCCCCATCTTTCTTAGTGAATCTCACAGGGATCCAAGGACATTTGCCATAGGGATACGTCTGTTCTGATCCGGGGATAATGGTATTATTTACTTCCTGATAGGATTCCCAAGTGGATCCCTCTAAGGTATCCCCACGGACAAGATAGGTATGAGTGTAGATGTTAACCTTCTCAGAACGATTAACCTCATTACCTGCATTGCCTAAGAGACTTAAGATACTCGGAGGGATAGTCCCCTGAGCTAAAGTATCTCTAGCGACAATCTGAAGTACATTGCCGATAGCATCTCTTTCAACTACAAAGTTTCTGAGAGTGTAGCACTTCATGCCACCCTCTAGAGGAGGCAAAAAGAGCAACGCATTGCCAGCAATAATGAGCTGCTTGATGCACTCAAAGAGCGTAGGTCTAAGACCATTATGCTCCATATACTTCACCATAGCAGCCTCCATCATAGACAAGCCGTACTCTATGGTATCCTTAACCTGATCATTGCCAGATGCCTGTAGTGCCTCATTAGATGCAGTATCTAACCCAAGTCTAAAGAAAGGCTGACCCGGGGGAAGCAAAGATAACAACAACTTAGATGCTAAGTTATTGAGACCTCTAGCCCCAATAGAATTATAAGGTGTCGTATAGGCAGTGCCACCATCATCAGATTCCTTAGGGAACAACTGAGGGATAGTATAGGTAGCATTCTTCTCTGCTCTCTGGGTATACTGATCTCTGTCCGTAGACAATCTTTCGTATACCTTTTGTGCACCTTCAGCAGTTTGCTTATCTAGTTTAGTTTCTGCCATTATTACACAATATTACGTCCCCTACCACCGACACCAGTCATGTCAACCTTAAGAGACTTCTTGCCTCTCTTCTTTCCTTTAGTTAACTGCTGCTTCTCTGATTCTGCGTTAGTAGTGTCAGTCGTATCTGCATCCACAAACCCTAACTCAGGAGCAGGTACTTCAGGAGCCGTTTGACCAGCGTTACTGTGGCCACCAATAAGGCCACCAGTGGAGACCTTAACTACTTTCTTAAAAGCTTTACTGATTTTACTGAAGAAGCCCATTAATATCCTCTTTACTTAAATAATAGCAATTATAAATATGGAATCCTTTAGAGACATAACTATTCTTTAACATAGGAGCACACCAATCATTGACACTCCCAGTTTGAATATAGTCACACTCATCATTCTTTAGACAATCAATTAAATAATCAGACAATGCTCTAGCAATGCCTGCTCCTCTTTTAAAAGATACAGTCCATTCTTCATTAAGGATTCTTTGCTTATTAGAATACCAAGGGTAACCATAGGATAACAAACAGCATCCCACTAGTTCATCTGTAGATTGACTATAGAAACCAATAATACGATAATCATATTGGTTATTATTCAATACTACATCTTTAACAAAAGACCTAATATAGTCTTTATCTAAGTTTCTTATGAAGGATAAATTATTAGGATTATCTATAATAGATTCCATACATTTATCTAGAGCCTCCATAGCTGTCTTTAAGTCTACAATAGGTTTAACATAAAGGTTACCTATAGACCCCCTATAGTCCCCCATAGTATTCATCATCCTTTTTTAATTTTTTACATTACGTTAGTGCCTACACCCTTAGCTTTGTCTAAGGATACCTTAAGACCTTTCTTACCCTTACGAGCCTTCTGTTCTTCAGTCTCCTGAGCACCTAGCTCCGGTTCCTGAGGTTCAACTACAGGGTTGTCTAAGGCAGGTGCCTGAACTTTCACTTCAGGTGTCTTAGGCTTTGAAAACAGTGCACCGATTTTAATCACCTATATGGTTTTGTTCATTGAACTTATTTTCAAGGAAGTCAAGTACATCCTGTACACCACCACAGTAATCAATGGTAGGCTTATAGCGGATCATCTTGCGTACATCAAAGATCTTCTGAAGTCCCTCCAACAAGTCTTTCGGGACAGCCGGAAAGTGGTCGAAGAGGGGTTCATCAGGATCACTTTTAGTGGTATCTTTGATATCAATTTTCATAGATTCATCATTCACGATTATCTATCTCCTAGTGTGGTGAATTTATTATCAACTATCTGTCGTCTTAATAGGGACGATTTTATCAGGTGTCCAAAGGGTATCTTTAGTGTCCCCTTGTCGAAGAATATAGGCCATTCTAGCTTGCAGCAAGGCATCATCTTCAGTAAGACCAGCTTTCTTGTAGGTATTAACTACAGTCTCCCATAGTTTATCCTGAGGGACATCCTTAAGGATCCTCTCTGCTCTTACTGCTCCAATACCGGGGCAACCTTTATAGCCATCAGCAGTGTCTCCTACTAGTGTCTGAAACATATGCCAATAGTTAGCTTTATCTTCGTCAAGCCAATAGATTTGATCTTCATTTACTCTATAGAAATGAGTAGGAAGAGTTTTGAAATCCTTATCCATTGACACAATTAAGGTTGTATCAGGGGTACTATTAATACCTATTACATCATCAGCTTCTAGAGATTCACTGGATTTAGATTCATAGTTATTTCTGATCCAATCCACTAATCCATAGTAGCAAGTAGGCTTTCTTTTATCAAGCCTATTGTTTTTATAATCAGGCATTAAGTGCTTCCTAAAGTTATCATTAGGGTCACTAAAGACAAACGAATAGTCATTCATTTCGACATTATGGTTTGTCTTTAGTATACCTTTAATACCCCCAATAATCTCTTCAAATTGATCTATTGCGTCATCCAAATAAGCATGACAAGTATATAGACCATCTCCCCAATAGATATCCTTTTGGACAGCTGAAGAGGCTTTATAGGCCAATAGATCTCCGTCTATCAGCCCAATGTATTCTTTAGGAGCGCTCATAGGATGATGCAAGCTCAGCGCCAGAACGAGTAAGGAACCATCGATTACCTGCCTGTCGAATGTACTTATTGATTGACGTAATGTGTCCACGAGAGGCCATCTCTGCAATCATTCGTGCATTGAATCGACAATAGTCTGCCTGAAGTTTAGGATGGACTTCACCAATGTAAGCAAGAGCACTGCAGTAGTTACTCATCTCAGCGTTACGCTTGTGAACAATAATCTCCCCAGTACTCTTCTCTTCTGTATAGAAATACTTAGGCATCTTCATAGCAGTCCTCCTCATAAGTAGCTGTATCAGAGATAACACTATAACCAAGCTTCATCAGGAGGTCATGAATGATCTCTTCAGGTGTCCAGTCGTTTACCGTACGGGGCTCAGGATTGTAGTCAAGAATAGGCTCACCATTGAGTGTCACAAGAGCACCATAGGCAGGCACTGCACCATAGTGATCATGATGCACCTTCCACTTCCACATAATATGGATGTGCTTAACGTCATCCTTAGGAGCCTTATAGTCACGCAGCAGTGCTGCCTTAGTTTCTTTAGTCATACCAGTGTTTTCCATAGTAGTAATTAATGACAAGCTGCCCAGTTACAGCCAATCTTTCCTTCAGTATCAAGTTGGCATTTAAAATTAAAGAATGCCTGAGTTTGTCTCATGGATTCCTGAGCAATCCTACAGCAATCTTCAGCGATTTCCTTAGTGCGACAAGCTATCTGACACTCATCATGAATCCATGCCATCATGGCAAAGTCTCCATCCCAGCCGTGCTTATAGCCAACCTTACGCATATTCTCTTCTACAAGACACACCCATTTCTTACAAATGAGAGCACCTGCAGATTGCAGGATAGTGTTCAGAGCCGAGTGAGGGCTTCGCACATAAACAAGGCGGCGATCAAGCCCAAGAATACAGTGAGTAATACTAAGATTGCTGTTATCAGGGTGAACACGTTTCCTCCAAGTTACCTTATTGACACCTCCTACCCACTCAGAGGATGTAATAAGAGTTCTCTCGATGTCTTGTCGAAGTTGCTTAATAGCAGGGACAGACTGAAAGAATTTCTCCTTTAGGCGCTTGCCATCAGCCGAAGATCCACCAACGATCTCGCCAATCTTGGCATCGCCTGCTCCATACCTTGTATTCAGTTAGGGTCGCTAATCCTAACCCGGGATAAAACCCTGCTCATAGTCACCTATGAGAGTAGACTATCTCATTCTCTATTTCTAGAGAGGCACCGCTTCGAACCGCTTGGTTCTACTCCCTTTCGGGATAGTCGTTACACTTCCTTCTAGCTATAATAAGAGGCTTTGCTTCTTCTCTTGTGTAATTCCCTTTGAAGCTGTTTCTCCAAAGATTTCTACACTCAGAACAGAATTCTGTATTATGCGTCTTGGTAATAAAAGACTCACCACAGAACCAACAAGTTCTAATCCACTCTTTAACATTGAGTTTCTTATGACACTCATGCTCCTTTTGGTGGCATGCTTTACAGAGCAACTCATAGTTTTCTAGTGTATTGTTCTTTCTATTGTGATCCTTGTGGTGGACTACCAAGAATAACGTCCTGCGTTCTTTAGGTCTTTACCACAACGCTCACAATACCTAACGGTTTCTTTCAGCTTAGCTCCTTCCCGCCTAAAGAAACCAATCCCATATTTATATTGGGAATCTTCAGTATATTTAGCGCTGTTTGACCCTTTAGCCATCTTATTTCCTATATCTAAAGTTTAGCACGGTATTGACTCATAGAGTTCGTCTACCGTTTTCAATGCCTTTTACTTCCTCCTATCAAAGGAAGCCATAAATAAATGTCTTGGCGTTGTCTCTTGTAGGCAACCCTGCCATCTTCTGGTTATGAGTATGAATGTCACCATTCAAAATCTCATTTACGTATTCCCCATGGTCATAAGGATAGAGAAAATGAGCAAAGCACCTAAGCTCAAGACCTGAAGCATCGATGCCCGCTTCATACCAGCCAGTAGGTACTCTAAAAAGAGACCTACATTCCTCCCCATAGGGGGCTCTCCCTGCAGGTACCTGTGCAACGTTAGGATAAGCATGAGTTGCTCGACCAGTGACAGCCCCATTAGGATTAACAGAACCGTGAATGCGAGTGTAACCATCAGGATCCTCCTTCATCAGCTTTAGCCACGCATTACTACCCTCAGCAAGCTGACCAATACGTTTGTTTAACATGAGAAGCTCTAGGATCTTGCTAGTCATAGGGATATCTTTAGCAGTCTTTAGAGTTTCTTCATCAACCTTAGGCAACCCCGTATCAGTCACCTCCTGAGGCTCCCATCCTTGTTCAATGAGAACCTTAGCAATCTGTTGTCGACTATTGGGATTAAAGGTTGCATAAACAGGATACTGTACACCTGCTTTAATACCTTTCTTAGCGTTGTCTCTCTTGTAGGTCTTATAGCCAGTCAATAGAGGAGGGACACTATCTTGCAGCTCTTTAGTCAACTCATCTCTGCGCCCTGCAAGCTCACTATAGAGAACTACAGCTTTATCTCTATCAAAGACAAAACCATTACGCTCCTGCTTAGCCATCACCCAAGCAATATCATGCTCAAGCTGTACAGCCTCCCAAGGATAACCTTTGCCTAAGAGTTTATCAAAGAGCATCTTAGTAACAACTACGTCCTGATAGTTGTACTGATACATCTCTTCTGAGAAGCTGTCCCAAGCCTCCTCCTGTTCCCCATAGGTGCCCTTTAGTTCACGCATGCGATAGCCATAGGCTTTCAATGAATGGGAACCAAAGAGATCCTTAGGAAGCCTCCCAGAACGAATTAAGCCCATATCGAGATCTTTAATGTTGCTCCAAACTAGACGAGCAAAGACAAGCGTATCGATAACACAATCCCTAGGATCAAATACAAAGTCTTTACCTGATAGTCGCTTAAGACAAGGGACATCGTACTTGATACCATTGTGAAATACCAAGTTATAACCGCTAGTACCATATACATTAAGAGCATCAATGTATTCATCGAGATCCTTATAGCCTTTGTACTCCTGAGAGGCACTATCGTAGATCCATGCGCACCAGAATTTAGTTACGGTATCCAATAGTCCATTGGTTTCGATATCAGTAATGATGTGTTTGTCGTATAGTTGAAGCATTTTCTATATCCTTCTATAGCTTTGCTAAAAAAAAATCCTACAGGATCACCAGAAGTGAGATACCTGTAATTGTGATAAGCCACATAGCAATCACGTAGATCTTGAATACCAGAGAGCTTAGGTCTCTGTACGCAACAGAATCCTCATACTCAGAGGCTAGAATCACAGGTGCTATAGGAAGCAACAGGATAAACCAAAAGCATGAGATGGCACGATCCGTAAGAGACATGTCCTTGTCATAATACCAGAAAGTAAGTGGGGAAATAAACTCTTTAAAACTCATTTTCTTCATCCTCAAATGGACACTCAGGATCTGCTTCATAGTCAGAGAGCCTACCAGTGTCCTGATTATAGTAAAGGTAACCACTGATACCAGTCAAACCACTGAAACGATTCTTAAGTACTCTAATGGCCATGACATTAGGATTATCTCCCTGTTGATTCCTCTCTAGACCAATCACCATATCTGCAAGCTGAGCAATAGCACCGGAACCTCTAAGTTGACTTAAAGACACCTGAGCTCCTTCTTCGTGACCTTTCTTATCGGGGCGCTTAAGGTGACTAACGACAAACATAGTACACCCTGTTTCTTCAACAAGGGATCTAAGGTTTGTCATTAGTTTGTCAATAGCTTTACGCTCCCCACCATCGTCACTATTGTCCATACCAGAGACAACAATAGAGATATGGTCTAGGAAGATTCTCTTGCATCCTAAAGCTACGATCATGTATCTAAGCTTACTAAGCAGATTCCCAGAATCAAGTGATCCAAAGTGATCATAGAGGAAGAACTTTCCGTTGCCAATCGTGGCATCAAAAGCACTCTTGAGTTCTTCTTTAGAGACACTATCGGGATCCACGCTGATAATGAGACGTCTATTAAGAAATATGGACATAAGTTCAAGTCCCGTCTTTGCCGTAGATTCCTCAAGAGCAACCACGCCACAAGTCTCGCCTTTAGAGACACCAAAGAAATATTCAAGCTCTCTGAGTAGAGTGGATTTTCCCATACCTGATCCTGAGGTAATGACATAAAGCTCACCGTGTCTAGCACCGTTTGTCTTGCTTTGGAGAGCTTGAAAAGGATAGGCCACACTGTCTTTAAGACTATCAAGACCTTCCACACACTTCTCATAGAGATCTTGACCTGAAACAATTCCATCAGGTCTGTAAGGCTTAGCGTTCCATATGGCCGATACAAGGTCACCTGATCTCCCAGCCTTAAGACACTCATTAGGATCCTTAAGAGGTAGATTAGCAATGTACGCTTTACCCACTGGGAGAATCTTTGCACAATCTTCACATGCTTTACGTCCCGGATCATCCATATCAAACATTAGGATGATCTCTTCAAAGTTATTTAGATACTCTAGGTTAGCTTCAATGGCTTTCCTAGCAGCCTGAGCACCATTAGGGATAGACACTACAGGCCACTTATTGCCTTGCACTTGAGACACACTAAGGGCATCTATCTCACCCTCAGTGATTACTAGTTTCTTACCACTAGACCACAACTGAGAACCATAGAGGCACCCAGAGATCTTCCCTAGTACAGCAAAAGACTTATCAGGGAATCTAAGCTTTTGTCCTACAAGAGAACCCTTGTCATCATAGTAGCAAGCCACTTGACAAGGGTTACCCTTATCCTCCCCCACGAAATACTTTAGCTTAGCACAAGTATCTTTAGTGATACCCCTAGCAGGCAAAGCAGAGATCTGTAGTTCCTCTAAAGGAATCATATTGGATGCTGACATCTTTACCCCCTTGGGTTTGTCCAAAGATCCATCAGGTCTAAAATAAGTGGTACAGCTATAGCAATACTTATGACCATCACTAAAAACAGCAAGAGCATCACTAGAGCCGCAATTAGGACAAGGCTCATGACGCAGAAAGGTCGATTCCATGATCTAGCATATAACGTGCACTTTGGAAATCACGAAGATTATATTGAAAGCCTGCATCAGGGCTGTATCGGCACTGATGTTCAAAAGGTGTCATATGCCCACTATCAATAAGCCGCTTAGCAAGAGTAAGATCCTTTAGGATATCCGGCTTAGACCCATCGTGATTAAGGTAAGACACTCGGGCACAACGTGCAGCAGAGATAAGTGTGAGAATCCGCAGATCATCGATAGCATCCATCTCATCAAAGTTCACATAAGGAAGCGTACGCCCCCCGTGAGCATTGATATAAACGTAGGTGTTGCTAACGGCATTCATAGCCATCTTAATAGCCTTAGCGAGGTGCTGGATCTCTGGATCAGCATCAGGAGACAACCGGAGATCAAAGAAATTGCTCCACTCAGTAGCAGTGACAATAACTTTAATCTTAGTGAACGGCTCAAGGATGCGATTGATGTGCTGCTTATGAAACCCATTGTCAATCATCTTATGAGCAACCTCGATTGCCTTAAATGCAGCATCTTGCCACTCTTCACAAAAGATAGCATAGTCATCTTCATTGACAATATCTTTGCCTTGCATGCCCTTGCAATTCTTATAGACATTCGAAGGCACCCAAGGATCATTCAAGATATTCTGAATAGTTCGCTCTACAGGTACCGCACGCGAGCTAGAGGCATTACGACTGAAACAGTTATGCACTGTAATCCCGTTTGCTAGGAAGTTATGGTATTCAGATGAAACCGAAATATCAAATACCTCTTCTTCACCAACATACTCAATGGAATCTACCTCTACTGCCATAACATTACATTGATCAAAACGAAGTTCTGTATACTTCTTACGAGTATTGCAGTACACCTTATCTCTACCTACAGCAATGTCCTGCAACTCCTTCCAACCACTATCAGTAAGAATTAGATGGTCTGCAGTGCAAGTTACGGAGAAGTCTCCTGCTGTAATCTTATACACAGGCTTAACCCCTACCTTCCAACAATCAGTAATGGTCGTGTGAGTAACTTCCATCGTAGATTCATCCACAGAACGAAGACGCATCTTGTTCAAGCGACCTTTCATGTCATATCGCCGTACCCCGCCCCATCGAGTAGCATGAGGGGAACTACCGTTTTCCCACTTATCCCAAAAATCTCCAAGAGTCATTTGATAGGCTTTGCACTTACGACCTCTACTCCCACTAGGGAGATCGAAAGTCAGCACCGTATCTGCAGTGAGGCACCTGTGTGTCATGAACTCACTATGGATGAAACGAGGATACTCCAATTCAAACGTATAGAGGTTATCCCAGCGTGCACGAATGATAGCTTTAGAGTTACCTACGCAATAGACCTTAGAGATAGGATCATCACTCATCTTCATCGTCCTCCTCATCAATCTCATCATCAGGATCATCTTCAGAATCTAGAAAAGCTTCATATTCATACTCCCACTTTTCTTTCTGATTACTATGAAGCTCATCACGGTATGAATCTCCGTCAGGATAATGCCAATCTGATTTACGTTCAATAGGTTCCATAATTGTGGTTTCCTTTAGTGTGTGTGTTAACTATGGTGTGTCTTTGGTAGGTGATAGGGGACTCGAACCCCTACGCCATTTGGCACTATGGTTTAAGCATAGAACGTCTGCCAATTCCGTCAATCACCTAAAATATTGGTCTCTCCAACAGGAATCGAACCTGTAACCCTATTCTTAGAAGGAATATGCTCTGATCCAATTGAGCTATGGAGAGGAATTCAGTTTGATAAAAGCCTCTAGTCTCGTGTTGACGTCTCTGAGTAATTCAACACCTTCTCTATGTAGCTCTGCACTTTCTGAGAGTAGTTGTCTACACGTTTCGATTGACTTTGCATCAGCTCCTGAGGTACCGACTGTTGCTTTTCTATTGGTGCTACTGAGGTTGTACTGCAGCCGATCAATAGATTTAGACAGGGCAACCACGTTAGCAGCATCAGAAGTTTTAGCTTTAAGGATAAGAGAAATTGTTTCATCTTTTTTATCTGAAAGCTCCTTTAGGTTAACTTCATTCTGAGCTTGAATAGACACAAGGTTCTCAAGGTACTTGCTTTGCTCATACTTCATACCTCCAAAGGCACCTATAGTGAAAGCTAGAACCACTGCAATAAGGACTACCCTCATATGCTTCTCTCTAGTAGTGGAGATTTTATGCGATACGAACTAAGTCACCTTTAGTGAACTCAAGTGTCCCATTGGCTTCCTTAAGATCAGCTTGAGACAACTTGCATCTATCAAGAGAACTTGCATCTTCATAGATAACGTAGACAGCACCACGGCCGTACCACGACTGAACATCAAAGCAAGGGCAGTCTTTAGCTACCCCGGGGAAATCTCTATGCCCTAAGACCTTAGCTTTAGGATACTTACTCTTAAGCCAGTCTAAAAGTTTCTTAAGAGATTCCTTTTGCTTCTCTGTAAAGTTGTCTACAGACTTACCGTTACGATCAGTCCCCCCAATAAGGCAAATGCCAACACTGTCATCATTATAACCCAGAACGTGACTGCCAATAGCTTCAAGGGGTCTGCCATTTTGAATAGTTCCATCCGTAAGAATGACAAAGTGATAGCCTATACCAAGCCATCCCCTTTGACGATGCATTTGATCAATAGTTTTCCAAGTGTACTCAGGCTTATTTTGAGTAGCGCTGCAGTGAACCACAAGATAATCCGTAGAACTGCGAGACTTGAACTTAATAAAGTTTCTATGGTAGTCAATCAGTGGTTCCTTAAAGGTAGTAGTCATTTATTAATTCTCTTGTTGTTATTTTTATTATTCTTGTTCTTCAAGATTCCCTCAGGGATATCTTTAGGTTTCTCTTTAAGCCATTCTTCGGGGATCAGCTTATCGGCAAACTTAATGCCGTTCTTGTTGCAGAAGCTAGCGTAAGTAGTAGACGATCCCTTATAAATGTACGTCTTACTTCTACTAAAGACAAACCGGATATCTAACTCAGGATGTTGCTCACGGATTAATAAATGCTTCTTCCTATCTTCAGCATCCCAGACACCCTTAGTTTCTATAATGATGCCATTAGGCAACACGAAATCAGGGGTATACTTGTGAGTACTCTGAGGAACGACATACTCTAAGTACTGTTCCTCATAGTGTGGCTCAATAGAAAAGGACTTGAGGAAGTCTGAATTCTTCTCCTCAAGTCCTGATCTGTAGGTACCCGCGTTGTGCCTTTTAGCTTTGCTGTATGCTGCACTGCGGGTGGTCATTAGCTACCACCAAAGACGTACTTAAAGTAATAATCCTTAGGGTCTAGCGTCTCTTCACTGCCCTTATCAAAGATAAGATCTCCACTAGGATACTTGAAGATAGGTTCAGCATCATTAAGCGAAAAGTACATGTAACCAATAAAGAGGCCACCTTCTTGCACACTAGAGGCATCTACAGGAATACTTTCTACATCTTCACAGTATTCCTTATAGACATCCTTATGCATCAGCATGACTGCAACAAAGTCACAATCGACATCTTGCAGCACATGATCAGGGAATTTAATGGTGCATGGGTTCCACTCATAGAGATCGAAAGTAGGTTCCTTTTGTTCCTCTTTAAGTTCCTCAATGTTAGTCTTAAGACCCTGCACAACATCCTGCATCGTGCAAAGAGTACACTGAGCCATATCAAGACGGTTCTCAAGTTCTTCCAAAGTAATCATCTTAGGTACTCCCTAGTAATTATTAAAAATCAGTGGCTCCAACAGCCTTACGTGATTCTACTTCATCTTCATCGAGGCTGTCAAATGGTGCCTCTTCCTTGAATGCCTCATAGCCTTCCTCATCAGCAGAGAAGCCGTAGTCCTCTGCAGATGAACCACCGAACTCGTTAAGCTTAATCACTTGGACTGCAACCGGTCGAAGGCTAAGGCCAACCTGCTTAGTTGACTGCATGAAGTAAGGTGCTGCAGTGAAGCTAAGACGAATCACTGAATCACGACCTACATTGACGTCAATAGGCTTGCCCTTAGAATCAAACTGGACAATCTTAGCGTTGACTGTAGATCCATCCTTTTTCTTGACTACAGCATTCTGCTTAAACTTGAGGTAGACATTACCCTCTTCATCTTCAAAGTAAAGATCAGACTTATGGATCTTTTTCTTATTCATCGCATTGGCTTCAGAGACCGCTTCATCGAAAGCCTTGTTCTGAATAGCCTCAAGCTTCTCAATGAGCTTCTTAAGTTCATCAGTCATACCTTCAAAGCGCATAGTGACACTAAAGACACCCTCAGGATTGAATTTCATGTCAGGATCCTTAAGGTGAGGATACTGAGCAAAGCCCTTAGGGGTAGTGTAACGTTCGATCATTTTAAATGGTTTCCTTGTTTAATTAATTAAAAGGTTACTAGAGAGGTTCCTTGGTTCTCTCTAGTAGTGGAGACTATATTAAGTTACTAGCAGAACGCATACATAGACTGTTTGACTACATCAAGATCTAATGTACCGTGCTTAGGAATCGGAGGCAACTCCTTAGCTTTCTTAGGAGACAACATGTTCTCAACCTGATCATGAAGATCCTGTAAGACATCATTCTGTTTATAGGTTTCAGCAAAGACCTCACGAACCAGAGAGAACATCAAATCACCTTGACCTGCAGGGCAGCCATAGGAATCATGAATCATAGCGAACTGATGGATACCTGCATCAACACAAGCGTCTACAGTTAACATGAGGTGACTAGCATCCATAGAGTGCACGTAGTTAGGAGCGATCCCCTGTTTCTGCTTACGAGAATCGATTTCCCCTAAGTCCTCTGAGACACTAATCTGAAAAGTTTCACCTTCTTTCTTAGATTCCTCAGGAGCACCCGATTCATCAGACACATGAATAGTTCCGCTGCAGAAGGTCTTAAGTTTCTTCAGGCGAACTTTAGGATATTTTTGACGAACCAAGAAACCGCTCGGAGTTACCCATTGTGTAGGAAGATTCTCTCCGTTGATATTCTTGTCCGTAGCGAGTAGTCCTGAGGCAGTCTGAAGCCAATCCATAGCTTCTCTAGCTTTGACAACAACTTCACCTAATGAATTCCAAATCTTGTCAGCCATATAGGTTGCAGCTTGTCGAGGCTTAGAGAATGCTAAAGGATGATGTTCTAAATGAGGATAGATAGTATCTTCAAGGATCTGTTCAGTAAAGCCAAACTTTTTCGCTCCGTATGAAAGTGTCATAGTTGGTCTCTTGGTTACCTTACGGGTAATTCCATAGGCCAGCCACTCAGCAGCAAGAGACTTAGTACCCTTTGAGACGTACTCAGCGCCATCTTCAGCAGTCTTTAGTTCATCTTCAGTACCCTCAGCAGCATCCTTCATCACAGCTTGTTTCACATGCTCAGCGACAATACCGTAGATATCGTGAACTTTATCATCAGGCACGAGGTTAACTGCAGTACCCCCAATCTCATCCTTTAGCATAGCTGAGAAGTGCTGGATACCACTGCAGCTGCCATCGAATGCTACTGGGATATGAGACACATAATCTGTACCCTGTTCCATGAAATCAGCCCACTCAAAGCAGAATGCTAGGAACTCCCAAGGGGAATCTGTTTCAGTCCATTCAAGATATGTGAGAGGATCTTTAGCAGTCTTTAGGATAAGCTCAGTGTTCTCATAGACCCACGCAATACGTTCCTCTAAAGGTTTCTTATCGAGACCATAGCAATTAGCACCCTGAATAGCTAACCAGGCTACCCCTGAATCCCCCAAAGGAGCACCATCGGCAAACTCCAGCAAACTCTTGCAGAAATCAGTGCCTTGTGGGTTCAGCAAGGGCAATGGATAGACACGACCACGAAAATCAAGATTATGAGGAAAGTAGATACGTTCATAGTCTTTGTAGATATCAGCAAGAGCAAGCTGAGCATTCACTGCATAACGCTTAGACTTACGCTTATTGTCACGCTGAAAGTAGATAACCATAGACTTACGCCATTCCTTCTGTACCTGAGGATCCTTGTCTGCTGCCTCAGGTCTAACTGGAGGTTCCTCAGGTTCCGCTAAAGGCATCTCAAGACCATCAGGGATATGCTTCCACTTAGAGATCTCCTGAGCTACCTTAAGTACCCTTTTGTTGATTCTCCAAGGTGTTTCTTGAATAGCATTAACAGCCTTATAAACGTCAGGCATATCGAGATCTCCATAGAGATCCATAACAGTCTTTTCATTAAGACGAACTAAAGGAATGGGGCGCTTGAGATTGATATAGTAGCCACCGTTGATAGGATTACTCCAAGGCTTAGGAGGGATGACCATAGGACGATTCTTAAAGAGAAGATCAGCCATCTCCCTATCATTATGGGCAATGTACTGAACAATCTCAGGAGCAATCTCAAATCGATAGGAAAGCTTGATACCTTGGGAGTACCTAGAGATCTTCCCTAGACCGGTAGACACAATAAAGATATCGATCAACTTCATACCTAGATTGCAGCGAACAGAATCAGTCCATTTCTCCCACTTCTCTTTACGTTCCTCATCAGCTAACCATTTATCTTTGGCGTTAACAAAGGCAGTCTTGAAAGACATACCTATACGTTTGTTGAGGTTGACCTGAAAGTAGGATCGTTCCTTCTCAGACAAAGTAGACAATACATCTTGGAACTTCATCTCCAGTTCTAACTCAGTTCCTAACTCTTTTGCAAGGGACGTAAGGTTAATCTGAGGGATAGCATTAGAAAGAATAGTTCTAAGAGACAAGAAAGCTACATGCTCAATCTCTAGCTGCTTTAAGACAACTGCACAAATATGGCGCTTACCCGGTTTACCACTGTCAGCTTTTTCATAGAAACTCTTTAGTCCCTTACAGAAAGCAGGCAGGGCTTCTTTAAGCAGCACTTTAGTTGTCCCAGTGTCAGCTAGAGTTTTATTCTCTCTAGCCTTATTAATTTTAGACATGAAAGATTGATAAGCTAAATCCTTACTCTCTAATTCTAATTCTATTTCTTTATCAACTAAATGCTTTCCATATTTCATGCATAGTTCGTCATAACCTACTTCGTTAATCCGAATAGCTGCAATAGATTCTTTAGTGCCCATTTGGTTTCCTTTAGTTAACTTTAAGTTATCTTTAGTTAATCTTTAGATTAGTATCTATAGTAATAACCTACTTAGTTATTTATATTATAATTAT
>ENA-UOJM01000967-UOJM01000967.1-human-gut-metagenome-genome-assembly--contig:-P116-NODE-967-length-31206-cov-12.070431_pt1 | contig 31206 bp, 29 predicted proteins | sample MGYA00242349_ERZ723896 | MGnify/ENA metagenome assembly ERZ723896 | reverse complement strand
CGTTGTTTAATTTACAAGGTACACGCTCCATGCGGAACATTTGTTATTATACTGCCCTGCCGCTCTTTTGTCAATCCTTTTTTTGAATTTTTTTACTGTTTTTTCTTGTTGCGTAAGATGACAATTTTTGAAGCCTGTGTTATAATATTTATGTTCTACTATTGTATCATGGAGGTGTACTGTTTTGCAGCTCTTGCACGCAAATGCCACCTACGGAAAACTAAATCAGGCACAGCTGGACCTGCAGCCAGGTCTAAACGTGATCTGCGCCCCTAATGAAGGCGGCAAGTCCACATGGTCACGGTTTCTGCTGACCATGTTCTATGGGCTAAACACCCGGCAGCGGGGCGACCTGGCAGACAAGAACCGCTTTCAGCCCTGGAACGGCACCCCCATGCAGGGCAGGCTGGAGCTGTCAATAGGCGAGAAGCTGCTGGTTCTCAGCCGCCGGACCCAGCGCACCGACGCGCCCATGGGCGTTTTTTCCTGCACCTATGCCGGGACGGACACCCCTGTCCCTGATCTGGATGCCGCCCATTGCGGTGAGGCTCTCCTGGGTGTACCGCAATCGGTGTATCAGCGGTGCGCCTTTATTCCCTCCGGCAGCATGGCCATTAATGCCGATGCCGACCTGGAGCGGCGCATCAACGCTCTCATATCCACCGGCGAGGAAAAGGTCTCCTTTTTACAGGCAGAAAACCGCCTGAAAAAGCAGCTGCATCAGCGCAAGTATAACCGCACCGGTGCCATCCCCCAGCTGGAGGCCGAGATCGGCGAGCTCATGGCTGCCCGAGCCGAGGTCAAGTCCCTGGCCGAGCAGGAGACCTTCCTGCACAGCCAGCTGCTGCAGGTGCAGCAAGAGCAGAAGGAGCGCCTGCTGATCCGGCAGCGGGAAATCCAGCGGCAGGCCGAGGAAAAGCAGCAGCTGCTGCAGCAGCTGCCGGACAGCGCCACCCTTCAGAATATCAACGAGCAGTTGGGCGCCGTGCGCTCTCTGGCAGAGCAGGCGCAGCAGGCAGAGGATGCCGCAAAGCAGCAGGACGCAGCCATCCAGGCACAGCTGCAGGAGCTGAATCGCAACCCCCTGCACCCCATGACAAAGTCCGAATTGGAAACGCAGCTGCAGATCCAGCCCCCAGCGCCGCCCCAGGTGGCGCAGCTGCTTATCTGCCTATCCCTAAGCCTTTGCAGCGGCGGCTTTCTTTGGTATGAGCTGGATCGGCCGCAGATTTTGTGGCTATGCATCGCATGTGCCGCTACAGCGCTGACCGCCGGCAGCTTTTTGTGGCTGCTGGTCAAGCGGCTGCGGCTGCAGCAGCAGCGCCGACGGGAACTGAAGCGGCAAGAGGAGCTGCGAAAGCTGGCTGAAAGCTATCTGCCCCTGCTGGAGGAAGTGGAGCGCCAGCGCAGTCTCCTGCAGCAGCAGCGTCAGGCGGCGGCGGACAGCGACGCGCGGGTACGGTCCACGCTGGTCCAGCTTTTGGGACAAGTGCGGCAGTGGGCGCCGGACGCCCACTCCGCCGCGGACATACGGCGCTTTGTGCAGCAGACTACCCAGCGGCGGGAGGATCTGACCCAGGAGATCCGGCAGGCCCAGAGCGAGGTATTGCAGGTGCAACCCGACGACACCGACGGCACCTGCGCCCGGCTACAGCAGCAGATCGCGCAGATCCAGGGTCGTTTGGCGGCTATAGGGCAGCCTGATGACCTGGAGCGGCAGCTTCGGAGCATGCAGGAGCAGCTGGCGCAGCTTCAGGGAGAATACGACGCCCTGGCCATGGCCTTGGGCAGCCTGCGCACCGCCAATGTCGCCCTGCAAAACCGCTTTTCACCGGAACTGGGCCGCCGGGCAGCGGAGATTTTTGCTGATATGACCGGCAGTGATTGGAGCAGTATCCTGCTGGATCGGGAATTTCACCTCTCCGCCGAGACGGGCAGTGACCCTACCCGCCGCAATGTGCAGCTTTTAAGCACAGGCACCGCCGACCAGCTCTACCTTGCTGTGCGGCTGGCCATCTGTGAGATGATCCTCCCGCCGGAGCAAAATCCGCCGCTGATTTTAGACGATGCCCTCCTCACCTTCGACGATATGCGTCTGGGTAAGACTCTGGACTATCTGACGCGGCTGGGAGAAAAACGGCAGATCCTGCTCTTTACCTGCCAAGGCCGGGAGGCAGCTTATCTCTCCGGCCGAGCAGGGGTACATATTATTCACATAAGATAATTTAAAACGTGAGGTCACTATGTTTCCACTGAATACTTTCAGCAATCTCTGCATATTCTTTCTTCTGCTCATGATATACAGCGCCGCCGGATGGGTGGGCGAGATGGTCTACTGCTCCGTGGGCAAGGGTCACATCTGCGAAAAGCGCGGTTTTTTGAACGGATTTATCTGCCCCATCTATGGACACGGAGCCCTTTTGGTGTTATATGTATTACATGGGGGCTTCAAAAATCCCGTTCTCACCTTCCTGAGCGGCATGGTCCTTACCACCGCGTTGGAATACTTCACCAGTTGGTTTATGGAAAAGCTCTTTCACATGCGCTGGTGGGATTACAGCAAGAAAAAAATTCAGATCAACGGGCGGGTCTGCCTGCTCAACAGCGTCCTGTTCGGCCTGGCCTGCGTACTGCTGTGCCATGTGGTGAATCCGCCGGTGATGGCATGGCTGTTCCGGGTGGGCGACACCTACACTATTCCGGCGGCGTCGTTCCTGTTCGGTATTTATCTGATGGACAACGTGCTCTCCGTCCGCAGCGCCATCCAGCTCTCCAACCGTGCCGAGAAGCTCCACGAGGTCCAGCAGAAGGTGCGCCAGCACCTGGCCGCCGCCGCCCAGAGCTTGGGGGACAAGGCCGCCGAGAATCGAGAGCGTTACCTTCAATCCGTGGACAATATGACCCGGGACTTTATGGAGGGAACCCGCACCCAGCAGCTTATGGAGCATTATGACGAGTTCTTGGCTGAGCAGCGCAAGCAGCTGCAGCTGCTGCGCAGCGGCCAGGATCTGTTCGAGCGACGCCTACTCCGCAGCCACCCCAACCTCCGCTCCCGCCACGACGAGCAGCTGAACCAGCTCCGCCGCCGGCTGGACCGCATCAAGGCCGAGGCCAAGACCCGGTCCGGGAAAAAGTAATATATAATATAATTATAATATGGTATAAAGTAAGTTTGAGAATGCAGAAAAGGAGCTATTGTTATGAGCGAATGTACCCATGATTGCAGCACCTGCAGCGAAAGCTGCGGGGAGCGCAAGGAAGCCAATGTATTTGAGAAAAAGCCCCTCCACGAGGGCTGCCGGGTGGGCAAGGTCTACGGCGTTGTGTCCGGCAAGGGCGGCGTAGGCAAGTCCATGGTCACCAGCCAGCTGGCCGTGACCATGCAGCGCAAGGGCTATCGCACCGCAGTGCTGGACGCTGACATCACCGGCCCCTCCATCCCCAAGGCCTTCGGCGTCCATGGCCGGGCCGTGGGCACAGAGAACGCCATTGTCCCCGTGCAGACCCGCACGGGCATCCAGCTTATGAGCGTGAACCTGCTGCTGGAGCACGAGACGGACCCGGTCATCTGGCGCGGGCCGGTCATCGGCGGCGTGGTGCAGCAGTTCTGGAGCGATGTGCTGTGGCAGGATGTGGACTATATGTTCGTGGATATGCCTCCCGGCACCGGCGATGTGGCGCTGAATGTGTTCCAGTCCCTGCCGGTGGACGGGGTCATCATCGTCACCAGCCCCCAGGAGCTGGTGGGCATGGTGGTGGAAAAGGCCGTGAAAATGGCGCAGATGATGGACATTCCCGTTCTGGGCCTGGTGGAGAATATGAGCTACCTCCCCTGCCCCGACTGCGGCAAGAAGATTTATCTCTTCGGCGAAGGCAAGACCGACGAGGCCGCCCAGCGGTATAACCTCCCGGTCCTGGCCAAAATGCCCCTGGACCCCACTCTGGCGGAGCTGGTAGACGCCGGGGAAATCGAGAATTTCCAGGGCCACTGGCTGGACGGCGTGGTGGAGAAGATCACGGAGTAAAACGCCATTATGAAATAGGAGGGGCCGGCGCATCTGCATGCACCGGTCCCTCTTTGCTCCCGGAAGCAAAATTCGGCGATTTGGGGTCGTTTTGCTCAAAAATTGTTGTAATGCGCGGGAAAGAATGGTATACTGTTCCTACCGCATATACTATCTGCGGCAGCTAATTTAAAAAGGAGAGAAAATTTATGTCATTTGTTAGCCTCATTTGCGGCATTCTGACCCTGGTGGCATCCTGGATGATCTTCAAGAAGATGGGACACCAGGGCTGGGAAGGCATCGTTCCCTTTTACAACACCTACGTTCTCTGCCAGGAGCTGTACGGAAGCGGCTGGAAATTCCTGCTGCTCCTGATCCCCCTTTACAACATTTATTTCGTTATCAAAATGCAGATCGACCTGGCCAAGGCTTTTAACCAGGGCGCGGGCTTCGGCATCGGCCTGCTGCTGCTGCCCTTCATCTTCCAGATGATCCTGGGCTTCGGCAGCGCCCAGTACCGGGACGGTGCCCAGGCCAACACCCAGCCTGACATGGTGGAGGATGTGGTCAACAAGGCCAAGGACGCCGTCTCCGGCAGCCATAACAACGGCCAGGAGCAGTGATTCTGCAGATCAAGTAAAAAAAAACGAGAGGGGCAACCCCTCTCGGTTTTTTTTGCAATGTTTTACTTGCCGAAGTAGCGCTTCAGCAAGGCAGCCAATTACAGCTCCGACTTTTTACAAAACATATATGCTGTCGAAACTGTTTTCATATATGCCGACGAATTTTGAAAGTTTCCGGCATTGCGCATTGAGCAGTTCATCTCCGGTGTCCGTCTGCCAGCCGAACATTCCGTATGGGTGGTAGTAGAGTCTGCACAGCGGCAATGGCAGCAGGTGATTATCCTTTCGCACTGCCCGAATGGCCTCCGCGTAATCCCGTCTCGCCTCCCGGATGGCCTTGGCCGGGTCCACAAACACGGGCTTGTTCTCGTCATTCAGTGCCAATCTATACGCCGTTTTCGGCGGGAAAAAGCTCTGCCACTGGGAAACATCCCCCTCATGCCACGCTCCCGGCGCAAAAACCGTTTTATCCAGCGTCACAAACAGCCCCGCCGCCAACAAGACGCACACCGCCAACGCAGCTAGGAATCGCTTGTTCACGCTCCTGATTTTCTGCTTTGCACATTCCAGCATGGAGAGCAAGCTCTCCTCGGCTCGTCCCGTCATATTCTCTGCCGCAATGCATTCTCCGCTCAGCAGTTCTGTCAAGCTGATGCCCAGTGCATGGCACAGCGGCTGATACAGTGCAGCATCCGGCAGGTTTTTCCCATTTTCCCAGCGGGACACCGATTTGTTGCTGACGCCCAGCAACACCGCCAGCTCTTCCTGTGTCAATTTTTTCTCTTTCCGCAGTTCGGCAATGAATTTTCCGATTTTGATTTGATCCATGCAGCCGCCTCCTTTCATTGCCATTGTATTGCTTTTCCCGGAAAAAGAACAGGACGCAGCGCGAGAATTAACCTTTCGTCCAGTAAAAATAAGGGAGAGGATCATTCCTCTCCCTTAAATCTTCGATTTACTTGCCGAAGTACCGCTTCAGCAGGCCCTCGAAGGCCTTACCATGCCGGGCTTCGTCACGAGCCATCTCATGGACGGTGTCGTGGATGGCGTCCAGGTTGTACTTCTTAGCCAGCTTGGCCAGCTCAAACTTGCCCAGGGTGGCGCCGTTCTCAGCGTCTACGCGCATCTGCAGGTTCTTCTCGGTGGAGTCGGTGATGACTTCGCCCAGGAGCTCGGCAAACTTGGCGGCGTGCTCGGCCTCCTCCAGGCCGGCCTTCTCCCAGTACAGGCCGATCTCGGGATAACCCTCGCGGTGAGCCACACGGGCCATAGCCAGGTACATGCCCACCTCGCTGCACTCGCCCTCGAAGTTGGCGCGCAGACCGTCGATGATCTCCTTGCGCACTTCCTCGGGGACATCGTTGCCGAAAGACTTGCCTACGCCTACCACATGCTCGGCAGCCCAGGACTTCTCCTCCTTCTGCTCGATGAACTTATCGGCGCCCACATGGCACACGGGGCACTCGGCGGGAGGATTCTCACCCTCGTACACATAACCGCAAACAGAACATACCCATTTCTTCATTGTAAAGTTCCTCCTTATTATGATTTGGGCCGCAGCCCGTTTTTTTCTTGCTGTGCTTGTAGTATACCACAAGAATCCAACTCTCAAAAGTTGCATTTGCAACTTTAATGAAAATTTTTTGTGAATTTGGGAAAAAATCCCGCCGCTTCTTAAAAAGGCCCCCTTTCGGCAAGGGGGCCTTGGGGCAGGAATGCGGATTGCCACACCAGTGACATCGGTCACTGGTTCGCAATGACACATTGCCCGCAGAAGGGGAAATCGGCGAAGCGCCGCCAGTGGCGGATGAAGCAAGCCGGTTTCGAGGAAGTGCCCCGATTGGCGGGCACGACAGTGCCCGGGAATCGGGCAGCACGACGGTGGGCAAGAGAGGCCCTCCCCTACGCAGGCCATGATACCCTTGCGAAGGGCGGCGTGGTGGTTATCGGGCGGCGGGCTGGGGGCAGCCCGCCCTACCATATAAAATAAGAACGCCCGGCCCGCCGATTTCTTCAGCGGGCCGGGACACAGTATACACTTAATCCGTCAGATTCTCTTACTCTGCCTCTGCCATGGCCTTGGCCTCGGCAATGGCCTTCTCCTGGGCGGCGGCGGGGCAATCCTCGTAGCGCACGAAGGAGAACACAAAGGTACCTCTGGACTGGGTCATGGAGCGCAGGTCGATGGCGTAGGACATCATCTCAGCCATGGGCACCTCGGCCTCCAGCACGGTCTCGCCGTCGCCGGTGGGGTTCATGCCCATGACGCGGCCCCGGCGCTTGTTCAGATCGCCCATGACATCGCCCACAAAGCTATCGGGCACAGTGACCTTCAGCTCACCGATGGGCTCCATCAGCACGGGCTTGGCCTCGGGCAGAGCCTCCTTGAAGGCAAGGCCCGCTGCCAGCTGGAAGGCAATATCAGAAGAGTCCACAGGGTGATAGGAGCCATCGGTCAGGGTGGCCTTCAGGAACACCACCGGATAGCCTGCCAGGACGCCGGTGAGGCAGCACTTGCGCAGGCCCTTTTCAACGGCGGGGAAATAGTTCTTGGGAACGGAGCCGCCAAACACGGCCTCCTCGAAGATCATATCCTCCTGCTCATTCTGGGGCTCAAAGGTGATGACCACATCGCCGAACTGGCCGCTGCCGCCGGTCTGCTTCTTATAGCGGCCGCGCTTTTCCACCTTGGAGCGGATCTTCTCCCGGTAAGCTACACGGGGGGCCGAAAGCTCCGTCTCCACGCCGAAGCGGCTCTTGAGCTTGGCGCACAGCACATCGATCTGAATGTCGCCGGTGCCGGAGATAACGGTCTGGTGGGTCTCGGCGTTGTTGGACACATGGAAGGTGGGGTCTTCCTCGTTGAGCTTGTTGAGGCCGGTGCCCATCTTCTCCACCTCCTGCTTGACCTTGGGGGCAATGGCCCGCTCATAGCAGGGTGCGGGATACTCGATCCCCTCCAGGATCACCACATTCTTGGCATCGCACAGGGTGTTGCCGGTCTTGACCCGGTCCATCTTGCCGATGGCGCCGATGTCGCCGCAGCAAATTTCCTTAATTTCCTCGCCCTTCTTGCCCTTCATGCTGTACAGGCGGCCCAGCTTCTCGGTGTTGCCGGTGGCGGGGTTATACAGGGACATATCGCCGGTGACCTTGCCGCGGACGACCTTGATCATGGAGAACTTGCCGTACTGGTCGGAAATGGTCTTAAACACGATGGCAGCGGTGGGGCCATTGGGATCGAAGGCCACCTCCACCTCATTGCCGCTCTCATCCTGAGCCTTCTCAGCGGGCATATCGGTAGCCACGGGCACCAGCTCCACAATAGTCTTCATCAGCATATCCACGCCCATACCGGTGACGGCGGAGCCGCAGAGCACCGGGCAGACACTGCCGTCCCGGACGCCGATTTTCAGGCCCTTGGCCATGTCGGCAGCGGACAGCTCCATGCTCTCGAAGAACTTCTCCATCAGCTCCTCATCGGCGCCGGCGGCGGCCTCCATCAGCTCGGCACGCAGGGCCTCCACCTCGTCGGCCATGTCGCCGGGGATGGCGCACTCGCCCTTGGCATCGTAAGCCTTGTTGTGCAGCAGGTCCACAATGACGGTGACGGCCTTGTTGGCGTCGGCCTTGGTGGCCACGATGGGCGCGATGGCGGTGCCGAACTTAGCCTTGATGGCGTCCACGCAGGCGGCATAGTCTGCGTTGGCCTCCTCCACGCGGTTAATAAACATCATCCGGGGCTTCTTGCCCAGCATCTTCCAGGTGCGCTCCATGCCCACGCTGAGGCCGTCCTTGGCATTGCCCACGATGACGGCGCACTCCGCGGCGCGGATGGCGGACAGGGCTTCGCCGGAGAAGTCGAAGTTGCCGGGGGCATCCATAACATTGATCTTGACATTATTATACTTCACGGGAGCAAAGGCCAGGGAAATGGAAATCTGGCGCTTGATCTCCTCGGCGTCGTAGTCGCAGGTAGTATTGCCGTCTACGGTCTTGCCGAAACGGTCAGTCCCCTTGGTCATAAAGAGCATCTGCTCAGCCAGGGTGGTCTTGCCGGATCCGCCGTGGCCCAACAGGCAAATATTGCGAATTTCATTGGCAGTCATAGTTCAGTTTTCTCCCTTCGTTTTTGGAAAATGTGCGGATGCGCACATAGTCACTCAATAAGGGAATTATATAATATTTTTCAAGGGATGACAAATACAATTTTTTGCCTGTTTTTTGTGAAAAGTGCCAGTTTATGCCCTCATTTTCGGCTAAATCGATCCAAGAAGCAGAGCTATCCACGGCTTCTCACCCCGCCAGCCATATAATCAGCCCGTACAGGGTGCTGGCCACTGTGCCGAATACAATCACCGGCCCCGCCACCAGAAACATTTTCGCTGCCATGCCGGTGACAAAGCCCTCTGTCTTAAAGTCAATGGCCGGGGAGACCACAGCATTGGCGAAGCCGGTGATGGGCACCAGGGTACCGGCACCGCCGTAGCGAGCAAGGCGGTGGTAGAGGTTCAGACCCGTAAACAGGGCGGAGAGAAACACCAGAGTAACGGAGGTGGCGGTTGCCGCATCCTCCCGATGCAGGCCCGCGGCGGTATAGGCGTCCAAAATAAGCTGGCCCAGCACACAGATGAGTCCGCCAATGAGAAAGGCCAGGGCCATATCCTTAGCCAGCGGTGACTTTTTTTGCTTTTGCCGCACATAAGCCTGATACTTTTGGGGCGTTGTTTCCATGGGTACACATCCTTTCCGAAGCACTACTACCATTTTGGCCCAACAGGCGCAGGCTTATTCCCGCAAAAGCACTTCAGCCCCACGCTTATTGCGGATGGGCTTATGGTGGACGGGTCTTGAAACGCAAAAAAATAAGCGGCGTTCCCGCCGCAAATGCCAAGGCTCCTCCCATAAAGAAGGTAGCCCTTGACTGCTTGGATCTCGCTGCAGTCAAGGGCTACCCTTCATTCTTGATATCTAACATCATTTTTATACCTCGCTTTCTTCGGATTCATGGCACCTGTCTTTTGTCTGTCACTCTTACGCCCTACCTATATGTAAACACCGCCGTGCGATGATCCTGCCGTTTATGACGGCTTTCATTAGGCGACTACAGTCTTTTTGCCGGTGCCATCTTCCCCACACTCCAGCGGTTGGGGGTACTTCTTAGGTCATTGGACTCACCCTTTCTGTACTTAAAGGATAGCAAATATTGCAGCGGAAAACAAGAGGGATTCTATACGGAATTCTCACGGGAATTCTGTGCGTTTCTACAAAAATTTGGTAGTTTTCACTGGCGCTATTGACTATTATGCAAATAGATTATATAATAATATTGTTGTGAGTCAGTGGGACGAAAAGGTTTTTCGTCCCACTGACTCAGTTTTTAAAGCTGTCAGGAAAAGGGCTTTGCCGGCTGACGCAGCAACGAAAGGCTGGCCTTTACTACCCGGCTGACAAATCGGATCGTTTCCTCCTTACTGTACTTGTCATAGCCCTCCACGACCACATGCATCAGCCCGTTTGACAGATGGGTATACATCATTGCAAGCTCTGTCTCGCTGGCCTCGGGCAGCTCCTTACGCCAGTAGGCAATGCTGTCCTCCTTGGCCAGGGCAATCATGCGCATAAGTACCGCCGCGCCGGGATCGTCCAAAATCAAGACCCGGCAGGCCTCCTGATTCTGATCGACCATGTCATAAATAGCCTCGATCAGGGCCGTTACATCAAAGGAGTTGACGTAGCGCAGAGACTTTTCAAACGCACCGATCAGCTCATTTTCGATGCTCTCCTTCAGCGCAAAGCAATCGCTGTAATGGGCATAGAAGGTGGCGCGGTTGAGCTGTGCCAGTGCGCAAACCTCCTTCACTGTGATTCGGTTGACTGGCTTCTGCTGCAGCAACTTCAAAAAAGATTGCTTGAGCATCATTTGCGTATAGCGTTTTCTGGCATCCAGCTTTGCCATTCTGAGCCCTCCCAAAAAAGTTCACAAAGTACGGCAACACTCCGCCGATCACTGTTGCTTTTCTTACAGCCACGGGGCAAGTGCTGATTGTTTCCAGCCTTTTCTTCCAGTATACTGTACTTGTGAAAGATAAGCAACACTTGTTTTTCTGTTTTTTGAAAGGGGGTTTTTTCATGTATGATAAATATCTTGTTACGGGTGCCACCGGGTTCCTGGGCAGAGCCGTTGTGGAGGAGCTGGCCCGCCGGGACGCACAGGTGCGCGCCCTGGTGCTGCCTGATGACCCCTATGCCCATCTGCTCCCGAAGAAGGTCCGCAGCATCGCCGGGGATGTGTGCGACAAGGACGCATTGGCAAGCTTTTTCGCAGATGCTGATAGCCGCACCTGCGTGATCCACTGTGCAGGCATCGTCTCCGTTGCATCCAGGCCCGGCCCCAAGCTCTACCAGGTCAATGTGGGCGGGACATGGAGGATCCTCCGGCAATGTATAGCCCACAATGTAGGAAAAATGATCTATGTCAGCTCCGTTCACGCCATACCGGAAAAGCCCAAGGGCTGCCTCATTACGGAGGATTGCAAATTTTCCCCGGGGCTTGTGGACGGCGATTACGCCAAGAGCAAGGCCACTGCCACCGATCTGGTCTTGGACGCAGCGGCCCAGGGGCTGAATGCCAGCATCATATTCCCCTCAGGCATCATCGGCCCGGGCGATGTGCAGGGAGGGAGCTTCACCTCTATGGCCAAATCCTTTCTTGCCGGAAGGCTGCCCTTTGCCGTTCGCGGCGGATATGATTTCGTGGATGTGCGGGATGTGGCTCAAGGCCTTCTGGCCTGCTGCGAAAGGGGATTGCCCGGGAAGGGCTACATCCTCTCCGGCCACTACGCCACTATTGGCAGGATGCTGCAGATGGTGGGGGCTGCCGCTAATCGCCGCTATCGCCCCATTTGCCTTCCCCTGGGCCTTGCAAGGCTGGCCGCTCCCGGTTATGAGCGCCGGAGCCTGCGGGCGGGGAAACCGATGTTCTTCACCCCCTATTCGGTCTCTGTCCTTGGCTCCAACGGGCAGTTCAGCCATGCCGCCGCATCGGCATGCTTTGCCTATGAGCCACGCCCCATGGAGGAGACCTTGCGGGACATGGCAGCCTGGCTTTTGAGGTGAATGAGAGGAATTATAAGCAGATAATTTCTGCGTTTTTCTTGCCAAGCAGTTCAAAAAAGGGTATACTCAGGGAAGATATTTCGGACTATAGTGTCCTTTTGAGCGAAAAGGTGGTTGAGCTATGGCTGTGATGATCCATCCCTTTGGACCCAAACCCCACGCACTGGCCCTGATTGACCCGGTCAGCTGCACCGGCTGCGGCATATGTGCCATGTGGTGCCTTATGCACTGCATCGATCAGCAGCCCGACGGCATCTACAAGGTGCGCAGCGAGGATTGCATCGGCTGTCGGTCCTGCAAGGTAAACTGCCCCAGCGGGGCTGTGACCATGCTGCCGCCAAAACGGGAGGTGTGAGCTGTGAAGAAACCAGCGCCAGTGAAAAATCTACCCTTGGGCCTGTATATTCATGTCCCCTTCTGCCGCTCCAAATGTGCCTACTGCGACTTTTACTCCCTATCAGGCAGCGAAAAATTTATGGACGACTATTGCCGCGCCCTGGAGCGGCATCTGATTGAGGTGGCGCCCCAGGCAGCCTGCCATTTGGTGGACACCATCTACTTTGGCGGCGGTACCCCCAGCTATTTGGGAGCAGACCGCCTGTGCCACCTGCTGGGGTGCATCAAAAAGCTCTATAAGGTGGATAAGCACGCGGAGATTACCTTGGAGGCCAATCCCGACTCCGCCGGGGACAAAAAGGCTCTGAAGCGCCTGCGCCGGGCAGGCTTTAACCGCATCTCCCTTGGAGTGCAGGCCACGGACGACGAGACGCTGCGGGCCATCGGCCGCATCCACACCTGGCAGCAGGCCCAGGACGCCGTGTCGGCCGCCCGGAAGGCAGGCTTCAAAAATATCAGCCTGGACCTCATTTACGGGCTGCCGGGGCAGACCATGGAACAGTGGGAGAAGACCCTGTCCGATGCGGTGGGTCTGCTGCCGGAGCACCTGTCCTGCTATGGACTGAAGCTGGAGGAGGGCACGCCTCTCTACGAGCGTCGGGCTGAGCTGACCCTCCCTGATGAGGAGCAACAGGCGGACATGTACCTCTACGCGGTGGAATTTTTAAAGCAGTGCGGCTATGAACAATACGAAATCTCCAACTTTGCGCGGCCCGGCTTTGTCTCTCGGCACAACATGAAATACTGGCTTTTACAGGAGTACGCCGGATTCGGGCCCGGGGCCTATTCCGATTTTGGCAACGTGCGCTACGGCTACGCCCGGGACCTGGAGGGCTATCTTCGGGGCGAGCTGGTGCTGCAGGAATCAGAGACTCTGGACGCAGACGAGCGGGAGCGGGAATACCTGATGCTGCGCCTGCGCACCGTCCGTGGCATTGAGCCGAAGGAATTTGAGTATCGCTTCCGGCAGCGGTTTGAGCCCCTGGCCGCTCTGCTGCGCCAATGCGCCGGGCAGGGTCTGGCAGTGGAGGATGAGCAGGGCTGGCACCTGACGCCCAAGGGCTTTTTGGTGAGCAACCGCATCATCGGGCTGCTCCAGGATGAGCTGGCCCGGGAGAAAAATCGCCGGCTCCAGGCCGCCGCCCGGGGCGACTACCGGATGGTATAAGCGAAAAGAGACCTCAATGAAATGAAAAGGCCCCTGGCCCGCTCTGCTGCAGAGTGGGCCAGGGGCTGAATTCTATGTATGCGTTTTTTAGCTGTCGGTGCGGTGGCGCCACTCCAGCTCCTGATCCAGGTCGTACTTGAGCTTCTGATTCTCCTCCACCAGCTCGTCATAGTGGCGGGACTGGACATAGTACTTCACGAAGGTGAAGGTCGCCTCGTTGAACTCCTCGTCGGTATACTCCGGCAGGAGGGAGCCGCCCTTACGGCGCAGGCCCTGAACATTAATGACCACCAGGCGGCGGTGCTGCTCGGACAGCTGGAACAGCTTCAGTTCCTGCGGCATCTCCAATCCCAGGTCAAAGGTCTCATTCACGATCTGCAGCAGGCGATGCTGCTCGGGCTTGGCCGAGACAATAACGCCGTACTTGGCGAACAGCTTCTTCAGATAATCTACCGAGACTTCCTCCCGGGTGATGGTGCCCTTGCCAATGCCGGTGAGCATGGTGTTGGACAGATTCAGGCTGACGTAGACCTCCTGGCCGGTCTTAGGATAGCTCATACAGGTACCTCCTCAAAATAAATAAAGCCGTTTTTCTGCCGCCTGATGCGGCAGCGGTATCCTCTGTCTATACCCTACCATATTCTCTCTTGGATTGCAACAGGAAATTATACCAAGTACATTTATTTTATGCAAAAAACAGCCCGTTTTAGCAAAAACAGGCCGTTTTATAGTTCTAAATATACCAAACAACTCATACAATCCTGCTCTCTTACACCCCGGACAGATCAAAGTCCGGGGTGTACTCCTCCCGGGCCGATGTGCGCTCCTGTGTAAAGCCGCCGGTGATGCCGCAGTTTTCCATATACTGCACAGCGGCGCGGTATTCCGCCGCGGTCACATGTCGGGCCAAGGCGCCCTCCGCTCCAGGCTGGGGTGTATACTGGCTCATAAGAGACACCAGCACCTCCCCGGGGCGAAATGCTCCGGCGATCCAATCCAGACAGCGGCGGGTGTTCTCTATCTGTCCCGGCAGCACCAGGTGGCGGATGAGGACGCCGCGCTTGAGGAGGCCATCCTCCACCACGCAGGGGCCGGTTTGGCGGAGCATCTCCCGGATGGCGGCAGTGGCTACGGAAAAATAATCCGGCGCGGCGGAGAGCCTCCGGGCCAATTCAGCATCGGCATATTTCAGATCCGGCAGGTACACCTGGACCTTGCCTTCTAAAAGGCGCAGGGTCTCCACACTCTCGTAGCCGCCGCAGTTATATACCACGGGCACCGGGAGGGGCGGGTCCAGGGCAGGTAAAATAAGCGGCACAAAGTGAGTGGGCGTCACCAGGTCGATGGTAGCGGCGCCCTGGGCTATGAGATCCAGAAAAATCTCCCGCAGGCGCGCCGACGTCACGGGCCTGCCGAAATTTCCCCGGGAAATAGCATGATTCTGGCAGTAAACACAGCCCAGATTACAGCCGGAAAAGAACACCGTTCCGGCGCCGCGGTTGCCGCAGAGCACCGGCTCCTCCCAGGGGTGCAGAGCCGCCCGGGCCACTACCGGGGCAGCGGGCATGCGGCAGAAGCCGTGTCCCTCCGTTTCTGTTCGTTCAGCCCCGCAGCGGCGGGGACAAATACTGCAGATCATCCCTTTAAGGGCTTGAAGTCAGGCCCCAGATCCCCGGCCACCCAGTGGCGGCGGCAGAGGCCGATGTATTTATCATTGGCTCCCAGCACCACCTGCTCGCCCTCCTTGACCACATGGCCGTGCTCGTCAAACCGGGCGTTGAAGGCTGCTTTTTTGCCGCACCAGCAGATGGTTTTTACCTCCTCCAGCTTATCCGCCAGAACCAGGAGCTGGTAGCTGCCGGGGAAAAGCTCCCCCTTGAAGTCGGCCTTCAGGCCGTAGCAGATAACGGGGATGCCGCAATCGTCCACCAGATGGACCAGGTAGTAAACCTCCTCCTTGGTGAGAAACTGGGCCTCATCCACAATGATGCAGGCATATTTCTGCAGCTCCTCATCCGGCATCTGCTGCATCTCGTGGAAATAGATGCACGGGTGCTCCAGCCCGATGCGGGAGCGGACCATGTGGTCCCCGTCCCGGGTGTCCAGCTGGGGCTTGACCAAAAGCGTCTCCTGCCCGCGCTCCTCGTAATTAAACCGGGCCATGAGGGCATTTGCTGATTTGCTGGAGCCCATGGCCCCATATTTGAAGTAAAGCTGTGCCATTTTTTATTCTCCTTCCAATTCTTCCAAAACGCGGGTAGCTCTCTCAAAAGCAGAGGGAATGGCCATCTGCCGGCGCTGCTCCGCAGTATACCACTCCAGCTCGCCGTCTCCGGTCACCGTTACGGCATAGCCCTGCATATCCCAGCGCACATGGGTGAACACATGCTTGGCCCGCCAGGATTTCTCCCACCGCTGCACTGCTAATCCCCAGGCGGCCAGCTGGCGGGCGGCCGATACCTCCGTCAGCAGGCCGGGGATGTTGGGATACTCCCATAGGCCCGCCAGCAGACCCCTTTGAGGACGACGGCATAAGGCCACGGCGCCGTCCGTGCGGCGCAGGAGGAACACGGTCATCTCCTCCCGGCGTTTTTCCCTCTTAGGAGTGCGGACAGGCAGCACGGCCTGTTTTCCTTCCTGCCGGGCGGCGCACAAATGAGCCAGGGGGCAATCTCCGCACCGGGGCGAGGGGCCCGGCAGGCATACGGCTGAGCCCAGGTCCATGAGGGCCTGGTTAAACGCACCGGGCCGTTCCGCCGGGAGAGCCGCCGCCGCCCAGGTGCGGAAGATTTTCCTGTTCTTCGCGTCCAGTATATCCAAATCGGAGCCGGTGAACCGGCTCAGAATGCGCAGGACGTTGCCGTCCACCGCCGGTATGGGCACACCAAAGGCAATGGACAGGATGGCCCCGGCGGTGTAGTCGCCAATGCCGGGCAGGGCCATAAGAGCCTTTTGATCCGCCGGAAGCTGCCCGCCGTACTCTCCGGTGATAATCCGGGCGGCCTTTTGCAGGTTTCGGGCACGGCTGTAGTAGCCCAGGCCCTCCCAAAGCTTCAGCAGCTCCTGCTCATCAGCTGCGGCCAGGGCCTCCACCGTAGGGCAGCGCTCCATGAATCGGTGGAAGTAGGGCAGCACCGCCGCCACCCGGGTCTGCTGGAGCATGATCTCCGACACCCAGGTGCGGTAGGGCGAGACCTCCTCCCGCCAGGGAAGGATCCGACGGTTTTCATCGTACCAGGCCAGCAGAGGGCGGGCCATCTCTTTCAGTTTTTCCGTATATTGCTCCATTTATTTCATAAATCGCCGGGCGTAGCCACACCGGCGGCATAGCTCCTCCGATGGTTTTCGGGCAGCAAAGCCCGCCGCCATAGCGGTGGCCCGGGGGCTCTGCAGAATTTCCGGAAGGGATTGGGTAAATAGGTTCCCCAGGGCGATGGTGCCCTCGCCGTCCAAGCAGCAGGGGGTCACGGTGCCATCACACAGCACCGCCAGCTGGCGTGTCAGGCCGTGGCAAAAATTGGTTCCGCTCTCCGGGGCGGCAAGGTCCGGCCAATCGAACCGCGCTGCCTGCTCCAAAAACAAGTTGGGCCCCAGAGTCCGGTTGCCCCGGACATCCCGGGGAAGGTCTTCCACATTCCGGCCGATCTTCTCGGACAAGAATGCCTGCACCCGGCTGTTGCAGCGCTGAGCGGTGCCATCATTCCACAGCCGCAGAGCACACAGGACTCCCCTTTGTGACAGGGGCAGGCAGGTGTCCCAAACCTGCTGCAGATATTCCTCCAAATTTCCCACGCCGCCGTTCCCCTCGTAGCTGTGGAGGGAGACACTAATCTTGTGCAGCGCATCTGCCTTCAGCAGCGCATTCCTCTGCCGGGTGAGCAGGGTACCGTTGGTCACCAGGCACACCCGAAAGGCCAGCTCCCCGGCTATGGCCAGCAGCTCCGGCAGCTGCGGATGCAGTAACGGCTCACCCAGCACATGGAAGTAGAGATAGCCGGTCTCGCCCCGGAGCTTTTGCGTCAGGGTGCGGAACTCTGCCAGGGTCATGGTGTGCGGCGGGCGGCGGGTACCGGGGCAGAAATCGCAGGAGAGGTTGCAGCGATTGGTAATCTCGATATAGATGCGGCTTCGCATGGGCCTGTCCCCTCCCCTCCGAGTTTTTGTGGGTTTTATTTTATCATATTTTGGAGCGGATGAAAAGGGGAAAGAAATGGGGTTAGGGTTGGATTGCTATGGTCCGCCGGCCAATCGGCCTTGCAATGCCATAGTGTAAAAAATCTGCACAGAATCGGCGGAGGGGTGAGGGCAACGCCCTGCGGATGACAAAAGGCGTAATCTATCCAGATGTGAAACGGAGCCGCATTCTTTGGGAATGCGGCTCCGTTTACCATCTCATATTCTTCTTATTTCCTTTTTGCTTAGCCGTGAGCAAGAACATAGCTGCCGGAGGCAGGGGCTGTGGTGACCCACTGCACCAGCTGGCTCTCACGCTTGAAGTCAGCGGGAAGGGTGGCCGTTAATGCGGTCAGGTCAACCTCCTCCGGGTCAGCATAGATGCGGTCGAACTGGGCCAGCACGTCACCCGTCAAGCCGCTGTTTTCCGGCGCATTGCGAGAAAGCAGCACGGACAGGGCTGTGGTCTTGGGCAGCTCCTCCCGAAGGGCCTTCAGAAATTCGGTGATGACCGCAGGCTTATCCGTCCCCTCCGGTACCACCATGGCAGGCATATTGCCCACCGCAGGCCAGCCAAAGTTTTCCAGCAATATCTCATCCACGCCCAGATCCGTCAAATCCTTGCACACCTGCTTGAGATAGCTTTGGGTCAGAGGTTTGGTCAGATCCAGCCAGCACTCGCTGCTGTAGTCATACCAAAGCCACTGGTCCCAGGTGCGCAGCAGACCCGCATCCTCCACATGGGCTTTGGCATAAGCTGTATCCCCCAAGGCGCTGACACGGGCGATGACATATTTGTCTGCGGCGGTGAGCTTCTTCAGGTTCTCTGTGCTCACGGCAGAGCCAACGGTGCCTGCCGCCTGGAACGAGGGCTTATAGGTATAGGTGCCGTCTGCCAGCTTTACATCCAACACAACGGTCTTTTGCTCCGCAGGCAGGGTGGCAGAAGGATCCGACTCCAGAGCATTTGCAGCCAGCTCCTTGGCCGCAATGGTCTCAATAACCGGGCCCTGCGGCTCCTCCCGGGTGAAGTCGACGTCATTGGGATCCTGTTCCCCGCCGGAGGGCTGGGTCTGAGGCTCCTTCTTGCTGACAAATGGCAGCTCCAGGTGCACCTGCCCGTTCTCATCGTACACTAGGTGATTCTGGCAGTAGAGGAACGCACCGCCGCCCAAAAGCAGCAGCACAAGGACCACGATCAGAATCTTTTTCCACAACGGCGTCCGGCCATGATAGCTGTTATACCCCTTGGTAGCCATGCGGCACCTCCCTTATTTTTATTTACGGCTTGATGGCATCCACCAGGCCCACGCGACGGGCATGCCTGCCGCCCTCAAACTCGGTGTTCAGGAAAATCTCCACCATACGTTTGGCCAAATTGGGGCCCGTAATACCGGCACCCAGGGCAATGACGTTGGCGTTGTTGTGGCGGCGGGTCATCTCTGCCTGGAGGCTGTCGGTACACAGGGCGCAGCGTATGCCCCCCACCTTGTTGGCGGCCATGGACACGCCAATACCCGTGGTGCATATTACGATGCCACGATCACATTCGCCGCCAGCCACCAGGCGGGCCACCCTTTCTGCGTAAATGGGATAATCTACGCTGTCTGTGCTGTAGCAGCCCACGTCCTCGAAATCAATGTCGTTCTCCTCCAGCCAGATGAGGATGTCCTGCTTGAGCAGGTATCCGCCGTGGTCGCAGCCAATGGCAATTTTCATGGTGTTCTCTCCTGTGTTTTTTATAGTTTTCTGAATTCCGGCTTGCCGCCGGTAAAAGTGGTGAAATACTTGAATCCGCAATCCCGGAGCAGCTGCTGGCGCTCCCGGATCACGCAGCCCACATCCTTTGTCTCGTGAGCGTCGGAGCCCAGGGTGATGACCTCGCCGCCCATCTGCCGGTATAGGCGGAGAATGTCCGCATCCGGCAGGGGCCGGTTGCCCCGGTTGGTATTGCACTCAATGCCGATGCCCTGGGGGATGATGACGGAGAAAATCTCCTCCACCCGATCCATCCAGGGAGCAAAGCTCCAGTCCAGGCCCAGGTGCTCCTTCATGTACCGCAGGGGCAGGGTCAAGTGGCCCAGGACGTTAAAGCGGCCCCACCGGGAAATGGCCAGTACACAATCCAAATAATCCTCAATCACAGCGCGGTAGTAATCCGAACTCTGTCCCTCTTCCAGGAAGTACAGATCCAAGCAATCATACTTTTCACTACAAGTATGCACCGAACCGATGCAAAAGTCCAGCTTTTCTGCACCATTCAGCAAAATTTCTGCCCGGTCATAGCCCAGATATGCTTCTCCTAGTTCAGCGCCCAGCTTGATGGACAGTTTATCGCCATATTTTTCCAGTGCTTCCCTGTACTGGGCCCGGAGCGACGCCCAATCGAAGCTATCTCTGGGCGCGTTGTTGCCCCAAAAGATGGTGTCCACATGGTCGGTGATGCATATCTCATCCAGCCCCGCCCGGAGGGCAGCCTCCGCCGCCTGGGACATGGTCATCTTGCCGTCGGGAGAACAGGTGCTGTGTATGTGGTAATCGGCTATATACATGGATGGGCCTCACTTTTTCTTGAAGAAGCTCTTGCGCTTTTCATAGTTGCTCTCGCCCAAGGTCTCGCTGAACCTGCGCAGGGCCTCCTTCTGCTCTTTGTTCAGGTTCCGGGGCGTCTCGATGGTCACGGTGACATATTGGTCGCCCCGTCCCCGGCCGTTGAGCACAGGGATGCCCTTGCCCTTGAGGCGGAAGACCGTGCCGGTTTGAGTGCCCTCGGGGATGGAATACTTCACCTTGCCGTCGATGGTGGGAATCTCCAGCTCTGCCCCCAGCACCGCCTGGGCAAAGGTAATGGGAGCCTCGCAGAACACATCCACGCCGTCCCGGCGGAATAGCTCGTGGGGCTGCACCATAACGGTGATGAGCAGGTCGCCGGCAGGCCCGCCGTTTCTGCCGGCATTGCCCTGGCCGCGCAGGGAGATGGTCTGGCCGTGGTCGATGCCGGCGGGGATATTGATCTTTATGGTCTTGCGTTTGCGCACTGCGCCGGTGCCGCGGCAATCGGGGCAGGGCTGGTGAATGAGCCGGCCGGTGCCGCCGCACTTGCGGCAGGGACCATTGGAGGCGAAAACGCCCATGGGGGTCTGCCGGCGAGTCTGCACGGTGCCGGTGCCGTGGCAATCAGGGCAGATTTCGGGTGTGGTGCCGGGCGCACAGCCATTTCCCTTACAGGTAGGGCACTGCTCACTGCGCTCTAAGGTGACGGATTTCTCGCAGCCGAAGGCCGCCTCCGTAAAGCTGACGGAGACGCTGGCCCGGATGCTTTCCCCCCGCTGGGGGGCGTTGGGGTTGCGGCGCTGACCGCCGCCGAAGCCACCGCCAAAAAAGCTGCCGAAGATGTCGCCCAGGTCGCCAAAGTCGAAGCCGCCGCCGTAAGCGCCGCCCCCGGCTCCCGCGCCGTAGTTAGGATCCACCCCGGCGAAGCCGAACTGGTCGTACCGGGCTTTTTTCTCGGGATCGGACAGGACCTCATTGGCCTCGTTGACCTCCTTGAACTTCTCCTCGGCCTCTTTATCACCAGGGTTCATGTCCGGGTGGTATTTCCGGGCCAGCTTTTTATATGCTTTTTTGATTTCATCCTCTGAGGCGCCCTTTTGGATGCCCAACACCTCGTAATAATCTCTTTTTTCAGCCATAAACGGTTTCTCCCTTCTGGGGATTCCTCCTCTTTCCTAACGCCGCAAGGAGGGGCAGGAATCCTGCCCCTCTGCGGTTAAACGGAACATTACTTATTGTTCTGGTCGTCGTCATCGACTACCTTGTAGTCGGCGTCGTAGTACTGGCCGCCCTGGGCGCCGGCGTCGGCACCGGGCTGCTGGGCAGCAGCATCGCCCTGGGGCGCCTGCTGATACAGCTTCTCGCTCATCTTGTAAAACAGCTGGGTCAGCTCCTCGGTGGCAGCCTTGATGGCATCCGTATCCTCGCCCTTGAGGGTCTCCTTCAGCTTGTCGATGCCGGCCTGGATGGGAGCCTTCTCGCTCTCGGGGACCTTGTCGCCCACTTCGCTGAGGGTCTTTTCCGCCTGATAGACCATCTGGTCGGCCTGATTGCGGACCTCGACCTTCTCCTTGATCTTGGCATCCTCAGCGGCATACTGCTCGGCTTCCTTCACAGCCTTCTCAATATCCTCCTTGCTCATATTGGAGGAGGAGGTGATGGTGATGTGCTGGGCGTTGCCGGTGCCCAGGTCCTTAGCGGAGACGTTCACGATGCCGTTGGCGTCGATATCGAAGGTGACCTCGATCTGAGGCACGCCGCGGCGGGCCGGGGCGATGCCGTCCAGATGGAAGCGGCCCAGGCTCTTGTTGGCGGCAGCCATCTCACGCTCACCCTGGAGGACGTTCACCTCCACAGAGGTCTGGTTATCGGCGGCGGTGGAGAAGATCTGACTCTTCTTTACGGGGATAGTGGTGTTGCGCTCAATCAAACGGGTGCATACACCGCCCATGGTTTCAATACCCAGGGACAGGGGGGTGACATCCAGCAGCAGCAGGCCCTTGACATCACCGGTGAGAACGCCCGCCTGAAGGGCGGCGCCCATGGCCACGCACTCATCGGGGTTGATGCCCTTGAAGGGCTCACTGCCGGTAAAGTTCTTCACAGCCTCCACCACGGCGGGGATACGGCTGGAACCGCCCACCATCAGGACCTTAGCCAAATCAGAGGGCTTCAGGCCTGCGTCGCTCATAGCCTGACGCACAGGACCCATGGTGGCATCCACCAGGTGGCCGGTGAGCTCATTGAACTTAGCCCGGGTCAGGGTGACATCCAGGTGCTTGGGGCCGGTGGCGTCGGCGGTGATATAGGGCAGGTTAATATTGCTGCTGGTAACACCGGACAGCTCGATCTTGGCCTTCTCAGCAGCCTCCTTCAGGCGCTGCATGGCCACCTTATCGCCGGAGAGGTCAATGCCATCGGTGCGCTTGAACTCGCTCACCAGGTACTTCATGATGCACTGGTCGAAGTCATCGCCGCCCAGGCGGTTATTACCGGCGGTAGCCAGGACCTCGATAACGCCGTCGTCAATTTCCAGGATGGAGACATCGAAGGTGCCGCCGCCCAGGTCGTAGACCATGATCTTCTGAGCCTGCTCCTTATCCACGCCGTAGGCCAGGGCTGCGGCGGTGGGCTCGTTAATGATACGCTTGACCTCCAGGCCCGCGATCTTGCCGGCATCCTTGGTGGCCTGACGCTGGGCATCGGTGAAGTAAGCGGGAACGGTGATGACCGCCTCGGTGACAGGCTGGCCCAGATAGGCCTCGGCGTCGCTCTTCAGCTTCTGCAGGATCATGGCGCTGATCTCCTGGGGGGTATAGGCCTTGCCATCGATGTTCACCTTGTGGTCGGAGCCCATCTCACGCTTGATGGAGGAGATGGTGCGGTCGGGGTTGGTGATAGCCTGGCGCTTTGCCACCTGGCCCACCATACGCTCGCCGGTCTTGGAAAATGCCACCACAGAGGGGGTGGTGCGGTTGCCCTCAGCGTTGGCGATGACAACTGCCTCGCCGCCTTCCATAACGGCTACGCAGGAATTGGTTGTACCCAAATCAATACCGATAACTTTAGACATAATGATTGCCTCCTAAATCTATATACGTTTTATGTGTTAACTATTTCATGCGGGCCTAGGCCCGGGATATGCTTTTTAATTGGCCACCTTCACCATGGCGAAGCGGACCACTCTGTCGCCCATTTGATACCCCTTGCGGAACACCTCCGCCACTGTGTTCTCGGCCAGGCTTTCATCGTCGATATGCATGACGGCGTTGTGCTTTTCCGGGTCAAAGGGTTGACCCAGGGCCTCGATCTCGGTGACGCCCAGCTTCTCCAGCACGGCAGCAAACTGCTTGCAGATCAGCTCCATGCCCTGGCGATGGGGGTCGCCCTCCTCAAACTGGGTCACAGCCCGATCCAGGTTATCTGCCACGTCCAAGAAGGGCTTCACCGTTTCCAGCTTGGCATCGGCATAAATGCTCTCCTTCTCCTTGGTGGTGCGCTTGCGGTAGTTATCGTACTCTGCGGCCAGCCGGAGATACTTGTCGTTTCCGTCACTCAGGAGCTTTGCCAGGCTCTCAAACTGCTCCATCTGCTGCCGGGTGACGGTGAAGGTCTCCTCCACCTCCGGCACCTGGGGTGTTTCCTCCACAGGGGTCTCCGGGGTGCTTTCCTCCGGCTTCGGCTGCTCCTGGGGAATATCCTTTTTCTTCTTTTCGCTCATGTTTTCCTCTCCTCTCCCGGAGGTAACTCCTGGGGTTTTCCAAACATACGGCTGAGGCTCTCGGCAAAGTAGCTGAGGCGAGCCGCCACTGTGGCATAATCCATACGGGTAGGGCCCACCACGCCCACAAGGCCCCGCATATTCTCACCGATGTCATAACTGGCAATAACCACACTGCTGTCTTTTAAGGCATCGCTGACATTCTCAGGTCCAATGAGAATCTGCATGGACGCGCCGCCCGTAGGCATGGGCAGATCCTCCTTACTGTCGGAGATGAAGCTCATCAGCTCGTGGGCCTTGTCGGCATCCCGGTACTCGGGAAATTTCAGAATCTGGCTGGCGCCGCCGGTGAATACCTGCTGGGTCTGCGCCTGGGCGAGCAGCTCTCCGGCATACTCCACCACCTGGTTCAGCAGCAGAAACCACTGGCCCTTCACCTGGTCGCTGAGGTTCATCAGGCAGCCATTCATCTCCGGCGCGGAGATGCCGGTGAAATGGGTGTTGAGCAGGTTGCTCACCTGGCGCAGATGCTCCGGCTCCACCTGCAGCTGCAGGTGCATAAGCTGGCTCTTGACCCGGCTGTCTGACAGCATCACCACGGCGATGAAGCTGTCATCGCTGACAGCGATGAGCTCAAAGCGCTGCACCGTCACGGCCCGTTTATGATCCGCCACAGCGTAGGCTGGGTAGCCCATAAGGCTGGAGGCCATCTGCCCCGCCTGGGCCACCACCTGGTCCAGCTGTTTCATCTGCCCGCCCAGGGCGGAGGTGATCTTTTCCGCTTCCTCGCCAGACACTGTGCGGTGCTCCATGAGCTCGTTGACATACAGCCGGTAGCCCTTGGCCGACGGCACACGTCCCGCCGAAGTGTGAGGCTGCTCCAGGTAGCCCATCTCCACCAGATCCGCCAGTTCATTGCGGATGGTGGCGGAGCTGATCTTGCCGGGCATCTGCTGGGCAATGGCCTTGGAGCCAATAGGCTCGGCGGACCGGATATACTCCTCCGTGACGATCTTCAGTATTTGCTTTTTTCGATCTGTCAATTCCATAATATTCTCCGTTTTAGCACTCCATTTCCCTGAGTGCTAAACGCAGTTTACCACCAGCATCTGCGATTGTCAAGGGCTGGCAATGTTAAACTATTGTGAACAAACCAATGTTTCCTTTCCAGGAAAAGGCATCCCGAAGTACCCCCGCACAAAGGATACTTCGGGATGTTTTGGTTTGTCCTTATCACTGCCGCGGGTTTCTCCTCCCTTTTCCAAATCCGGTTTACCAGGGGATGCGGCCCTGGGGAAGCTGATTAGGCAGCTTCCCCTGCCGACCCAGCACCGGCAGCAGTGCCTGAAACAAAAAGCCTATCATCAGGATCTGCAGCGGCAGGTACAGAGCGTTTTTCACGGCGCTGGTGGCCATATAATACAGGTATCCCTTGCTGTAGAGAATGGCGCTCCACAGAGAGCCCAGAAAAACATTTTGGATGTTGGTGAGAATCTTTGCCAGGATGATGCGGCGCCAGGTGATCCGGGCCCGATAGAAAAACAGGGCATAGACTATGCAGCCCAAAATAGTGGTGAGCATATAGCCGGGAAAGTAGGGATAGCCCCCTGAGGAGAGAAAAAAGCTGAGAGTATCCTCCGCTGCGCCGAACAGGATCACCATCACCGGGCCGCATACCAGGGAGCACAGGGCCCGGGCCAGGAAGGTGACGCTGATGGACAGCCCCTCCCCCACCCGGATGGTGCAGTGGCTGAGGACGATGCAGGCGGCGATCATCAGTGCCGAAAACACTATAGAGCGGTAGTTTTTTACCTCCAGGGCTGCAGTGCGCCAGTAGGCGCCGGAAAATGGGGTCTTAAAAATGGGCATAAAAATCCTCCTCTGCATCATCGGCAGTCCGGTAATACCGGATCAGCCGCACAGAGGAGCAGGGCAGCACAAAGCCGCCGGGCAGAGCGCTATGCGGCAGCGGGATGCGGAAAACGTAATGCAGGTGACCCGGTCGCCTTTCCTCCGACGGACAACTCCCCGTTCCGCCGGCGCTTGAACATGCGTCTTCCTACTCTGCCTGATGTTGATGGGGATAGTATACGACTTTTGGCAGGTATTTGCAAGAGGATACAGCACAAGAAAGGCGGGGGCTATGGTCAGCCCGCCCCACGGTGGGCAAGAGATACGATGGGATGGGACGACGTGGCCCATCGATCCCTATGGGTACGATGTCTTGAGGTGGTGGAGCGGGCGGCTGCGAGGGTCACCCCCACGGCTCGGATGATGGGTACAAAAAAGCAGCCGCCCGGATAAACCGGACGGCCGCTTTGATGCGGGATTTATTCGGCCTTGGGAGCTTCCGCAGCCTTAGCGGCCTCGGCAGCGGCCTTGGCGGCAGCGGCCTTCTTTTCAGCAGCGGCCTTCTGCGCAGCCTTGAACTTCTCCTTCTCCTCGGGAGTGGGGATGGGCTCAATGGCGTTGCGGGGGCAGGCCTTGGCGCACATGGTGCAGCCCTTGCACTTGGCATAGTCGATGACGGCCACGTTGTTGACCACGTGGATGGCGTCGAACTTACAGGTGCGCTGGCACAGGCCGCAGCCGATGCAGGAGTTGGCGCAGACCTTGGTGACGGCGGGGCCCTTGTCCTTGTTGGAGCAGTTGACGAACACCTTCTTGGAGTAGGGGACCTCCACGATCAGCTTCCGGGGGCATGCCTCGCGGCAGGCGCCGCAGTTGGTGCACTTTTCCTTGTCCACCACGGCCGCGCCGTTCTCGCCCACATGGATGGCGTCGAACTTACAGGCGGCCACGCAGGAGCCGAAGCCCAGGCAGCCGTACTTGCAGGCCAGGGCGTCGCCGGCCAGGACCTTAGTGGCGGCCAGACAGTCGTTGACGCCGCGATACTCGAAGTTCTTCACGGCGTTGGTGCCGCCGTTGCACAGCACGTGAGCCACCATCTTTTCACCGGTGGGAGCCTCTATGCCCATGATGGCAGCGATCTTGGCAGCACCCTCGGCCCCGGCAGGGGCGCAGGCGTTGATGGGAGCCTTACCGGCCAGGATGGCCTCAGCGCAGCCGCCGCAGCCGGGATAACCGCAGCCGCCGCAGTTGGCGCCGGCCAGACAGGCCTGGATCTCGGGCAGGCGGGGATCCACCTCCACCTCAAAGACCTTGGCGGCCACCGCCAGGATCAGGCCGAACACAATGGCAAGGGCGCCAAGGACCACAACGGCCCAAATGACAGTAGTAAAATCCATAATTTTTCCTCCTTACCAGACCTTCAGGCCGCTGAAGCCCATGAAGGCCAGAGCCATCAGGCCGGCGGTGACCAGCGCGATGGGGAAGCCCTCAAAGGACTTGGGGATGTCGCTGGAGACCTCCAGCTGCTCGCGGACGGCGGCAAACAGGAAGATGGCCAGCAGGAAGCCCAGACCGCCGGTGATGCCGTAAACCACGGAGCTGATGAAATTGTAGTCGTTCTGCACGTTCAGCAGGGCCACGCCCAGCACGGCGCAGTTGGTGGTGATCAGGGGCAGGTACACGCCCAGGGCGGTGTACAGGGTGGGGATGTTCTTCTTCAGGAACATCTCCACAAACTGCACCAGACCGGCGATGACCAGGATGAAGGCCACGGTCTGCATGAACTCCAGGTGCAGCGGCACCAGAATCAGGTTCACCAGATAGCAGAAAGCGGAGGCCAGACCCATAACGAAAGTCACGGCGGCGCCCATGCCCACGGCGGTGTCGATCTTCTTGGACACGCCCAGGAAGGGGCAGATGCCCAGGAACTGGGCGAAGATAAAGTTATTTGTAAGAATGGCGCCCAAAGAGATGGCGAGCAAAGCTGTAATACTCATAACTTACTTACCCTCCTTTTTCTTAGCGCTCTTGGCCAGGGCCCACTGCATAAGGGCAATGAGGCAGCCCAGGGTCAGGAAGCCGCCCACAGGCAGCGTGAGGACTTTGATGCCGAACTCCTCGGGGATGATGGTCACGCCGGGAGCGCTGCCCAAAGCGCCGCCGCCCAGGAGGCCGCCGCCGAACTTGCCGCTGCCCAGGAACTCACGGACAACGCACATGACGATCAGCACCAGGGTGTAGCCGATGCCCTGGCAGATACCGTCCACCGCGGAGGCACCTACGCCGTTCTTAGAGGCAAAGCCCTCTGCGCGGCCCAGGATGATGCAGTTCACCACGATCAGGGGGATGAACACACCCAGGGAGCTGGACAGCGCGGGGACAAAGGCCTTCAGCAGCAGGTCCACGCAGGTAACGAAGCCGGCGATGACCACGATGTAGCAGGCAATACGCACTTCGTTGGGAATGATCTTGCGAAGCAGGGAAATGAAAATATTGGACAGGGTCAAGATGATGAGCACGCTGACGCCCATGCCCAGGCCGTTAAAGAACGAGGTAGTGATGGCCATGGTGGAGCACATACCAAGCACCTGCACCAGCACGGGGTTCTGTGTAATCAGGCCCTCTTTGAGTTGCTTACCAAAATTCATAATTCAGCTCCTCCTTTCTTAGCCCAAGACATCGGCAACAGCCAGGGCCGCGTTGGCGCCCATGGTGATGCCCTTGGTGGAGACTGTGGCACCGGAGATGGCGGTGATGTTGCTGCCAACGACCAGGGAGCCGGCACCGCTGAGGCCCACAAACTGATCCAGCACAGGCACACCGGCGGTGTTGGTCTCATTGCCCACGACCTTGGTGCCGATGCCGGAGGTCTCGGCATGGCTGACAACGGAAATGCCGGTGATGGCCTTATTAGCGTCCACGCCCACCATCATCACGATGGTGCCCTGGGAGCCGGAGGCGGAGATCTTCATCACATAGCCGGCCTCGGCGCCGCCGTTGGTCACGGGGTACAGCTCCAGGATCTTGCCGCTCTGGGTGGCGGCAGCGGCGACCATATCATCGGTCACTTCTATTTTATCGCCGAACTCGCTGCCCTCGGGGGCCACGGCGCTCATGGCGATGCGGGTATTTTCGGCGTCGATCTCGGCGATCTTGTCTGCGGTGATGCTGTTGACAAAGCCCAAAAGGGCGGCAACCACCAGGGAGATGACCGTTAGAGTGCCGGCGACCTTGAGGATAAACTTACCGGGAATCTTCATTACTTCGCCGCCTCCTTCTTTTCTTTCTTCAGCGCACCATAGATGGTGGGACGGACATACTTATCCAGCAGCCAGGTGGTGCAGTTCATGATCATGATGGAGTAGCAAACGCCCTCGGGATAGGAGCCGAAGCGGCGGATGAACACCGTGATCAGGCCGCAGCCGATGCCGAAGATGGCCTGGCCCAGCTTGGTGACGGGGGAGGTGGCATAGTCGGTGGCCATGAAAATGGCACCCAGCATCAGGCCGCCGCCGAACACATTGTAAGCCATGTATTCCACACCGCTGATGCCCGCAGGAGCAGAGATGAGAGAGATGACAGCCACGGTGGCGATGAAGGCCACAGGGGTCTGCCAGGAGATGACCTTGCGCAGCAGCAGATAGATGCCGCCCAGCAGGAGCATCAGGGAGGAAACCTCGCCCAGGGAGCCGCCGATGCGGCCGATGAACATATCGCCCAGGGTGTATGTATTGGTGAGGGTCTCCCAACCGGCGGCGTCCACGCCCTTCATGAGCATCATGGGGGTGGCAGCGGTGACGATGTCGGCATTGCTGCCAACCACCAGAGCCTTCTCACCCACCTTGACCCAGTTGCCTGCCATGACGGAGGCATAGCTGGCCAGCAGGATCGCGCGGCCCGCCAGGGCGGGGTTGATGAAGTTGCAGCCGATGCCGCCGTAGAGCTGCTTGACCAGCACGATGGAGAAAAATGCGCCAATAATAATCATCCAGTAGGGAATCTGCACGGGGCAGACAAAGGCCAGCAGGATGCCGGTGACCACAGCGGACAGGTCGCCGATGGAGTTGGTCTTCTTCATGACCTTGCGGTACAGCCACTCCCAAACCACGCAGGCCGCCACGGACACCAGGGTGACCGTCAGCGCGCGCCAGCCGAACACATAGATGCCCATGATGAGGGCGGGCATGAGAGCGATGATCACATCCAGCATGATGGAGCGGGTGTCCTCATTGGAGCGGATATGAGGAGAGGAGGATGCGATGAGCTTCAAGCTTTTATAATCCGTCATTGCTTACGCCTCCTTCTTCTCTTCGGCTGCCTTCTTCTCGGCCTCGGCCTTTGCCTTGGCAGCCATTCTTGCGTTATTGACCTTCTGCTTGCCCATGCGGAACATATGGGTCAGGGGCAGACGGGCGGGGCAGGTGTAGGCGCAGGCGCCGCACTCGATGCAATCCATGCCGTGCAGAACGTTCTGCCAGGTGTCCACATCGCCCTTTTGCAGGTACTTATACATGAAAACAGGCTCCAGGCGCATGGGGCACACGCCCACGCACTTGCCGCAGCGGATGCACTGGGGCTCGGCCACATACTTCTCCTCATCGCCGGCAAAGGCCAGCATGGCGCCGGTGCCCTTACCCACGGTTACATCCACATCATACTGGGCAAGACCCATCATGGGGCCGCCCATAATCAGCTTGTAGGTATCCTCCCGCAGGCCGCCGCAGGCATCGAACAGGTCGGTAATGGGGGTGCCGATGGGGCACTCAATGTTCTTGGGCTCGATGACGCCGGAGCCGGAGACGGTGACGATCTTGCTCACCACGGGCATACCGGTGTAAACGGCCTTGTAAATAGAACAGGTGGTGTTCAGGTTGAAAATGCAGCAGCCGGCGTCAGCGGGGAGCTTGCCGGAGGGAACCTGCCGGCCGGAGATGGCCTGGCAGAGCTGCTTTTCAGCGCCCTGGGGGTAACGGGTGTGCAGCACCTCCACCACCACGGGAGCCTTCAGCTCGGCGATGGTCTTGTTCAGCACGTCCGCCGCGTTCTGCTTGTTGGCCTCCACGCCGATGTAGACCTTATCCACGCCGAAGCACTTGGCCAGAAGGGTAGCGCCCTTGATGACCTGCTCGGGCCGCTCCAGCATGGTGCGGTGGTCGCCGGTGATATAGGGCTCGCACTCGGCAGCGTTAATAAGGACATAGTCCACCTTGCCCAGGCCGGAGCTGATCTTCACATGGGTGGGGAAGGTCGCGCCGCCCTGGCCGACGATGCCGGCGTTCTTGACGATCTCTACCAGCTGCTCGGGAGTCAGGCTGTCAGGATCGGCCACGGGATGAATGTCCGGGCACACGGTGTTCTGCTTGTCGTTTTCAATGACCACGCTCATCATGGTGCCGCCCATAGAGAAGGGGCGGGGCTCCACGGCCTTTACAGTGCCGGAAACGCTGGCATGAATGGGTGCGGATACGAAACCGCCGGGCTCGCCGATCAGCTGGCCCACAGTAACCTTGTCGCCCACGGAAACCACGGGCTTGCAAGGCGCACCGATGTGCATAGACATGGGAATGACCACCTCAGCCGGGGCTGCCAGCTGCTCGA
>ENA-UOJM01000958-UOJM01000958.1-human-gut-metagenome-genome-assembly--contig:-P116-NODE-958-length-31460-cov-7.147365_pt1 | contig 31460 bp, 33 predicted proteins | sample MGYA00242349_ERZ723896 | MGnify/ENA metagenome assembly ERZ723896 | reverse complement strand
CTTCTGATTTTCGGCTCTTATGCAGAGACCAAGATTTTTGCAATCGTCCAGAAAAACGCTTCACTTTGACGCGGCTGCGCTCATAAAAAAACCGGCACCATGTCAGATGACATGATGCCGGACTTTTTTTCGTTGGGAGAAGCGTTGGTCGGAGCCCTGCTTCATTTGCTGCGAAGCCATTTCTTCTGACCGTCGTCAGGCTCCGACTCCCAAGCTGCTTTCTTATTCCTGCTTCTCAACAACGAACAGCGGAAACAGGTCATAGTTTCCCTCTTTGGCAGAACTCAAATTGAGCTCAGATAGTACCTGCTCCTGAACCTCAGGTTTGAGATCGCAAATATATATCTCAACGCTCATGTGTCATCCTCCATATAATCTCTTCAAATCATTTGTCTCGAAAAAGGTGCTTATAAAGGTCATCCACACCTTTCTGCTTCTGCGTCCAGGTGATCGGGGTCATTTCAAAGCCTGCCGCGGCACCCATCTCGATATAGCGGCCGCGCGCTTTCCGAACCTCCTCCTTGACCTGGTAATCCGAATCGACCATGATGTTGATCCGCTTCACGCCAAGGGTGTCCAGCTCCTCAAGAGCACGCTCGTACTGAGCGTAGCTTGGAATGCCGGTAAGACCCACGAAGCCGCAGGCATAAGGTGATCCCAGAGCAAAGCTGTATGCGAGGTCGGATTTCATAATGCCTTCCGTAAGGCACACCGCTTCATCCCCCGTATGAACGCCGACGTAGTGCGGGCAGCACTTGGACTGCGTTCCGTAATACTGGTCAACGCTCGTCAGGTTATAGAACTTCTGGTTATAAACCCTGTCGAGGCGAATTTGGATGGCCTCGATCTGACCATGCGGATTTCGATCCGGCAGCATGATTCCGGAACCCCGGATATCCAATAGCCACTGGCCTGTGTCTTTCTGGCAGTAAAAGCCGGGGACGCCCTCAAGGATGCAGCCGCGCTCCAGCAGCTCGGTGACGATCCGCTTCAGACGCGTTGTAGGCGTTGTCCGATAGCACAGCCGTTCCATCTCGTCCGGCGTCAGCCCGCGCTCTCGCAATGCCGCCTGATGTGTTGGGCAGAGCGTCAGCAAGGAAAGCAGGTTGGAGTACGTGTTATCCCGTACTTCCGCAGGGGCGATTGGAAGCTCTACGGTTTCTGCGGGACGGCACTTTCGCTTATATTCACGCGCCTTCTCGTATCCATCCGGCCCGAATATCTTGCAGAGCTCTTCATAGGCCGTATGAAGATCGACCTCGCAGTACTCCGCGTAAAGGTGGAGGATCCCTCCACCTTTGCCGCAGCGGTTACAGCGGAACACGTTATCGCGGAGCTTAACATTCATGTGGGCTTTTCGATCTGCGCAGAATGGACACCGGCAATGCAGCTGCGTTCCGGTATCTCGTATGACGTCGATCCCGAGGAGATCCACTACTTGCTCGATATCACACGGCAGATCGGGTATTCTACCCATCTAAACCACCTCCATTGACTGAGGACAAATTCAACCGGCCAGCTGACCAACCGCCTCCATCAGCTTTGTAGCGCCTGCTTTCAGCGCGAGATTGTGGCCGGAATAGTTCTTTACATACCAGGCAAGGTCGCCGGGGTTTTTAACAGCGATCTCACCAAGCGTCCAGCCGCTAAAGCGCCCAAAATCGACCTTGACATTTTTCGCCTGCTCGATGGTCATGATCCGCAAATACTCATTCAGCGTTTTCGGAGGGTCCGAAACGGGAGCGGGGGACTGTTGAACAGGCGGCTGTGCCTGCCGCTGGGCTGCCGACGGCAACGTTTCCGTAGGGGCCGACGCAGTGGGAGCGGCAGCCTGCTGAGCGGAAAAGCTGGCCGCGACACTGACGGAATGGCCAACATCCTCATCGGGAGGCATCGCGATCGGCGCGTCAGCGATGATACCGGCCAACGAGTCACCGTTCATGCAGAACTGTGTGCCGTATCCCGCGTCTGCCAATGCCCGGCCCTTTGCGACTGTCTCGGCAATTTCCAGGAACCGATCGCCGTAGCGGTCTTCCGACGGAAATCTCTGAGAGTACGCCTTGCCGATGAACTGATCAGCAGGGTCAGCCTTGTCAGCATAGACCCTGCAGCACACGATGGCGTTCTTCTCATCCACTTGAATCAGCTCAGGATCGATCTTTCCGTTCGGATGATGCAGTCGGAACCAAAGGAGCCGATACTTGACATCCAGATACAGGTCATTTTCGCCTTCCTCGCCAACTGTGGCCCGCACGAAGTCAGCAGGATTGAATCCATCGACAACGTTGATAGGGGGGATCGTATTCATGTTCAATTCACGCATGGTAATTTGTCCTTTCATAATAAATGTAGAAACGGGGCGGTTTTTGAACACCCCGTTTCTCAAAAAAATTACGCAACTCGCCGTTTCAACTCGCGGTTATAGTAAGCCACGATTCGATCCGCGAGAACGGTATTCCTCTGACCCACATCACATTTGTGGATCGCAATAAAAACAGCCTGCTTTTGCCCGATCAGAATGACCTTTGCCTTCGCTCGGGTCACAGCCGTATAAAGCAGGTTCCGCCGCAGCATGATGTAGTGCTCTTTCAAGAGGGGGACAATGATGACGGGGTATTCCTGTCCCTGACTTTTATGGATGGTGGTACAGTAAGAAAACTCCAGATCTTCCAGCATTTCCTGCTTGTACTGAATTGTCCGGCCATCCAAAAGCTTTACACAAACAATGGCCTCGTCATCCTCTTCCTTCATGTCGGTTATGATCCCGACATCCCCGTTTGACACGTCGATCCGATTTGCTGTTTGCATGATGCGGTCGCCGGCACGAAAGACCCGGCTGCCGCATTTTATCTCCTTCTTCAGGCTGCTTGGCGGATTGACAAGGTCTCGGATCGTGTCATTCAACGCGTTTGACGAGACTGCGCCGCGCTTGCGGAAGGGAGAAAGGATCTGAACATCCTCAATACCATGCTGTGAGACCTCTTGCAGATAGTTTTTGATGACCAGTTGCGCGGCCTCTTCGGAATTCTGTACTTCCAGCATCTGAAAGTCGTTTCCGTATTGGAGATGCGTGTCATTATGGTTGATAGCGTAAGCATTGGTGATGATGCGGCTGTTGGATGCTTGGCGGAAAACCGTTTCCAACACAGCCGTTGGAATTTTCTCGCTCCGAATCATCTCCCGCAGCACGTTTCCTGCTCCAACTGAGGGGAGCTGGTCCGCATCCCCCACGATGATCAGTTGGGCGCCAGGCTTGACGCGGTCAAGGAGAATATACGCCAGACGCATATCAACCATGGAGAACTCATCCACGACGACCAGGTCGGCGGACAGCAGATCGTGATCATTCAGAGGGCAATCGTCATCTGTCACGAGACCGAGAGCGGAATGGAGCGTGGAAGCCTGCATGCCGGTCTGCTCTGCCATACGGCGGCTGGCGCGGCCGGTGGGCGCGGCCAGCAGGATCTCATTTGCCGGGAAAGCAGCCTTATAGATATCCAGGATAAATCGCAGCGTTGTGGTCTTTCCACTGCCGGGGCCTCCGGTCATGATGGAGAGCGGATGAGAAAGGCACAGCTTCACAGCATTGCGCTGGGAAGGAGCCAACTGCTGCCGCAAGGTCTTTTCCGCACAATCGATTTTGCTGTCTAAGCCATCGACCTCGTCAAAACCATTCTGAAGGAGCATAGACACGATGCGCTTGGCCGATTTGACTTCGCACATGTGCTCATAGCTCAGATAGACGCGAGTTCCCTCAACGTAAATACGAGATTCGGTATGCTCAGTCGAGATCGCCTGACGGATCTCCTGTTCGGAGACCACCTCGTCATCGCACCCCGTATTGAGCAGGTCATAACACTGTCCAACGGTCTCATCGACTGTCAGAAAGAGATGCCCGGACACGCGCGCCTCATCCAATACATAATTGATCGCGCCGGAGTACCGCATCGGATGCTTCAGACTGACCTTTGTTTTTCGAGCGATGGAATCGACGGTCAAGAAGCCGAAGCCTTTGATCCTGCAAAGCTGAAACGGATCTGATTTTACGATCTTGAGACTGTCATCGCCGAATTCTTCTCTGATCATTGCCGCCTTTTTCATGGAGATGCCAAAAGGCGCCAGATAGATCATGAGCTCACGCAAGGCTTTTGTCTCCTCATAGGATCTGATGATGACCTTGAGCTTTTTCTGGGCAATTCCCTTGACACGAAGCAGCTTGTCCGGCTCCTTTTCCAGCACATCGATCGTCTTGCCGCCAAAGCGGGCAACGATCGCCTTTGCAGTCTCAGGACCTATGCCCTTAATGACACCGCTGCTCAAGTAAGCGAGGATGCCGGCTTGATCTCTCGGCATGACTTCCTTACACATGGTGACAGACAGCTGAAGGCCGTGCTTTGAATGCTCCCATGTGCCGTCCAGCTCTACGTCTACCGTATCCGCAGCGACAAGATGGTATCCAATCGCTGTAAAATGGATCTTATCATCATGGCAGTAGGATCGGCTCCGTGCTTCCTTTGGTACAGATTCATCGGATGTGTTGTAGGCGAATATGCAGAAGCCCTTATCCGACTTGAAGATGGTTCGTTCATATCGACATAGCATTTGATCACTCCTCATGCGATGGCCGATTTGACCACCTTGAAAATTCTTGATTCCGTCCTGTCCGCAAACTCTTCATAGATGTCCGGATATTGCGCTCGCAGAGCGGACAGCCGGTCCTTGGAGATCCCTTCCCGGTATAGGGGATGATAGGAGACCCTGAAACACTCACTGCCAAGTTCACAGGTGCCCCAGCAAGCTGTGCCAAGCTGCTCAACAACAGGGGCGTAGAGCGATTTGATGCGTGTTTCAAGCGCTCTCACTTGCGCGTCCAGGGCCTTTTTCTCGTCTTTCAATTTCAGGATTTCTTTTAGATTTGCCGCGAATTTGCGGTCAAGCTCCACGGTGGGATCGGACGGATCGGCGGGGCCGAAATATCTGCGAAGAGCCTCCAAAACCGCATCCGGCTTTTCGACCAGAGGCGGTTCTACACGAGCCATCACGTGATCGTTCCAGAATGCGGCCAGCTCCATAATCGTATTTTCCTCTTCGTCGAGGTCGCGCTCGATCTTTTGCCATACAAAGTCGTTCTCATTATTTGAGAACAGGCAGGCGATGAAGGCGACATCGATATTCATCACGGACATGTAGTGGCGGACCTGCAATTCGTAGTGGCGTGGAACCGCTCCATTGGCCCACTTGCATTGCATATCGTAGTGCGCCGTTTTGCACTCTAAGATGGCTTTGCGGCCATTCGGCAGCGTAACAAAACGATCTACATCGGCGATCAGGAAGGGGAAAAACGGGTGCTGGTACATCCAGTGGTCTTCATACACGGATAGACCGGTCTTCTTTGCAAAAATTTGTGCCACCACGTCCTCAAGCAGGTGACCGATCTGAAATGTGATGCTTTTATCCGGCCCGTCATCTGCCATAGCGACACCGATCTTGTCAAAATACAGTTCTCGCGCCGTGCGGTACGGAGAGGAATTCAAGGCGATGGCTACATCGCTGCCGCCAATTCCTTTTCGCCTCCAACTGAGCCATTGATCTTCTGTCAGTGTGGTGATATCTACCAATCTGTTGGGCGTGTAGTTCAGATCCAAAGCCATTCTTCACATCTCCTCTATCTCAATATCTTCGTCAACCATGACGGATTCACTCACATAGTCACCATCCGGCAGCGGACAGTCGGGGCCGAGCGCATACGCAATGGCCGCATCCCTGGAGTCTGCTGTGACGGTTATATGGCCGTATTCTTGCCATACCAATGGAATTCTGAAAGTCGGCATAGCTCGTTACCACTTGAAGTCGCCGGGATGATCATACTCATGCCAGTTCACATGCAAGGCACGGGATACGATCTCCTCCAGCTGCGCGATCCTCAGACCCGAGGCCCCATCGCATTGCGCGGAGAAGATCACATCGCTCATCTGCATGAAGAGCTCATAGGCCGTACAGGGACTGTCTCCATGCATGGCCATGAAATAGTCCATCGCTTCATAGGAGGCTTTCTTAGGAGCCTTGATCCTTTTCAGGACCCGCATGAGCGTTGTGACGGGATAGCGGATCTCAATGTTCATAAGCTGGACCTGTTTATCCAGTGCTTTCTCAAATTGCGCGTAGACCAATCCGAGCTGTTCCTCAAAATACTGCATGCTCACACCGTTCTTGTGCTCCGTGCGAATGGGGTATCCCAAGGGAACAATGCGGCTCCCTGCGCCGGCAAGAAAGATCGGATAGAGATTTGCACCGCTCATACCTACATCGGAAGTGGAGAAGCGCAATGCGGGGACCATCTTCTCGGTCTGTAAACCCTTAGCGGCAAGCTCCCTGTGATATGTATCAAGGAGTTTGTCTGCCTGACCGTCCAGACGCCAGATCGCTGTGACGATCGAATGGTCAAAATGGGCGGTCATAAATGTGTTTCCGGGATACTCGCGATTGAGAAAATCGCTGGTCGCCTTGAATAACGGCAGCATCTCCATGACGGTGTAGTCTTTCGGATCTCCGCCATGCACTGCTGACACCTTTTCATCTGCGATTTTTATGAGGCTGTCACCGGAAGCGACGCCCATGCAGTAGTTGAGGATCTCAGCAAAAACAGCTTTGGAGACCTTGTTGAGAGCGTGACCTGAGATACGTGCGCGCTCAAGAACCGTCTTGATCGCACACGAGCGGACCGGATAATCTTTACCATCCACCTTCAGCAGGAGGCTGGTATTCGCCATGGTGTCTTCAAGAATTTCACCGGTCCCGTTGTGGTCGTAGATCTGCATGTACAGATTTCCAAGCGTGGAGCCGCGTTCCACCGGTTCAAACTGGAGTTCTCTGGATGGAGCGGTCATCCATTGGCTGCGGGACTTCCGGTCACTGAGAAATTGAAAGAATTCCCCGGATTCCGTAAAGCTTTGGCTGAAGCTGTCTGCGAAAATTTTGCGTTCTGTCATTTGTCTGTTCCACCTTTCAAATACATATTTCTCAAACCCGCCAAAGCGGTATTTGGGCAAAAAAAGAGCGCCTTGATCTGAGTAATCAAATCAAAGCGCAAAATGAGAGGCGAAACCGATTGTTCGCCCAGAAATGCCAATATGGATCGGCTCACAGCTTATAAAGCTCCATGTCGGAGATAAAATCTAATAAGTACGGGGATAGGATACCATGAGATCTACCAGTGTGCCAGAATACCTGTTTCTGCTTTCTGGGCGAAAAATCATTCAGTGGGGGAGGACTCTTGTGCGGGATTTAATAGGCCCTTGACTAAAACAGCGGAGACTCTGTTCTGTGGTGACACCGAACAGCTTGCTGAGCTGAAGAATGTTGCTTATTTTTCAAGAATTTGCGGATCAAGGAGGAAGTCATAAATGTTCACAGTAAAAATACCATACTCATCGTAGTGTGGCTGAACGATGTCTTTGGTAACAACGATTTTCTTGAAAGAATCATCAATCTTTCTGAACGGTCTGATTTCCTGAGTGCGCTTTGCTTCATCTGGCAGCGAGTACGCAGACTGGATATAGTATCTGGACGAGCCAAGATTGCATACAAAATCAACTTCAAGTTGTTTACGAATAACCTTACCTTCTTGATTTCTTTCTGCAATCGGTATTACACCCACATCGACGCTGTAGCCACGCATACGAAGCTCATTGTAAATTACATTCTCCATAGAATGGGTCTGCTCGAACTGACGGAAATTGATTCTGGCATTGCGAAGTCCAAGATCGGAAAAATAGTATTTCTTTGGAGTTTCAATATATGCTTTCCCTTTAATGTCATATCTTTGTGCCGATTCAATCAGGAAAGAATCCTCAAAATAATCCAGATACTTCTTGATGGTAGCGGAAGTGATTCTGGATTTCTTTACCGTCTTGAAAGTATTCTTCAATTTTTCTGGATTGGTCAGCGAACCAATGGCAGAGGAAAGAATGTTCAAAAGATCTTCCAGTTCTCCGATGTTCTTCACTCGGTTACGTTTGGTAATATCTCGAAGATAAATCTCATTGAACAAATTTTGTAATGCAACTGCTTTATCGTTTGCTCCCTCACGAAGAACAACCAGAGGGATACCGCCATATAGCATATATTCAGATAATCCCATGTACTTATCACCATTGTAAACGGTCATAAACTCGGCAAAATTCAGGGGATACATATGAACCTCGTCACCACGACCGGCGAACTCAGTAGCTATATCTTTGGACAAAAGTTTTGCGTTACTTCCGGTCACAAATACATCCATATTATCTTTGCGAAGATAGCCATTTAGAACAGCTTCAAAACAATCCAACATCTGAATCTCATCAAGAAGCAGATAATACATTCCTTCGCCTACGACTTTGGAACGAATATATGCCATGAACTTTTCGGGGTCAACTCCACGCTTTTCCTTTTCAATCTGAAGCAGGCTTTCACCAATGAGATAAAGATCATCTGCTGAATCAAAGGCAAAACGGATAATATGGTCAGCATCGACTCCGCTTTCCAACAAGTGATGATAAAACAGATTATTCAATAAATAGGATTTGCCACATCGACGAATACCCGTAATTACCTTAATCAGTCCATTATTTTTTCTTTTTATCAACTTATCCAAATAAAAATCTCTGCGAATCTCCATCTCAAAGCCTCCTTGCGAAAGATTTTTGTAATATGTTGCACTTTTCTATTCTATTATATCCGGATGGACTTCAAAAATCAATATATCAGCAGTGCATTGGAATAGATTTTTGCGACTTGTTGCATTTTTCTATTCTACAATCATATTATATGCTTTCATGGAAATTATTATCCCGCATGTTAATCGTGTTCTAAAAAAAGAAGCAACTGTAGCGGCCGAGCCTCGTTGCCGTAAAAGGGGATGCGGCCGAAATCTTGGACCAGAATAATGGTACAGGAGGTTTCACATGTATTGGGGATGCGAACAAAATCTAGGACCCAATAAGGCCACAGGAGGTTCCGCATGTACACTTATGAGCAACGAATGACAGCTGTCAAGCGTTATTGGCATAATAATACTTCTGTGCCTCGAACTATTCTTTGGGATGGCCTTGCGAGACTATGAACTTTCTCACGAATGTACACTTGTATTGAAATTTCAAATACTTATATGCTATTATTATAAAAAATACAAGCATTGGGAAGGTATCGTTATGGACATCAAACAGATCTCGTATTTTTTGGCTGTCGCACGAGAAAAGAGTTTTTCCAAGGCGGCAGAGAATCTGACGGTCTCACAGCCCACGCTGTCGGTGGCTGTGAAAAAGTTAGAGGAAGAACTCGGAGTCCAGCTGTTCTACTCCTTCAACCGAGAGCAACGGCTAACGGACGAGGGGCTTCGGCTGATGAAGGGGGCCAAGCAGATCATGGAAGCCTACCAGCAGACGGTGGAGGGCGTTCAGGTCATGGATCACAATACGGAAGGCTCCTTCACTTTAGGGCTGTCACCACTGTTCGGGGCCTGCTTTTTTGGAGACCTGCTGCCGGGTTTTTCCGCAGCCTACCCCAATATCCACATTGAGATCGTGGAGGACGGTGCCAACCGCATCGATGAAAAAGTGGTCAGAGGTGAGGTGGACTTAGGAGTGACCTTGAATACGGATCAGCTCACCGCCGCCGTAGAGAAGCGACATTTCACCACCCAACGGAACGTAGCCCTACTCCATGAGCGCCATCCTTTGGCGAATCGGGAATCCATCACTGTGGCGGATCTGCGGGATGAATCCTTCGCCATTTTTAACCACAATTTCATTCTGCACCGGCAGATTATGATGGCTTGCCACGCTGCGGGCTTCCGGCCGAAATTTGCACTGCTAACCAGCCAATGGGACTTCATGGTGGAACTGGTATCCAAAAACCATGCGGTCTCCATCCTCCCTAAACCTGTGTTGGAAAAGCAGTCCCATCCCCATGTGCAGTGCATCCCTCTGACAGACAGCATGAAGTACTGGGACATCGTGCTGACCTGGAACAAGGAAAAATACATGCCTCGGTCCTGCCAGCTGTTTTTGGATTACATCCAGCAAAACCTGCCAGAGGACGATTTTTGATTTCTAAAGCACTGCGGTCTGACAGGCCGCAGTGCTTTGTTTATAAATATTTTTTATAGAAGCTTTAAAGCAAAATTATCGTCTTGTCTACATCGTATAGATTTTAACTATTATTTTCGTTTGATAAAATCATTGATTATAATATGCCTGTCGAATATAATAAATATACACAAGTGGCCCATATGTAATATATGGAAAATATATAATTCCATATGGGGCTGAAAGAGGAGCAAAATCACATGATAAAGAAACTTCTTGCGCTTTTGCTCTGCCTGGCATTGAGCCTATCTTTGTCTGCCTGTGGTAGCAGTCAGACCACTGGCGTGATGAGTCAAGTCACGAATACGAGCGGCAGTAATGATGACCTGCCTGTGGTCAAGTGGAAGATGGCCTCTACCTGGGGCTCCGGCAACGTGCACTTTACTGTTGATCAGAGATTCTCCGAACTGGTGAGCCAACTGACCAACGGAAAGTTCCAGATCACCAACTACGGTGAAGGCGAAGTCTGTGCCGCCAACGCCGTATTTGATACGGTGCAGGATGGCACCGTTCAGTGCGCCGGCGACTGGGCTGGTTACTGGGCAGGCAAGGACCCCGCGTTTGAACTGCTGTCTACAACTATGAACCTGTTCTCCGGCTTGGACTACTACGTCTGGTTTGAACAAGGCGGCGGCATTGAGGTCGCGCAGAAGCTGTACGGCCAGTATGATCTGGTCTGGTTCCCCATTCTGTGCCACTTCTCCGAATCCGGTATCCGATCCTCCAAGCCTATCACCAGCATCAAGGATCTTCAGACCATGAAGACACGCCTCGGCGGTGTTATGGCCGGACGTGTGGGCCAGAAATTGGGCTTTAACATCACCACCGTGGCAGCATCTGAGCTGTACGAGTCTCTGCAGCGTGGCGTCATTGATGCCGGTGAGTTCTCTGGCCCTAATGCTGACTCTACCCTGAAGTTGGAAGAGGTTGCCAAGTATTGGTGTGAACCCGCATGGTATCAGTCCTCCGGCAACAATGGCGTCATTATCAATAAAGCGGCCTGGGATGCCCTGCCTGAGGAATACCGGCAGGCCATCGAGACTGCCGCCGCCGCCTGCCGCGGCGAGGGCCTGGCCCGCTATACCTGGCTGGACTGCAACGCTGCCAATAAGATGATGGAAGAGGAAGGCGTCACTGTCACCTATATGAATGATGAGGACCTGGCCATCATCAAGGAGACCGCGACTGAGGTCTACGAAGAGGAAGCGGCCAACAATCCCAACTTCAAGATGGTCTATGATTCCATGAAGGAATACTGCAAGGTTGTTGATCCCTACCGTGGTATGCTGAACAACGCCGGCTACGGCTTCGGCTTTACCCACGATTTCGAGTGATCCGGATGGATATTTCGCCCGTGTATAAATCGCGGGACTTCTTGGAGAGGTTGATTCAATGAAAGCGATAAAAGTCATCTGCAAGTGCATCGATACGTTTACGGAATGGACAGGCCGTGTTTTCGCGTTCATTTCTTTGCTTACGATGGCAGTTATTATTTTCGAGGTGTTCATGCGCCGTATCCTGAACAGTCCACAAATCTGGACGATGGATATGATTGTGATGAGCTTCGGCTGCTATATCATCCTGATCAGTGCCTTTGGTTTCCTGCGAAAAGCCTATGTCTCCGTGGATGTCATTTATGCGATGCTTCCCGGTATTGTGCGCCACATCATGCATATCGTCACCTACCTGATCTTCTTTGTCCCGTTTTCCTTTGAACTGGTTCCTGTTACCTATCGGTTCTTCCTTCGCGCATACACCACCCATGAATTGGGCTACTCTGTATGGCAGCCTGTAACATGGCCGGTACGACTGGCCCTGTTTGTGGGAATGCTGCTGCTGGCCATTCAGGGCATATCCGAAATTCTCAAGCACGTAGACTGGGTGATCGAGTACATCCGCAACGGTTGCAAAGATCCCCAGATTGATGAGGGTCCCAGTGCCGCTGAGGCAGTAATTCTTGAAAACGGCGGACACATCCCTGTTGACGAGAAGGGAGAGAAGTAAATGTTTCAGATAATCCAAGATTTGATTGGAAACGCAGTGGTTTCCAGCGGCGTTTCCTATGAGGCCCTCTGTGCCATTTTGATTAGTTCCCTATTTGTCATCATGATCATCGGCCTTGTTGCCGGTCAGGAACTGGCCTTCGTGCTGGGCGGCGCTGGCATCATCATCGGCGTTATCGCCTGGGGCGGATCCGGGTTGAATATTGCCGCCACAAAGATATATGACCAGATGCAAAGTTATTCCATGGTGGCAATTCCCATGTTCGTCCTGATGGCAAACTTCCTGACACATTCCAAGGTGGCAGACGGTCTGTTCCTTTCCATTCGCTACCTGCTGGGCCCCTTGAAAGGTGGCCTGGGTCTGGCAGTTATTGTGGTGTCTACCATCTTTGCGGCTACCACCGGCATCGTAGGCGCTTCCGTTGTAACCATGGGTATGCTGTCTATGCCCATCTTGCTTAAATGCGGCTATGACCACCGTCTGGCGGCAGGTATGGTGTGTGCAGGCGGTTCTCTGGGCATCCTGATTCCACCCTCCATCATGTTGGTCACAATGGGCTCCTATGCGGAGGTCTCCGTCGGCAAGCTGTTCTTCGCTGCATTGATCCCTGGCCTGCTGTTGGCTGCCTGCTATGCTATTTACATCATCATTATCTGCCATATCCACCCTGAATACGGCCCCGCCATGAGTGAGGAGGAACTGGCAGAAATGCCCTTGAAGCAGCGCATTGTTGGATCTCTTGTCAACCTGATCCCCCCGCTGCTGCTGATCCTGGGTGTGCTGGGTTCCATTTTCTCCGGCATTGCCACACCTACCGAGGCCGCTGGCGTAGGCGCTCTGGTGGCGCTGATTCTGGCCATCTGCTACAAGCAGTTCAGCTGGAAAATGCTGTATGATTCCGTCATTGATACCGCCAAGACCTCCGCCATGGTGTTTATCATCCTGTTCGGTGCGGCGGCCTTCACCGGCATCTTCATGTCCCTGGACGGCGATGTGATCATCACGAACTTCGTGATGAGTCTGGGTGTCGGCAGACTTGGTGCTTTGGCCATCATGCTGATTCTGGTGTTCATCATGGGTATGTTCATCGACTGGACCGGTATCGTAATGATTGTTCTGCCCATTTTCTTACCAATCATGGACAATTTCGGCGTAGACCGCTTGTGGTTGGTAGGCGTGACCGCTGTTATCCTGCAGACCTGCTTTATGACCCCGCCTTTCGGCTTCGCACTGTTCTACATCAAGGGCATTGTGCCCCCGGAGGTAAAAATTTCCGAGATTTACAAGGGCGTAATTCCTTTCATTCTGATTATCCTTTTTGTGACCGTTCTCTGCATCGCATTCCCCCAGCTCGTTACGGGCCTGCCTAACCTGGTAGCCGGCTAACGATATATTCAAGAAAATAAGGTGATTTTTATGAAAACAGCACTCATTACCGGCGGGGCTTCCGGTATCGGCAAGGCCTGTGTGGAAAAGATGGCCCGTGAGGGCTACGGCGTGGTTATCGCCGATGTGAATCTGCCTGGTGCGGAAGCCCTTGCGGAGCAGTTGAAGGCAGAGGGCCTGTCCGCCATCGCCGTCCACATGGACGTGGCCAGCGAGGAAGAGGTCGAAGCCGGCTTCGACAAGATGATGGAGGTCTACGGCTCCTGCGACCTGGTGATGTCCAACGCAGGTGTCCAGATTGTCCACCCCTTTGACGAGTATCCCTTCGCCGACTGGCGAAAAATGATGGCTATCCACGCCGACGGCGCGTTTCTGGTGTCCCGGGCGGCCTTCCGCCGTATGAAAGCCAGCGGCAAGGGCGGCCGTATCGTGTTCACCGGCTCTGTCCAGTCCTTTGTAGGCTCCAAGCTGAAGGAACCCTACAACTTCGCCAAGCACGGCGTGGCAGGCCTGGCCAAGTCTATCGCCCGGGAAGGCGCAGAGTACGGCATTTATACCTATACCATCTGCCCCAGCTTTATCAAAACGCCGCTGGTGGAAAAGCAGATCCCCGAGCAGGCCCGTGACCTGGGCATCACGGAGGAGGAAGTGGTGAAGAACATCATGCTGCGGGATACCGTGGACGGTGTGTTTACCACTGTGGAGGATGTGGCCAATACCCTGTTCTTCCTCTCCAATGACCAAGGTGCCCTCACCGGCCAGTCCCTGCGGCTGACCCACGGCTGGGCCATGATGTAACGAATACGCCATTTGTAGAAAAACGAGGAAGTCATTATGGAGAAAATCGCGGTTTATGGCTCTGGAACCATCGGCTCCTGCGAAGCCACCCTCATCATCGGACACGGCATTCCCTGTACGGTCATCGGTCACTCGGAAAAGGGCTTAGAACGCTGCCGCAAGGCCGTGGCCCAGAACTGGGACGATCTGATTGCCAACGGCCTGGCTGCCGAGGAGAATAAGACCGCTGCCCTGGCCCTGCTGACCATCACCAACGATCCCACCGCCCTGACAGGCTGTACCTATGTTTTTGAGGCTGTTGCTGAGGGTGCGGCGGAGAAACAGGCAGTGTATGAGACCATTGCCAAATATGCGGAGCCGGGTGCCGTGGTGGCTTCCTGTTCCTCTTCCATGGATGCGGAGATTCTGGCGGGTCTGTCTCCTAAGCCGGAGAACTTGCTGATTGCCCACCCTTTCCAGCCGGTGCACATGCTGCCTCTGGTGGAGGTGGTTCGTCACGAAAAGACGGCCCAGTCCGCCATTGATCGGACGCTGACTCTGCTGGAGGCCCTCCACCGTCAGGTGGTAGTACTGAACCGTAGCGTACCGGGACTGCTGGTAAACCGCTTTGCCCAGGCCCTGTTCCGGGAGTCCATCTACCTCATCGAACAGGGTATCACCACGGCGGCTGATATCGACCGGGCGGTAAAGTACGCCGTAGGCATGCGCTATGCTTCCATTGGCCTGCTGGAATATTATGATGCCGTGGGTTTCCAGTTGGAAAGCACCATTGCCGGGAACGTATATCCCGACCTGTGTGATACCAAAGAGCTGCAAAAGACCACGATAGACGGCCTGGCCTCCGGCAGGACCGGTCAGGCGGCAGGACAGGGTCTGTATGACTGGTCCCGGAAGGATCAGGATGATTTCCGGCTTCGGAAACAGAGCCCCTATTTCCCCGGGGTGCGAGAGTGGACCATGCCCAAGTAACTACAGGATTTCTTTTTTGACGTAAGACTCCCGGATTGAGCGGCCTTGTCTGCTTGATCCGGGAGCTTTACGTTACCCAAGAGGCTATGCTGATGTAAAAGATGAACCCCCTTCGGCAGCATGAGAGTGGCTGGCCGGCCGCATCTCAATCAACGAAGGAGGTTCATCAGTATAAGCCCATATTTTTGAGTTTACCAGTGAACTACCCGCGACTGAAGTCGCAGGCATCTGGCTCAGAGGCTCCAAAGAAGGAGCATGGCCAACAGAACGCCCTCCAGCATCCGGTCCGTGATGCCGCAGGCCGTCTGATAAGCGGGCAGGCTTTCCGTGAGGGCAGGGTCCAGCACAGAGAAGCAGGGACGGAGGCAGTCGGCCTCTGCGCCGTTTTTCTCCAGCGTCTTCTCGTTGGTGATGATGGAATCCAGGGAGCCTTCGCTGCCGGAGGCGGCAATGGTCAGGACGGTGCCCACGGGCAGAGCCTGCTTCGGCACCTTCCCGGAGAAAATGTCCCAGAAATCGCCGTCATGGGGTACGCCGATGGCGATGGCCTTGGGAGCCTGCATCATTCAGGCGGAGTATGGCTATTCTGACGAGGAAACCGCACTTCAGCTCCAGGAGAACCCAAGTGTGCCAGAATACCTGTTTCTACTTTCCAGGCGAAAAAGTTATTCAACGGGAAGGGAAGGCCCATGCTGGACTGAATGGAACTTCATTAAAAAATAGCAGGGATTTCGTTCTGCAATGAATGAAATCCCTGCTGTTTTTGCCCACTTATTGTTTTGACCGGCATACTCTGATATGTACCATTACCGGAGAACTTAACTCATCTACCAGACGGCTGAAACACTCTTCCGGTTCGGGTAAGACCTCACGGATCACTAAGTGCGTGTGGGTTTTGGTCCAGCCACATAACAAGAAGTGGCCATGTTCTGTTAGCTCTATTGTGCGCCAGACAGGGTCACGGCCGTCCCGCTTAATGGAACAACCAATCAAGCGGCAATGCAGCGGCATTGTAGGGTCAGGCAGTTCTGTGATTACACACGTGCGGTCGATAGTGCGAAAGTCTTTTACTGTGAAATCGGCAGAAGAATATTTGATGAAATCGCTGTCACCTTCTGAATCCGGCTCAACGTAGTTATATGCGGTGGCGAAAAAATCGCCCTTTCTTTTCAATGCTTGCCGGATGAAGCGTTCAGGCTGCACAAAAAAGGCGTGCGGCAAATGAATGTGCTCATTGTAGTATCGTTGCAATGCGGATTGATCCATGCGTTACCTCCTCAAGAAATGATATGTGGGAGTGATCTGTACACTTAATTCAGAGGTTTCCCCAGGTCTCGTTTAAGAAAATCTCCGTGTGCGATATAGGGGGCGATTACTTCTGTACCTTGACTCTGCAGGACCCGAAACTTAAAGTCCAGCAACTCGGGTGGGACATATAGATATTTCGCGGCTTGGAAGAAGTCCATTTGCATCTCAAGCGATTCCAGAACAGCGTCATCGCTGAGCATGAATTCCGCCGCAAATACATTGGCCTCATATTCCATTTGGTTCGCGTCTTCAAACATTGCGAATTCATGGAAAGCGCTGATGGCCAAGCTGCCGTGCAGGATCGCGTGCCCTAACTCATGCGCAATGATGATCCGCTGAATACTATCCGGTAAATCACTGTTGATCATGATCAGCTTACACCGGGAAGAGGCCAGGAAAAAACCTTTACAGGCTCCTGGGTTTGTACCCATAGGCCGTTTCAGTACCTGGATATCCATGCACCTGCAGATTTCATACGGGTCATCTGTTTGATATTTCATTTTCAGCCGGCTCACTTCTTGCTTGATCATCGCCGTCAGCAATCCACTCACCTCACTTTGAAAATCAGTCGGCGCCATTCGCATGATGTAACGGTATCATAAAGACTGTCCAAAAATCCGTACACCAAGAAAATCAGGTTATTTTTTATAATCCTTGCGGGTGAACTTTTCGCTCGCACGCTGCTTATTGGCGAAATACGCTTCTGTGACTGCCTGGAAGAACAACTCCTTATCCGTCTCCGGGATATCGCCGCCGGCAAAGAGCGCCCGCGTCTGCGTCAGCAGCAGTTCGACATCGGTTGCACCCTTGCGGCCATAGGCAGTCCTTGCACTTTCAATATAAGGCGATTCTTCGAGACCGTAATGGGGATCGACGATCTCATCATCGCTCAGGTATGCTGTGGAGACACCGAACACTTCCGCCAACTTCTGAAGATTCACGCCACGAGGCATTACGCCCTGTTTTTCGTATTTGGAAATGGTACGCAGAGTGACACCAATTTTTTCTCCCAACTCTGTTTGGGTGAGACCTAGATGTGTGCGGCCCTCTCGAATCTTTTCACCAGTAGTTTTCATAACCATTCCTTTCGGCAGGATGGAAAGTTTTAAAAGTTCTATTGACAAACCATTTCCGAACCTGCTATTTTGTTATTAGAACTTATTTAGAACCCAATGGAATCTGTTGGAACTGTAATCCCATTGTATTCCGAGAATTAGAACTTGTCAATAGGAACTTTTGCGAACTTGTTAGAACTGAACTTCAAGAGCAATGCCATCATCTTTTGAATCATAGAGCTTGGCGGAAAGGAACGCGCATGAGCAAATTTGAAAACTACTTAAAGACATTTGATATTGGAAGTACCCTGACGGAGGAAGACATGGAAAAAACCATGGCCCTCCTTCAGATCTATGGCCCTACGGTGCGGCGAACAGCTGCGAGGATCGATGAGTTTGAGGAAGAATGCTATGAGAGCAGGCGGCAATCCATTTCGGATTTTATCAGCCTGGCGATTGACTATGACCGTGATACAGACCGAAAACGCATTTCAGATCGCCTTGCGGAGATGGGTCACTGTATGCAGCTGCTGTCTGTCATGGAAGAAGCACTGGTATTGGTAAAAGAGACACCGCCGAATGGAAGCACATACTATAACATTCTGCAGGCTCGATATTTTGATGTATACTGCACGTCCAATGAACAGGCATTCCTGAGTCTCGGGATGTCCTCATCCACTTACTATCGCAATATCAAGCCGGCAATCCGAGCCTTTGCCGCAAACCTGTGGTGCGTCGTGATCCCGGATCTGATCATCAGGGAACAGATGCGGGATCATGGGAGTCAACCGGGAGTCTCGTGAGAGACAGATGAGAGGAAAAACGGTAAGAATCAGGGAGAAAATTGGAAGTCAAGCGAAATTGTAGTATAGAGAGTCAACCCTTATAATGGATTATGCTGAAGCACCTATAGCCTCTCGGGGAATTACCCCGAGGGGCTTTTTTCATCCCCTTGTGCGACAGCCAATACAGGAACAGAATGCCGACTATTCTCGCAAGAGAATGGCCGGCTTTTTTGTTGCCTTGACTGGGAGTGTAATCCATGCCCCACAGCAACAACCGTGCGCGTGGTCCGCCTTCAAATCGTTCGTCCGCATCCGCAAACAAAACGATTTGGAGGTAAAGAATGAAAACGATCAAAATGAAAAATTGTGATGGAGTTTATCAGGAGATCCCCGTCAGTGATGAACTGTATGACGAGTGGCGCGCCTTGCAGAATGAGACCCAGCGCATTTACCGCAAAGAAGTTTATCACCGCGATTGGACCCCGATCGAGGATGTTTTGGAAATGCCGAAAACGTATGAACGGAACCCGCTGGAAGATGCCCTGATATGGGATGAACAAGTCGCGAAGCTGTATGAGGCGATCGCTCAGCTGACCCCGATTCAGCAGCGGAGGATTCGCATGCTGATGGAGAATCAGTCGATCCGAGAGATCGCTCATGAGGAAGGCTGTTATATGAATGCTGCCAGAAAATCCATCAATCACGCACTCAGAAAGCTCCATGACCTTTTAAAAGACTGACTGCGCAGAAGAAAAACATTTGGCGTATACCGGAGTGCCTCACGTTTGGAATGATTTTCGTTGGTCAAAGGGGGGAAAAGACCATAACAGGAGAATACACCCATAGGATGCCTGCGCGGTGGGGGCAGGGGAGGGGAGACCATCCGGAAGCCATCATTTTGACGCCTTTTGCGGCGTTGGAAAGAGACTGCGTTGGCCGGGACGCGCCTCGTTCTGGTGAGGGTGCCTGACAGGAACACTCGGACAAAACTCACGTGAGACGTATCACGTCCGCATAAATACTGGCAGACACGGACGCAGCTGTCGGTATTTTGTGGGAAACGAGATCAAGACCTCGTAAGTATGAGAATGTGACGCGCAGATCACAAAAACTGCGTGTAAGCTTTGGAATACGAAGGGTGTGCGTGTAAGAAAGGGAAACTGCGCCGGCGATCCGGGCGGTGTATCGGCTGCGGGTATGGGCCGGCTCCTCCGGGCGGAGCGAAACAGAAATTGAGTAGGGGAGGGCATTTATTTGGCATCCCTTCTGCCTTTTTAGGTGAGAACCCTGCAAGGCTCAGGCGGGTATAACAATTTCATGATTTTGCAAAATTCGATTGATTTAGCTAAAATGATGTGGTATTCTTAGTTTAACAAACATGGATATTTAGCTAAAACGGCCAATAAGCAAAGCGCTTAGCTAAATTGATGTGATGCTCTTAGGTTAATGGATGGAGGTGTTTGCTATTTTATCGAATGAATTGGTGGAATTAGTGAAAACGGTCTGCGAACAGCGGGCAGAAACGCAAACGCTGGAATGCAAGGCCGCTCATACCGACTGTCCCAAGCGGCTGTATGATACGCTGTCCAGCTTCTCCAATCAGGACAGCGGCGGCGTGCTGCTGTTCGGCATCGACGAAAAGGCCGGTTTTCAGGCGGTCGGCGTTTATGACTTGCAGGAGCTTCAGAAAAAAGTGACGGAGCAATGCAACCAGATGGAGCCGCCGGTGCGGGCGGTATTTACGGTGGCGGAAGTGGACGGCCAGTGGATCTGCGCGGCGGAGATCCCTGCCATCGATCTCTCCGAGCGCCCCTGCTACTATCGGGGAGCGGGACGCAGCAAGGGTTCCTACATTCGGGTCGGCGACGCCGACCTGCCCATGACGGATTATGAGCTGTACAGCTATGAGGCATTCCGCCGCCATTTGCATGATGATGAGCGCCCTGTGGAGCGGGCCGCGCTCTCTATGCTGGATGGGGACAAGCTGGAGCAGTATATCCTCCAGCGTCGGGCGGATCGTCCGGGCTTTGCGCAGCTTACCAGAGAGCAGACGCTGGAAATGCTGAATGTCACCCGCGATGGGGAAGTGACCTTGGCTGCCGTCATGAATTTCTGCCTCTATCCGCAGGGCTATTTCCCCCAGCTGGGCATTACTGCGATCGTTGTTCCGGGGACGCAGATCGGTGATACGGATACCGATTCTGCCCGCTTTACAGACAACAAGCGCATCGAGGGCACCATTGACACGATGGTGGAGGATGCCGTTGCTTTCTGCCGCCGGAATATGAAGGTCCGCACGATCATTGATCCGGTCACCGGCGCACGGAAGGACCGGACGGAATATCCGGTCAATGCCATCCGCGAGGCTGTTTTGAATGCGGTCATTCACCGGGATTACAGCATCTATACAGAGGGAACGCCTGTGCAGATTGACTTTTTTGCCGACCGCTTGGAAATTCACAGCCCCGGCAGTCTGTATGGCCGCATGACGGTGGAGCAGCTGGGCGTTGCCAGACCGGATCTCCGCAACCCCGCGCTGGCCGTTATGGCAGAAGAGCTGACCGGCGCGGAAAACCGATATTCCGGTATTCCCACCATTCGCCGGGCCATGGCGGACTATGGCCTGCCGGAGCCGGTGTTTGAGAACCGCCGGAATGAGTTCGTTGTCATCCTGTATAATCAGGCTGCGGCAGAGGCCATCGCGGAGCACGGTGAACAGACAGACGAGCCGAATCTGCTGGCGTTCTGCAAAACGCCCCGTTCCCGGCAGGAGATCGCAAGCTATCTCGGAATCAAGACGGTATTCTACGCCATGAGCCACTATGTCCAGCCGCTGCTGCGATCCGGGCAGCTGGCCATGACGCTCCCGGAATCCCCCAAAAGCCGGAAGCAGCGGTACTATGCTGTGTGATGGCGGGGCGAACCTCCAAAATTGACTGATCTCCTGCGGAGCGTACCGATATGTTGCTATTTTGCCGCAGGTTCGGTATAATTGCGTTATGCCCACGAAAAATACAAGATTACGAGGAGAAACTACGATGAATAAGACTGAATTGATCGCCGCCATGGCTGAGACCAGCGGCCTTTCCAAAAAGGACTGTGACGCTGCTCTGGCCGCGTTCATCACCACGGTCGAGACTGCTTTGAAGTCCGGCGAGAAGGTGCAGCTGATCGGCTTCGGCTCCTTTGAGGTCAAAGAGCGGGCCGCCCGCACCGGCCGCAACCCCCGCACCAAGGAGACCGTGGAGATCCCCGCATCCAAGGCTCCCGTATTCAAGGCGGGTCAGGCATTCAAGGACGCAATTCGGTAATTATTGTAGAACACGGCCTGGGCTAAGCCCGGGCCGTGCTTTTTGCCGTACATAGGGTTCTTGCGTATGCGGTATTCGGCATGTCTCAATGTGAAAGGCTATTAGAATGGCAGGGGAGTGAAAGAATGTCTGCATTGACCTTGATAGGGGGACTATCATCTCCCAAGCCGTACCGGCTGTACTTTGGCTGTTGTAAACACAGTGCCTTCGTGATATACTGACAATGATAAAACGTGTGAAATACACCTGATTTGTTGCTGTATCGAGAGAATGTGAAAGGAGTATATGGTATGTCTGCACCTGTCCCGCATGATGGTGTCGTTGTTAGAAACGCGCGGTTAGCTGTAAAAAACGAGTTGGAAAAAAAGCGCCTTTTGAATCAGCCTATTGCAAGATTTGACCCGAAAAGCGGCAAGGTTTATATGGAACACGCTGATGGCACCAAGACCCTTGTGGGAGAGGCTATAAAAAAAGGTGGATATGGAAAACAAGCCGATTAAGAAGCCGGAGATTGTTGTCTTTGCAGGGCCAAACGGTTCCGGTAAGAGTACAATAACAGATCTGTTGCGCCCTCCGATGCTTCCTTATGTCAATGCAGATGAGATTCAGCGAGTCCTGGATTGTGATAACATGGAGGCTGCTAAAATCGCAGAAAAGCGGCGTGAAGATTACTTGGATAAACACAAGGGGTTTTGCTTCGAGACCGTCTTGTCCACAGACCGGAACCTGAAACTCATCAAGCGAGCAAAAGATGCCGGCTTTTTCGTCCGCTGTTATTATGTCCTGACAGCCGACCCGCAAATCAATGTTGCCCGTGTGGCGTCCCGAGTTTCCGCCGGCGGTCATGGTGTTCCAACCGAAAAGATAATTTCCCGCTATGATAAGGCATTGGCCCTTGTCCATGAACTGGTCCCGCTTTGCGATGTGTGCCATATCTATGATAATTCCTTGGATGCGCCATACCGGATCTTCAAAAAACGCAAAGAGGAATACTGGTATTGTCCGGAACGGTATCTATGGAGAAAAGACGATATAACAGCTCTAACCGGTGTTCCTAACGCACAGAGAGCATCTCTGAATAATCACAGAACTTAACCGTGAGGAACACCGCGTCTACGTTGCGGCCAACTGCTTCAGCCTTAAAAAATGAGTGAAAAAGGGATGAGTCCTGCGTATCCAAACGCAGGACTCATCCCTTTTACCCAGATAGGACTTACCGCTGTCAGGGGAAGCCGGGACGCAGACATTCAGCCCCTGTTCAATGAAGCCAAGGGAGGCCAACATTGAGGTAAGAGGGGAGCGGGTCGCTCACGAAGGAGCGCCCTCCGTCCATACGAGATTTAAAATGTACTCCATGCAGATGCAGCCCTCCTCGTCGCAATAGGAGTGCAGGAGATCCGCATGATTAGAAAGCATTCCTATCGCAACCGTGGGCCCCTTGGCAAGCGTGTGGCCGCTTGGAATGGAGACCGTGACCGTGGCGGCGGGCATGCCGGCTGCCGGCGGGACCTCATCCACAGAAAGGACGGGATCCATGAGGGGGAGCTGCGCACCTAAAGTGGAGAGCGCACGCCACGCAAGGCGCTTGTCGGAGGACAGCTTTTCGACATCCGAGGGGCGCTTCACTCCGCGTCCTCCGTGATCCACATCTTGGAAACGGTGAAGGTGAAGCAGATGCCGCGCTCCGTTTTGTCCGTCTGCACGGTGTCGCAGGCGGAGAACAGAAAGGACAGCGCCTGACGGATGGTGGAATTGAGAACCACCAGCGGCGTGGGGAATTCCAGCGCCACGGAGGCGGTATCCCGGCTTTCGTGGGGCGGCTGCTCCATGAGGCGGACGTGGGGGACCAGACGGTCAATTTTTCCGGCAGCTTCCCGCAGAGCGGTGAACCGGGACATGGCGGTGGGGTCGATCATTTTCACGGCAAATACTCCTCCCTCAGTAAACAATTCTACTCCAGATTATAGGCGATGCTTCGGAAAATGTCGAGTAAAAAGGAAAGCTATCGGCTGACAGGATCGGGGCAATGCGTAAAAGGAAAAAGCCCACCGCAAGTAAGGGCTCTTCCACTCGGGAGAGTGGCGCTCAAAATGGCAGAAAGTTTCCTGCGGATGCGATGTTCATTTAGGTGGTCACATTTTCAGGTTGCTGCAGAGTAATTTCGTAATTTGCTTTTCCCAACAGCGAAAATATTTTCGTTATTATGAAACTTTTTTCGCTTGCAACATATTGAAAGCAATCATTCTATGCTCTATATTGATAACACAACTTAACCAAAATATATAGAGAAGGGAGGGCGTTGTTTGTCGTGTCTGACAATATTTTGCGCTTTGAAAACATCTCGAAAACATTTCCCGGTGTCAAGGCTTTGAAGAATATGTCCTTTGAGATTCATCGTGGAGATGTCCACGTTCTCTTAGGTGAGAACGGAGCAGGGAAGTCCACCCTGATCAAGATTCTTACAGGGGTATACCAAGCTGATGAAGGCGGAACCATCTATCTGAACGATGAGCCTGTTAAGATCCACGATACACTGCAATCCAGAAAGTTGGGCATTGGCACGGTGTTTCAGGAAAACAGTTTAATTCCTCACTTGAACGTCGCGGAAAATGTGTTCTTGACCCGTGAGATCCGCGGAGCTACCGGTGCGATTGACTGGAAAAGAACTTATGCAGAGTGCAAACGTTGGATTCAGGAACTGGGTGTGGACCACATTGATCCGCGGACGCCTGTTCGCAGGTTATCCGTGGCAGACCAACAAATCGTGGAAATCGTAAAGGTCTTTTCTCAAGATCCGTCCATCGTTATTTTGGACGAGCCAACATCTTCTCTGTCCGACCATGAGATCAACAACCTCTTCCGCATTATCGAAACCCTGAAGGCTAAGGGAGTTACCTTTATTTATGTTTCCCACCGAATGGAGGAAATTAAACGTATTGGCGACAGAGCTACAATTTTCCGAGATGGAGCTTTGACCGGAGAAATTGATGACTGCAAGAAGGCGGATATGGATCAGGTCATCAATATGATTGTGGGACGAACGCTGGATGAGAAATTCCCGCATCGGGAGAGCCATATCGGAGAGGTTGCGTTGGAGGTGGATGATCTCCAGATTCCTAATACCATTTATGACATCTCTTTTAAGGTTCATAAAGGTGAGGTCCTTGGCTTTTCGGGTCTGGTAGGCTCTGGCCGCACCTCAACTGCAAAGGCAATCATTGGTGCGATTCCTCGAACCTGCGGTACCATCAAAATTGACGGTAAGCCTGTAAAAATCAATAATCCCTCTGATGCCATTGCATGTGGTATCGGCTATCTTCCTGAGGATCGGAAATATGAGGGACTGCTGTTGACAAAGACGGTTAAGGAGAATATTTCACTGCCATCTCTACGGCGAAAGTTCAGCCGCGGCATAGTGATTAACAGCCGTAAGGAGCGCGATTCTGCTGAGGAGTATAAAGAAAAATTGCGTATCAAGACCCCCAGTATTAACCGCATGACTAAGTTTCTCAGCGGTGGCAATCAGCAGAAAGTGGTCTTTGCCAAATGGCTCTGCTCAGAGGCAAATATTTACATTTTTGATGAGCCTACCCGCGGTATCGACGTGGGTGCCAAGAGCGAAATTTATCAGATTATCAACGACTTGGTAGCCCAAGGGGCAGCGGTCATTGTCATTTCCTCGGAGCTGCCGGAAATTCTTGGTATTTGCGACAGGGTCATTGTTATGCGAGATGGACGGATTACTGCAAACATTGATCGAGCAGATGCCACCCAGGAAAAGATTATGAGTTATTCCATTTAAGAGGAGGGGAATTTGATGGAACAGAAAAACACCGTTGCAGATAAACAGACAGCCGAACGCCGCAAATTCCATTTCGACTACCCGTGGCTTTCTGCCGCAGTTCCACTGGTTGTTCTGATGATTGTTCTTCCCATCGCAAACCCACGGTTTTTGACCGTCAGCAACCTGACCGGTGTTCTGGTTCAAGCCGCCGTATATGTCATCATGGCGTTAGGAATGTCATTCGTGCTGATGACAGGAGGTATTGATTTGAGCCAAGGCTCTCTACTGGCTTTAGTGGGAGTAGTGGCTGCATATATCGTAGGACATCAGGGATCCATTATATTAGCGATCATCGCCAGCCTCTTAGTGGGAGCTCTTGTGGGCCTTGCCAATGGCACGATCATCTCCTGCTTGAAAATACCGCCATTCATCATGACCTTGAGCACGATGTATCTTTGCCGAGGACTGACACTGGTCATCACTCAGGCCAGTCCCATCACCATCTCCGACAAAAACTTTCGATGGATCGGCAGCGGCAGTGTTGCGGGGATCCCTGTTCCGGTTATTATCTTCATCATCGCCGCCGTGGTAGGCCAGTTTATCCTTTCCTACACGGCTACCGGCCGTTACATTCTTGCGGTTGGTTCTAACCGGGAAGCTGCCCGGCTCTCCGGCATCAAGACCCGGTGGAATGAGTGTAAAGTCTACATCATTTCCGGAATCATGGTCTCAATCGCAGGTATCGTCTATGTGGCCCGCCTGGGTGCTGCGCAGGCCAATGCTGGACAGTCTTATGAGATGGAGGCTGTAGCCGCTTCCGTGCTGGGCGGTACATCTGTACTGGGCGGTGAGGGCGGCATCATCGGTACAGTTCTTGGTGCAATTGTGGTTGCTATTATTCGCAATGCCATCGTACTTCTGGAGATCTCCACTTACTACCAGCAGATGATTACTGGCGCAGTGATTCTGTTAGCTGTTATCGTTGATGTGCAGCGTAAGGCTGCGGCTGCCAAACGTGTGGATTGACCCCTATACCTTTGCACTCATAAGCGGATCTCCGCTTTGAGATATACATTTATAGAACAAAATAAGGAGGAAACACAAATGAGAAGAGGACTTTCAATCTTGCTGACTATGGTACTGTGCTTAAGTCTTACGGCCTGTGGCGGAAAAAGTAATGAGGCCAGTGGTACAGACACCGACAACACCGGTAAGAAAACCTTGACCATCGCACTGCTTCCGAAAACCTTATCGAATCCCTATTTCGTTGCTATGCAGGACTTTGCCAAGGCTGCTGCCAAAGAATTGTCAAATGACGAGTACACCGTTGAGATCGTGGCATCCGCACCCCCCTCTGAGGATGGCGTAAATGAGCAGATCACGATGTTTGAATCCTATCTGGAGAGTGGCGTGGATGGTGTGCTGATCGTTCCATGCGGTACCGCTGAGGTGGTGGATACCATCAAGAAAGCCAACGAAAAGAATGTTCCTGTAATTTGCTTGGATACCAATGCGGATGCCGGGGCCGATGTGGCTGCTTTCATCGGTACTAATAACTATGACGGCGGCAAGCTGGCAGGTGAGTGGACTGCAGCCAATGTCAATGGCCAGGTGGCGGTGATTACCGGCACGCTGGGCAACCAGTGCCACACTGACCGTACCAACGGTTATCTGGATGGCCTTAAAGGCGCATCCAATATCGAGCTGGTAGGCGATGTGCAGCCTTGCAACGGCGATCAGGGCACCGCTATGAGCATCGCCGAAAACCTGCTGACTGCTTACCCCGACCTTCAGTGCATCTATGTTACCAGCGACCCCGGCGCCATGGGCGCTGCCACGGCTGTGCAGGCGGTTAACCGTGATGTGAAGGTTATCGGCTTTGACGGATCTCCCGCTGGTGCACAGTCCATTTTGGACGGAGGCATGACCGCTACTGTGGCCCAGACTCCCGGTGTTATGGCCGAGGAAGGTGTGAAGGCTCTGTTTGAACTGATTGTCAATGGCACTCCTGCAAAGGATATGTATACTTCCTGCACCATGGTCACTGCCGAGAATGCCGAGGATTATTTGAACTGGCACTAAGCACTCCATATGCCGCAGTGCGGCATACAGTATCTTGCTCTTAGAGAATGATAAAGGCGGGGGCTTATCGCTCCTGATAAGTCCCCGCCTATTCCGTCCTTAGTCTTCTTTGCCGCCATTGCCTGAACCTGCGTGTCTGTACTATAATGATATGACGAATAAGACACACGCTGACGCTGTGCTTGCACAGAAAGACAAAGGAGGCTCTCATGGCAAAAAAAATCACTCTGCGAGAGATTGCGGCACTGACCGGGACATCTGTTTCCACCGTATCCAAGGCTTTGAATCAAAGCCCGGAAATTTCGGAAAATACCCGCAGACGAATTATCGAAGTTGCGCGAGTAAGCCATTACCGAGCCGGGCAGCAGTTGGACATCTACCGTGATGGACATCAACAGATGATTGGTTTTTTGGTTCCGGATGTTTCAAATCCGTATTTTGCGCGACTGTGGCAGGGCGTGGAGGATATTGCCAGAACTCATAACTACTCCGTAGTGGCTTGTCACACCCAAGAAGACCCTGATATGGAAATTCAGCAGCTTAATCGCATTCAGCAGTTGGACTTGGCCGGTTTGCTGACGGTTCCTATCAACGAAGCCAATTATCAAAATCTCAGGATTCCTTTTATGTTCCTTTCACGGTGCAGTGCTACCTGCAATACCGTGAGTTATGTAATTAATAATGATATTCAGGGCGGTTACCTGGCAACAAAGTACCTTCTGGAGCAGGGAAAAAGAAATATCTACTTCCTCAGCGGCCCGGAAAACATCAGCGTAGCCACTAATCGGACCCATGGCATCCGCAATGCCTATCGGGAAAAGGATATTCCCTTTCCCAAAAATCGTGTTCTTTATGACAACCTGCAATTTAAAGATGGCTACCGAGCCTTTGAACGAATTATGAAAATATGCAGACCGCCCTTTGGACTGTTCTGCTCATCTGATATTGTGGCGATTGGCGCTCTCAGTGCAGCCCGTGCCAGCGGATACCGTATTCCGGACGATGTCAGTATCGTGGGATATGACAATATCCCCATCGACCAGTATATGGACTATCCTTTGACCACCATTGCCCAAGCCGATTACCAGATAGGTTCCCACGGCATGAAAATGCTGGCAGAAATGATCTCTTCGGAGGAGCCCTATCGTAAGGTAAACCAGATAATGTTTGAACCGGAACTTATCGTAAGAAAAACATGACTTAGGCAGCGGGGCGTATAAAATATGTTAACCGTTGCTGTGTGAAAAAGGAGGACTAACATGAACCAGAGAGTAAAAGCAGCAGTCACAGTTGGCAGCGGTCACGTTGAAATCCAGGAATTTGATATGCCCACATTGGGCAAGGGGGCAGCTATTTGTAAGATCCTGATGGCCGGTGTTTGCGGTACGGATAAACACACTTACAGCGGCGAGACAGTTCAGTATAAGGGAACGCCAGATGAATTTTCCATTCCTTTTCCCATCATTCAGGGTCACGAATTGGCTATGGAAATTGTGGCCATTGATGAGGAGGGGGCTCAGAACCTTTCCTTCGATGGAGATTATTTAAAGGTTGGCGATCGAGTGACGATTTGCCCGGATGTGGTATGCGGCAAATGTTGGTTCTGCAAAAATATGCCAAGTTATCCGTGGTGTGAAAAGGCCCAGTTCCATTATGGACACAATCGTTCTACCACTTTCGGCAAAAAACTCTACGGTGGTTTTTCCCAGTACATGTATATCGAACCCGGCGCGGGGCTCTATAAAATCCCTGAGGGCTTGCCCAACGCTATGGCTTGTTTCACTGAGGTTATGTGTGTTACCTACACGTTGGAAACGGCTCGTGTGTTCATCAGTTTTGATTTGGAGGGGTTCAATTTCGGTGATACCGTGGTTATTCAGGGCAGCGGTCCTCTTGGCATTGCCCATATCGCTATGGCGCGGATGCTGGGAGCCGGCAAGATCATTGCTACCGATATCTCTGACTACAAGTTGGACATTGCCAAAGCCTTTGGCGCTGATGTGGTGTTGAATGTGGAAAAGACTACCCCTGAAGAACGTATTGCCCGCATCAAGGCTGAAACAAATGGGCGAGGCGCCGAGATCGTTGTGGAATGCGTGGGACGGCCTGAGGTATTTCCGGAGGGCTTGAAGTACCTACGGAAGGCAGGTATGTATCTGGAACCTGGCAATTTTGTGGACTGCGGCGATGCTAGTATCAACGTCCATGAAATTTGTTCCCGGAATCTGCGAATCATCGGCATGAACAACCATACGCACACCAAGTATAAGACGGTGATGGAGATGATGCTCCGCAACAAGGATACCTTCCCCTGGGACCGCCTTTTCAGCCATCGTTATCCTCTGGCTGAGACGGAACAGGCAATCAAGACCAGTATGACAAAAGAAAGCATGAAAGTCCTGATTGACCCTTGGATGGAGTAAAATCCAACCAATTGGAGGAAGTATAGATTATGAGTAAAAAAGCGAGAGCTGCCGTTTTAGTGAAGCCCGGCTTGATGGAGATTCGTGAATTTGACCTTCCGCAGCCTGAGAAGGGGGCCGCTCTGTGCCGCGTTCTGTCTGTGGGCGTCTGCGGTACTGATAAGCACAGCTACCGAGGTGAAACGGTTCAGTACAAAGGGACAGAGAATGAGATTGATTTGCCTTTCCCAATCATTCAAGGCCATGAGATCGCTATGGAGATCGTAGCCATTGATGAGGAAGCGGCCCAAAACCTTTCCTTTGACGGCGACTATCTAAAGGTGGGGGATCGCATCACCATCTGCCCGGATGTGGTATGCGGGAAATGCTGGTACTGCAAGAATATGCCCAGTTACCCATGGTGTGAGCATTTGCAGTTCAGCTATGGCAATATGCGCTCCTGCAATGACGGCCATCACCTATATGGCGGCTATGCAGAGTATGTCTATCTGGAGCCGGGTGTTCGGGCGTATAAAATTCCTGATGGCCTACCCAACGATTTGGCCTGTTTTACCGAAGTCATGTGCGTGGCTTACACACTGGAAAAGGCCCGAGAGTTTAGCAGCTTTGATTTGGAAGGCTTCAACTTTGGGGATACCGTGGTTATTCAGGGCAGCGGTCCTCTTGGCATTGCCCATATCGCTATGGCGCGGATGCTGGGAGCCGGCAAGATCATTGCTACCGATATCTCTGACTACAAGTTGGACATTGCCAAAGCCTTTGGCGCTGATGTGGTGTTGAATGTGGAAAAGACTACCCCTGAAGAACGTATTGCCCGCATCAAGGCTGAAACAAATGGGCGAGGCGCCGAGATCGTTGTGGAATGCGTGGGACGGCCTGAGGTATTTCCGGAGGGCTTGAAGTACCTACGGAAGGCAGGTATGTATCTGGAACCTGGCAACTTTGTGGACTGCGGCGGCACCAACATCAGTGTTCATGAGATCTGTTCCCGGAATCTGCGAATCATCGGAATGACTAACCATACCCATAACAAATACAAAACGGTGATGGAAATGATGCTCCGGAATAAGGACACCTTCCCCTGGGACCGGCTGTTTAGCCATCGGTTCCCTCTGGCCCAAGCGGAGGAAGCAGTTAAGACCAGCATGACCAAGGAGAGTATGAAGGTCATCATTGAACCTTTGATAGAAAAACGTACTCTACCTCAACAACGCTACCTATCTTCATTCTTCTTTCGGGAGAGCACCGCCGTCATACAACGGCGGTGTTCTCCTGAAACTTATTACCAAAATGAAAGGGAAGCCAAACCAAATGTTACGCTTCCCACTAAGACTTACTGCAATACAAGGAGGTCCCCTATGCGGCTTTCTATTAAAACCTGCACACTGGATATGCCCTTTGCGGCCATGCTGGATTTCTGCGTGGCGC